>Ga0210390_10004418_pt1 | contig 11844 bp, 12 predicted proteins | sample IncBWH11OmetaG_FD_161050 | JGI IMG/M metagenome (GOLD analysis project Ga0210390, IMG submission 161050) | Forest soil microbial communities from Barre Woods Harvard Forest LTER site, Petersham, Massachusetts, United States - Inc-BW-H-11-O ... | reverse complement strand
GGACCTCGTTCGCGATCGCCGTTGCCGTCGAGCAGCTCACCGCGGAGCTGCCGGACGGCGACTGGTTCCCGGGTAAACGGCTATCCAGAGATTTCACCACCCATTCCAGCTAAACGCTGTCAACCAAGAGAAAGAGAAGCTATGTCCTACCAAGCGGACCCCCAGAGCCTGAGGAGCCGGTGATGTCCAGCGCTGTGATGCCCATCGTGCGGGTCGCCATCCTTGCTGACAGTCGGCTGACAGAGATGGCGCTGCCCGCGGAGCTGCCGCTGCGCGAAATCCTGCCCGCGGTCGAACGTTTGGTGGTTCCCGCCGTCCACGACGGTGAGGTGGATGGCGGCGACGACGGCAACGTCGGTTCGGCCGCCCCAGTTCGGCTCAGCCTTGCCCCGATCGGCGGGGCGCCGTTCAGCCTGGATGCCAGCCTGGACACCGTCGGCGTTGTCGACGGGGATCTGCTGGCGTTGCAGCAGGTCCCGGCTGGGACGGCGGCGCCCGGCATCGTCGAGGACATCGCCGACGCGGCGGTGATCTTCTCGGCATCCCGCTTGAAACCCTGGGGGATCGCCCACATCCAGCGCGGCGCGCTGGCCGCGGTGGTCGGATTGATCTGGGCGGCAACCGCCCTGGCCGTCACCCACCGCGTCGCCACCGGCGCGCCGGCCGGGCTGTTTGTGGTCAGCGCAGTTGCGGTACTCGCCGCGCTGGCCGGCTTGGCAGTCCGCACACCTCGCGTGGGCGCGGTGTGCTCGGTTGCCGCGCTGGTGCCCATCGCCGCGGCGTTGGCCTTGGTGGTTCCGGGTGGCTTTGGAGCGGCGTCGGTGACGCTGGCCGCCGCCGGGGTCGCCGCGTGGTCGCTGATCAACCTCATCCTTCCTGGCCGCGAAAAGGGCAGCGCGATTGCAGTTTTCACCGCGACAACGGTGCTCGGTGTGGGTGTGCTGTTGGCCGCCGCCGCGGAATCGTTCTGGCAGCTGCCGGTGGTGAGCCTTGGCTGCCTGGTGATTGTGGTGGCGCTGCTGGTCACGGTAGAGGCCGCCCAACTCTCGGCGCTGTGGGCGCGATTCCCGCTGCCGGTCATCCCGGCCCCCGGGGATCCCACCCCGTCAGCGCCGTCGCTGCGCGTGCTGGAGGACCTGCCGCGACGGGTGCGAATCAGCGACGCGCACCAAATCGGTTTCATCGCCGGGGCTGTGCTTCTCAGCGCGCTCGGGTCGGTGGCAATTGCATGGCACCCGGGCACCCTGTCCGGCTGGGGTTGGTATGTGGTCGCCGCGACCTCGGCGGCGGCTGCCCTGCGGGCCCGGGTATGGGACTCGTCCGCATGCAAAGCCTGGTTGTTGGCCCAGCCGTACGTGGTGAGCGTCGCGCTGGTGGTGCTGTACACCGCGACCGCGCACTATCTGGCCGCGCTTGTCGCGGTCATAATCCTGGCGGCGCTGGTACTGGCGTGGGTAGTGGTTGCGTTGAACCCGGCAATCGCCAGCCCTGACAGCTATTCGCTGCCGGTGCGCCGGTTGCTGGGCTTCCTCGCATCGGGAATCGACGCATCGCTGATCCCGGTGATCGCCTATCTGGTCGGCATCTTCAGCTGGGTGCTCAATCGATGATCTCTGCCCCTAGCCGACGGCGATGTGGTTGCCTCGCAGCGGTTCTCGCCGCTGCGTTGTGGGCCTGTCCGCCGGCCCTGGCGATCGTCCAGCCGAAGGTCGACCAGGGCACTCCGCCGCCGAACGGCGCTCCGGGTCCGGTGCAGCCGATGGAGAAAAACGGCGACTGCAGTAGCTCCGGCGTCATCCCCGGTACCGATCCGGGCGTGGCGACGCCTAACCAGCGGATGATGGATCCGTCTGCGGCGTGGCGGTTTTCGCGTGGTGACGGGCAATTAGTGGCGGTTCTGGACACCGGGGTACGGCCGGGGCCGAGACTGCCTGGCGTACAGCCCGGTGGCGACTACATAGAAACGACCGATGGCCTCACCGACTGTGACGGGCACGGCACGCTGGTTGCTGGGCTGATCGCCGGCCAGCCCGGGGACGACGCCTTCGCCGGCATCGCTCCTGCGGCGCGGCTGCTGTCTTTGCGCGTGACATCAGCGAAGTTCGCGCCGCGAACTGGCGGCGGCGATCCGACGCTGGCTCGTGCGGCCGCCGATGTGGCCGCGCTGGGCCGGGCGATTGTGCATGCGGCCGACCTGGGTGCCCGGGTGATCGACATCTCGGCGATCACCTGCGTGCCCGCCGATCGCAACGTCAACCTAGGCGAGCTGGGTGCGGCAATCCGGTACGCGGCGGTCGACAAGGATGCGGTCATCGTCGCTGCCGCCGGCGACAATGGTTCCAGCGGTTGGGGTTCCGGCGCGGCGTCATGTGACTCCAACCCGCTCACCGATTTAGGGAATCCCAACGACCCCCGCAACTGGGCAGGCGTCACGTCGGTGTCGGTGCCGTCGTGGTGGCAGCCGTATGTGCTGTCGGTGGCCTCGCTGACGCCAGACGGCCAGCCGTCGAAATTCACAATGGCCGGTCCGTGGGTGGGAATCGCCGCGCCCGGCCAGAACATCGTGTCGGTGAGCAACCGCGATGACGGGGGACTTGCCAACGGGCTGCCCAACCACAAGCAGCAGCTGGTCGGGCTCAACGGCACCGACTATGCGGCCGGCTACGTATCGGGTGTCGCGGCGCTGATCCGCAGTAAGTATCCAGATTTGAAGGCCTCCCAGGTCATGCATCGCATCACCGCAACCGCGCACAACGCTGCTCGCGCGCCGTCCAACGTCGTCGGCGCCGGCACCGTGGACCCGGTTGCGGCGCTGACCTGGGAGCTACCCGCCGCCACCAACCACGATGCGGCGCCGGTGAAACACGTTGCGGCACCGCCAGAACCGGCACCGCAGAGCCCCACGCCGCGGATCGTCGCCTTCGCCGGGACCGCGGCCCTCATCTTGGCCGTGGTAGCCGCCGCCGCGATCGCCGCGCGCCGACGAAAGGAGCACACCCCGTGAGGCCACATCAACCCCTAACGCCGCCCACTGGACGGATCACCTTGGTGGCATTGGCCGTTGTGGCCGCGGCCATGGGATTTCCGTGGCACTCGGCACGCGAGCGTTGGGTGCTCGGAATCGGCATCGTCGTCGCGATCACGCTGCTGGCCAGATGGCGCGGGCTGCCCGTGACGACGATCCTGCGCCGTCGGCTGACGATGCGGCGTTCCAGCAGTGGCGCACGCCAGGCCGCCGAATCCGCCACCGACGTGCGGACTACTGCGCTGTTGCGGGTCAGCCCGCCGGAGTCGGGGCCCGACGCGCTTCCGCTGCCGCTCATCGCCAGCTACGCCGACCGCTACGGTCTGCGCGCGGATGCCATCCGCGTCACCAGCCGCGACTTCGCAACCGATACCGGTGCGCGCGAACGGGAGACGTGGATCGGGCTGACACTATCGGCTGCAGACAACCTCGCGGCACTGCAGGCCCGTTCACCGGAAATTCCGTTGCATGAGACGGCAGAGGTCGCGGCGCGCCGGCTCGCCGACCACCTGCGCGAGACTGGATGGACGGCCGGCATCGCCGAGCCCGACGACATCCCGGGCCTTTACGCTCGGTCTGCCCGCGAAACCTGGGGTGGGATCTGCCAGGGGAGTGCGGATTATGTTGCGGCGTATCAGGTTAAGGCCGACACCGCGTTGCCGAACACGCTCGCGGCAATCTGGTCATACCCGGTCCGCGAAACATGGACGGCGTTGGAGATCACCGGTGCGGGCGACCGGCAGACGCTGGCCGTCGCGTGCGCATTCCATACCGATGCCCCTCCCGCTGCGAGTGGGCCGTTGCCCGGGCTGATTTCGCAATCCGGTAATCACCGGCTGGCGTTGACGGCGTTGCACCCGCTGTCGACTCAGCAGCTCGACGGTCACGCCGCTGCGCCCGAGGCGCTGCTGCTGACCCGGCTGGGCTGGCCAAGCAGCATCATCGCCTGGCAGCCGAGCGCCGCTCTCAGCTGAATAGCGCGGCGGCGTTTTCGTAGAACACCTTTCGCAGCCAGGCATCGTCGATGCCGGGCAGGCGGGTGATCGAGCGCATCGCGTCGACGTAGCCGTACGGGATGTTGGGGAAATCGCTGCCGAACAGAATGCGATCGCCCAGTTCCAGCAGCCGATGAAGCTGTGACGGGGGAAACGGCATGGTTTCGTCGACGAACGGGGTGAAAGCCATTGTGGTGTCGAGGCGGACGTCGGCCGAGGTCTCGCAGATGTCGAGAAAATCGGTGTACTCCGGCATCCCCAGGTGCGCGACGATCAGCCGCAGCCGGGGATAGCGACCCAGCAGGCGACGGATCGGCTCAGGCCCGGTGTGTTCGCCCGGGACCGGCCCGGAGCCGCAATGAATCACCACCGGGACCTGGGCGTCCTCGATGACACCCCAAACATGGCTGAGCAGTGGGTCGTTGGGTTCGTAGCGGCCTACTTGGACATGTGCTTTGAAGACTTGGGCCCCGTCGCGGATGGCAGCCTCGACATAGTCGCCGGCCTCCGGCTCGGGGTAAAACGTCGCGGTGGCAAGGCAATCCGGAGTCGATCGGGCGAACTGAGCGGCCCACTGGTTCAGCCACGCCGCCATCTGTGGTTTGTGCGGATAGACCAACGCGGTGAAACCCCGCACGCCGAACTGCCGCAATAGCTGTACCCGCCGGGATTCAGCTGCCCGATAGGTAATCGGCCATTGACGGCCCAGCAGCGGGCCGGCGGAATCGAAGTAGTGCCACACCTTGTCCATCACCGATTTGGGCATGAAATGGGTGTGCACGTCGATCACACCGGGCAAGCCGAGCGCAGCCCAGATCTGCCGGACCTGCGCGGCCTCGTCCTGGTCGGTCATCGCCCATCCTCGACTCGTCTGCCAAGCTACGTTTGTCTATATCAGGCGTCCGCGGGCTGTTGATCAGGAGGACCAATATGTGGGATCCAGACGTATACCTGGCCTTCGCCGATCACCGCGGGCGGCCGTTCTACGACCTGCTTTCCCGGGTGGGTGCGCAGCAGCCACGCCGGGTGGTCGATCTGGGCTGCGGCCCGGGCAACCTGACCCTTCAGCTGGCCCGGCGCTGGCCGGACGCGGTTGTCGAGGGCGTGGACAGTTCACCGGAGATGGTCGCCGCCGCCCGTGAGCGCGGCGTGGATGCCGCCGTGGCAGACCTGAGAACCTGGACGCCGCAACCCGATACCGACGTGGCGCTGAGCAACGCCGCTCTGCATTGGGTACCCGAACGCGACGGGCTCATGGTCCGTTGGGCTGATCAACTGGCGGCGGGAGCGTGGATCGCCATTCAGATGCCCGGCAACTTCGATACGCCATCGCATTCCGCGGTACGCGCGGTGGCCCGTCGCGAGCCGTACGCAAAGACGCTGCGCGACACACCGTTTCGAGTGGGCAACGTGGTCGACACGCCGGCGCACTACGCCGAGCTGCTGCTCAGCGCCGGCTGCACCGTCGACGCCTGGGAAACCACCTACCTGCATCAGCTGACCGGCGAGCATCCGGTATTGGATTGGATCAGCGGCACCGCGTTGCTGCCGGTGAGCGAACGACTCAATGAGCAGGAGTACCAACAGTTTCGCGAAGAACTCATCCCGCTGCTCGCCGACGCCTATCCACCCCGGCCCGACGGGACGACGTTCTTCCCCTTCCGGCGAGTGTTCGTTGTCGCCCAGGTCCGCGGGTGACCTACTGGGGCAGCCCCAACCTCTCGGCGTCGGCGCGATAGCGATCCACCCATTCGTCGGAGCGCTGATTGGCCTGGCGTTCCAGCGCCGGGGCGGGAGCCAGCCGCGGATCTTGCCCGACCGCTTCCAATACCGCGGCGACAATCGACGTCAGGTTGCGCCACAGCACCGGATAGGCCACGTCGATTGGGTCGATCTGCTCTTCGGCGAGCCAGTTTCGCCAGCCCTCCTCTTGGTCCCGAAGCATCGTGACGATGTGGGCGATGGCGCCGGCGTGGTAGGCGGCCTGTGAGTCGCGCTCCGGGTCGGGGCGGCCCCGCCACACGCGAGTCTGCACCGCCCGCCAGAACGACACCGCCTGCGAGATCACATCCGGTCGATGGACGTGCACGTAAACGGGTTCGCTGCCGATCACATCTCGAATCGCTGTCCGCAGATTGTCACCGGAGCGATGGGGTAATCCGGCCGCCCGCTGCTGCAGCAGCGGCGTCTGGTTCCACATCAACTTGCCGCCCCAGATGCCGTTGGGTGTGCGGCCGGAGCTGAGGATGTGCTCGCGCCAGGCGACGGACGAAGCGGTGTCGGGTGTGCCCGGCTCCAGCGGATCGAGCAGCTTCAGGATTGTTTCGTCCTCGACTCCGGCGAACCACTGCCGCGGCTGCGGCGCCATGCCGGTCGTTGGCAGGTATTGAAAGAACTCCTGCGGCTCGCCGGCACTGCCGGTGGCGCGTAACGATTCGACCAGCAACGTGCTGCCGCAGCGCTGCGAAGCGAGCACGAGATACGACGTCGGGTGCGCGGCCATAAGCCGAGCCTAACTGCATGTCTCGGCCTGGGATCCACGCGTATTACGTTCACGCTGAACGCAACTATTGCTCGGTGCGGCGTACTCCGTCCTCGATGCCGCGGTCGACCGCGATCGCCGACCGACTGGTCGGCACCTTCTCGTGGATCTGCAAATACGTCTCGGTATAGCGAGCCGCAATGCGACTACCGGCGAAGTCGGACGGGATGACGTCGCCGGTCTGCTGACGCCAATCATGCAGCCGGACAGCGAGATCGGTGGCGATCGCATCGGCACCGTCGAGGCCGTCCCCGGCGAGCAAGTTGTTGGTCTCGGTGGGATCTACCCGGAGATCGTAGAGTTCGCGTTCTGGTCGTGGCGCCTTCACCAACGGCGCGACAGCGTGGCCGGAAGGGCTCTCCTCGATGTCCCACGGCAGATCCAACAGCGGCCGGTGCGCGTAATTCTCGATGTAGCTGAAGTCTTTCGTCCGGATCGCGCGGATCGGATCGAACGAATCGTGATAGGTCTTGGTGGTGTACACATGATCGCGCACCGGCGCGGTGTCGTCGTGTGCAAGCAGCGCCCCTGCGTGTGAGATGCCCTCAATGTCGTCCTGCTCGGCTATGCCGAGCAGATCCAGGAGCGTGGGCAGCAGATCCACGCCGCTGAACAGATCGTCGTAAACCTTTGGGGCCGTTGCCATCCCGGTGGGCGGGCGGATGATCATCGCGATTCCCGTCCCGGCCTCGTATAGCGTGGATTTCGCCCGCGGGAAGGCCGCGCCGTGGTCGGTGAGGAAGACCACCCAGGTGCTGGCGTCGAGCCCGGTATCGGCAAGCGTGTCCAGTATCCGGCCGACCGCCGCGTCGGCGGTCGCGATGGATCCGTAGAAATCGGCCAGATCTTGGCGCACCTCAACGGTATCGGGCAGATAGTCGGGGGTATCGACCGTCGCGGCGTCGGCCGGTTGGTAGCGGTCCCGGGGATAGGGCCGGTGCGTCTCGAAGAAGCCGGCCGTCAACAGAAACGGTCTGCCGGCGCCATAGTCCCGCAGCCATTGCTGAGTCCGCTCCACGACGTATTCGCAGTAGGAGTTCGATACGTCGAATTCGTCAAAGCCCAGTCTCGACGGGTACGAAGTCTCGTGTTGCATACCGAAAAGAACGGAATACCAACCATATTCGGACATGATTTGGGGCAGCGTGCGTACATCCGAGCGGTACTCCCAACCATGGTGGGCCAGGCCGACCAGTCCGTTGCTCTGCGGGTAGCGGCCGGTGAACAGCGACCCGCGCGACGGCGAGCACAGCGGCGCCGTGGCATGTGCTCTCGTGAACAAGATGCCCTCACCAGCCAGCTGGTCGAGCCGCGGGCTGGAAACGGCGGCGTGACCGTAGACACCGAGATACCGGCCCAGATCGTGCCAATGCACGAACAGCACATTGTCACGGCGCGGTCCTATTACCCCGTGATCGCCGATTACCGTCACCTCCTCAGCTGGCTGAGCCCCATCGACGTTATAGGCAGCGATGTTTCGCGAGTTACGGCACCCTCGATGAGCGACGCGCGTGCCGCGAGCGACTCACCAATGTGGCGGGTACCCGCTGGGGCCCGGCGGGCCTTGTCGCGGCGGTGGGGGCTGGCCGTATGGCCACTGCCCGCCGCCGGGTAATCCGCCAGGCGCAGGCCCGCCGGTCGGGTTCGGCGGCAAGCCCATGGTCATCCGGAATGCCGGGATCAACATGAGGCCACCGGCCGCGGCGATGACAAATCCCGCGACCAAGTCGTAGGTGATGCGACCGGTGGCGCCGTAGCGAGCTTCGCAGGCGATCGACAGCACCAGCATCACGAGGCCGCCGCCGAGGATGAGGAAAGGTCCCGTCCGTTTTTTGAGGAACACCATGACCGCGCCCGCAGTGGCTGCGAGGCCGCCCGCCATGATCAGAAACAGGCAAGTCACCAGGGCCGCCGGCACACTGGGAACCGTATTTTCGATCTGCTGCCGGCACAGGGTGGAGTACTCCCCGCCGAACCGCTTACAGATGTCCGTAGCCCGGTTGACAGCGCTGCTCATGTTGATCCACAGCGTCAGCGTGAGTACGGTGCCGAGCAGCCCGAGCAGCCCGACAGCAGCAAAGGTGATCCAGCTGATGGTCTGCTGGGATGTTGGGGCGGCTGGCTGTGCGCCCTGGCCACCCCACGGGGGCGTACCGTAACCGGGTTGCGGATAGCCAGGTCCCGCTGCCGGCGCGCCGTATCCTCCAGGGCCGGGCTGGCCGTAGCTCCCGGGACCCGGCTGGCCACCGGAGCCGGGCTCGGGGTGCGCCCGAGGGTCGTCCGGCGAACTACCCCATTGCGGGGGGAAGCCTGGTGGAGGAGGTTGCATCCCGGCATCCTAACCGCCGTGGCAACCTGCGATCAGAAAGCGATAGCTGGACGGAGCGGGGCACCGGGCCAAACTGAGCATCGACGAGGCCGCCAACGCCGCCGGCGTACCGACCGCCGTCCTTCACGACGCGGAGTCGGAGCGTCCCGTTCCGCCGGATGCCGCGGCGGCAATCGAGACGCTTATCGCGCAGCTGTCGATGAGCTGACGCCCGGCTCGTTGCCCCAGCCGTTCTCCGAGACGAATTCGGCCAGCGGCCTGCCCAGCGCCCAGCCATCCAATTCCAGCGACGGTCGATCCGGAAACTCGGGGACCGGGCCAAGACACAGGATCGCCACCGGCTCGGCATCCGGGGGCATGGCCAATAACGCCCCCAGTTTCGGCGGATCGAACAGCGATACCCACCCCATCCCCAGGCCTTCGGATCGTGCCGCCAGCCAAAGGTTTTGGATCGCGCATGACACCGACGCGAGATCCATCTGCGGCAGGGTGCGACGGCCGAAGACGTAACTGTCTCTGCCCTCGCACAGCGCCACCACCAGCAGTTCCGCGCAATCGAGGATGCCTTCGACCTTCAGTGCGAGAAACTCCTGCGCGCGTTGGCCCAGCGCCTGAGCGGTCAGCAGCCGCTCCTCGTCGACCAGGGCGTGGATGCGTCGTCGCAGCGAGTCGTCGGTGATCCGGATGAACCGCCACGGCTGCATCAAGCCCACGTTGGGTGCGGCATGCGCTGCCTGGAGCACGCGCGCCAACACTTCCTCCGGCACGGTGCTGTCAGGCACGAACCGGCGCATGTCCCGTCGTTCGGAGATGACGCGATACACCGCCTGCCGCTCCTGCGAACTGAACGCGTGATCGCCCACATAGCCATCGTAAGAACCGTCGTGGCTGAAGGGGCGAACCGAGGCCCAACGTGTCTGCCAGACTAGGTTCCATCGGCGAAAAGGATCGGTCCCATGAAGATTCCGGAATCACTCGAGGATTTGCCCACCAATGGCACTCGGGGACGCGTCTACGGCGAGCCCTATCGCATGGCGGACGGCGGCACGGTGATCACCGTTGCCAAGGTCCGCGCCGGCAACTCGACCCCGGTCGGTGTGTTCGTCGTCCACGGCGGCACGGCGCGCTGGGTGGCGGCGGTCGACGGCAATCGAATTGCGTTGATCGGTGTCATCACCGGCCTGATATCGGCGGTGATTGCGAGCCTGGCCCTGCTACGTCGTCCGCCGTGGCCTGACTTGTCGGCGAATTCGGCGGCCTGGCAGCGACACTGAGCCGTTACGGCCGGTAGGTGACGCCGACCGCGCGGAAGACGTATTCCGGCGGCATGTCGAAGCTCAGCGACCGGCGCGGTAAGCCGGCGAGTACGTCGCCGGGAATGGCGATCTTGTAGTGCAGCGACAGCTCGCCGGCGAACGACTCATCCACCTTGCTGACATCGAGGTCGACCTGCAGGCCAGACGACGCGATCTCCGCCGTCGCCGCGCCAGCCTGCGCAGCGTCCCAACGCACGTTGACGGTGGGGCCGGCCAGTTTGGGCAGCGACGACAGCGTCGCCAGGACTCGTTGCGAGGTGAGCGCCACCGACCCGACATAGCTGGCGACGCTGTGCGCAGAACGCAGACCCGGGATCGCGCCGCTGAACCGTCGGGTGACCGCGACGTAATCGGCAAGGTAGATGAGCCCCTCCGCCTCGACCTCGGCACGCACGTCGGCCGGCAGCTTGCCGATACGGAAAAGCCTGCGGACGATGACGCTCATCAGCCCAGTATGACCACGGCCCCGAAAGTGGCTGCTAGACGATCAGAGCTTGGGGTCGTCTTCGTCGTCGTCGGGTTTTTGATCGGGTGCGAGTATTCGGCGGGACGCGACGGGCTTGCCGGCCACCCGCTTCACCACCTCCGGTGCGGTGGGCGGAGCGACGATCCGTCCCTGCACCGGTGCGCCGTTCTTCACCGAGGGCGTCACAATGCGTTTGGTCTCGGTCTTGCCCTCGCTACCCGCGCCGCCCGCGCCGGCCATCGCACCCGGCGGCATCATCGGCATGCCGCCCATTCCGCCTCGGGCCCCTGCCGCCGCCTCGGGTGGCGGCGCCGGGACCGGCGGCTGGGTCGGCGACGATGCCGGGACAGTACCGGCTGAGGGAGTCGGCGGCGGTCCGAGCTGTGAGGCTGGAGCGGTGCTGGCCAAGCCGGCGCCCGCACCGCCCCCGGCACCGGCCAAACCGGCGGCCTCCCCAGCTGCTCCGCCGGCCGCGCCGAGAGCTTCAGGCACGGCCCCAGCGGCCGACGCGGCGCCTCCCGCGCCCTTGCCGGCTGCGCCCATTACGCCCTGCATAACCTGCATGCCTTGCTGCGGGATCTGCGTGGCGAGCTGGGTAAACGGTTGTATGGCACCGGTCAAGGAGCTGGTGAGGCCCTGGCCGACGCTCGTTGCTCCCTGCAAAAGCTGGGTGAACTGGGACATCGGGTCTTTGCCGCCGGCGCCAACACCGGCGAGGTTGCTGGCCGAATTCTGGTCTGTGGCAGGGAATTGCGTCGTCGCGTAATTGAGACCAGCTTCGCGCTGGCTCTGACCCTGCTGCGCCTGAAGGTTGTCCGAGGGATCACCGGCATTGACAGTCACGCCCATCAGGCCCAGTAGTTGCTCGACACCCGAAGGGCCGGATGCCACCATATCCGAGACAATTTGGTGCGGCGGCAGATTCAACCCGTGCGTCTGCGCGTAATGTTCGATTATCGCTACCAATTTTGGATTCATGGTGTTCCTTGCGATGTCGTCTAGTACCGCGGGACGGTGGTGTCGAGTGTACGGGCCGATAGAAAGTCGTAGACGGAAGCGCCTGGGCGGTATTCGTCGATGAGGCGCTGGGTCAGCGCGTTGATTTCGTCGACTGTGGCAGACATCCGCTCGAGCATCTCCGTTCGACTGGTGCCAACTTCACGTGGGGCCA
>Ga0210390_10004416_pt1 | contig 11848 bp, 9 predicted proteins | sample IncBWH11OmetaG_FD_161050 | JGI IMG/M metagenome (GOLD analysis project Ga0210390, IMG submission 161050) | Forest soil microbial communities from Barre Woods Harvard Forest LTER site, Petersham, Massachusetts, United States - Inc-BW-H-11-O ... | reverse complement strand
AGCCTGTTTTCTGGGATTTATGGCAGCCGCAGAGCTATCGCAGCCGGGGTTCCCGAGGTCTTTCATTTTCCCGTTCTCCCAGAGAAATGCGTCCACGTGGCTGTCGCCGGCAACATCCGCAAATCCGACGACGACGCCATCGTCGTTCATTCCGTCAGCTTCACCGTAGCTCCCGCCGAGTGTTCCCAGATCTCTGAGTTTGCCCCGATCCCACAAGAAGGGATGGACTGTCTGATCTCCTGCGAGGTTGGAGCCGCCGACGACCTGACCGCGGCTGTTCACAGCAGTGGGGAATCCGATCGTGCCTCCAAGCGTGCCGATGTCGTGCATGGTTCCGTGGCTCCACAGGAACGGATCGATGGTAGGAATTCCGGTTGTCGCGTTCGGAGTCGAGTTTGTGAGCGAGCCGCCTGCCACCTCCCCGCGCTCGTTCATGTATAAGGCTATGCTGTCGGGACCTCCGAGAGTACCCAGGTCCTGCATGGCGCCGTCTTCCCACAAGAAGGCGTGCATCTGGGTGGCTCCAAGGGGAGCCAAGACGCCGGCAAATGGATCCGGGATGTAGTTATTGGCGTTTCCAATAATCTGACCACGGTCATTGATGCCCACCGCAAAGCTGTTGTTTCCACCCAGCGTGCCGAGGTTGATGATCTCGCGTTGCCGCCAGAGCACGGCGTCGACCTCGGGTATGCCGGTGAGAGGATCGATGGATCCGTTCGTGGAGAGGCCCGCAACGGACCCAAAGACATTGATTCCCTGACCGCAACTGCTCGTGCCTCCGCGAAGCGAGCCCAGGTCGGTAAGGCGTCCTGAACTCCAGTGGTAGGCATGCTGAATGTATGGAGCAGCAAGGAGGGGATTGTCGTTGTCCGGGAAGTCGGGATCTAGCTTAGCAGTATCGGCGCAGTTGGTAAGCAGGGGCCTGAATTTGTTCAGATTATTGTTGAAGGGGGTGACGAAACTGTTCGGCCCTCCGAGGGTGCCGACGTCGACGAGCCTGTAGCGAGGTTTGTGGTGATGTTGGTCAAGATCTTGTGCGGTGATCCACAGCGGTGAGGTCGATGCCAAGAGCAAAGCTACTGCCAGGCGGGTTACGGATATCGCGTGGCGCATGGGCGTCTCCTTTCGTGAGTGAAGTGCAGCTACGCCTCGTACCGACGAAGACTCTGTGCTTTCCCGCGATCAATTGCCATGCAAAGCGCATCACGCGTAGATCACTTTTAGATCACTAACTCATCCTGTTTGGAATGAGGGATTTGTAACTTGGTCTTTTCGGGTAAGGCAGGATCGGTGTAGCTTTCCCCGGTACCAGAGTTCTTCGAACGCATGCTCACCTGGTAAACAACCCACGATGTTTTGAGGCTCGGCATGCAAATTGGCTCCCGGAGGCACTCTCTCGCGCGGTTCGAAGATTTCATGTTGGACCTGCGGACGGGAGAGCTCTGCCATGATACCGGCAGGGTGATCCGTCTTCCCGAACAGCCGTTCCAAATTCTTGCTATGCTGCTCGAACGTCCCGGTGAAGTAGTTAGCCGCGAGGAAATACGCAAGCGGCTCTGGCCCAACGACACGATCGTCGAGTTCGAGCACAGCATTAGCGCCGCGATGAACCGACTGCGTCAGGCGCTTGGGGACAGCGCTGGCGGTCCGACTTACATCGAAACTCTGGCCAGGCGGGGCTATCGGTGGATGCGGCCAGTCGAGTGGACAGATGACGGCAGGGCACCCACGCCGGTGGAAGAGCTGACGCCGCCTTCAGTGTCGCCGTCTACCAGCCTTATCGGCAGAAAGGTCTCGCATTACCGCGTCCTGGAATTTGTGGGCGGCGGTGGAATGGGTGTCGTTTATAAGGCGGAGGACATCAAGCTTGCCCGACGAGTGGCATTGAAATTTCTGCCCGAGGAACTGAGCGGAGACCAGCACGCGCTGGAACGCTTTGAACGCGAAGCGCGCGCCGCCTCCGCGCTGAATCATCCGAATATCTGCACCATATATGAGATTGACGAGCATGAAGGCCAGCCTTTCATCGTGATGGAGTTTCTTGAGGGCGATACGCTGCGCGAGGTGATCTCTGCGACCGCCGGCCATACGCCCCTCGAACCAACACGGCTGCTCGAACTTGCAGTGCAGATCGGGTCAGGGCTGGAAGCAGCTCACGAGAAGGGCATCATCCATCGAGACGTAAAGCCGTCGAATATCTTCATTACAAAGCGCGGTGGAGCGAAGCTTCTGGATTTTGGAATAGCCAAGTTGCTCGAGCCCGACAGGCCGCCACATTTGGAAGTCCGCGGTGATCCTTCAAACACAACACCACTAACCGATGCCACTAAGTTGCGAAGCCTGCACCTTACACGAACGGGGGCAGCCCTGGGGACGGAAGGCTATATGTCTCCGGAGCAAGTGCGCGGGGAGGATCTGGACACGCGGACGGACCTGTTTTCGTTTGGGCTGGTGCTGTATGAAATGGCTACCGCTCAGCGGGCATTCACGGGCGATACGGCAGCGATGGTACAGGCGGCGATCGTTCATCGGCCGCCGCCGCCCTTGAGACACGTCGCTCCGCAGATGCCGGAGGCTCTCGAGTCGATTGTTGGCAAGGCTCTCGGAAAGGACCGGGAGCGACGGTATCAGACTGCAGCTGAGATGCTGGCGGATCTGAACAGAGTTCTGTCGGCGACGAGAGCCGAGGCTTTGCCGACATCGGTCAGCGATGGCTCGAGCAATTCATCAGCGGTGGCTCAATCTTCGCCTTCGATTCTCAGGTCGCTCAGAGTCTGGATCGCTATGGCCGTTTTCATCGTCGTGGCCGTTGCGCTCGGGCTCTTTTGGTGGTCGCATTTTCGGTCCGCACATCAGGGCGAAACGAAGGAGCGTCAGCTCACAATCAATTCGAGTGACAATCCGGTGTTCGATGCTGAGATCTCGGGCGACGGGAACTATCTCGCGTTCAGCGACAGCCTGGGAATTCATGTGCGTCTGCTGCAGACGGGCGAGACCCACGACATTGCACAGCCCGCAGAATTTCGCGATGCGCAGGTTTTCTGGCGCATCCGATGGCTACCGGACAGTGCTCGGTTGATGGCCGTTTCGCTACAGAACGCGGATATTGCTCCAAGCACGTGGCAGGTGTCTGTGGTGGGGGGAACACTCCGCAAAGTTCTCGATGATGCCTTGGTGATGTCTGTTTCTCCCGACGGGTCAACCGTGGCCTTCACCAGGGTATGGAGGCGGGAGCTATGGTTGATGGGCCCCAATGGCGAAACGCCTCGGAAGCTGTCCGACGCCGGCAATCACAGCAGCTATTGGAGCGTTGTGTGGTCGCCTGACGGCAAGCGGCTGCTTTACATGCGGAATGACTGGAGCAGACCCGGACTCAAGGTCACGATGGAGACCCGGGACCTGAAGGATGGGCCGGTGACGACGCCCTTCTCCGATGGCAGGCTGCGGAGCCTTCACTGGCTGGGGGATGGGCGCATCCTGTATGTGCTCGGAGAACCTGATGTGAGCGGAGACACCTGCAATTACTGGGTTACGCGAATGGATTCGGCGACCGGCAAATTCTCAGAACAGCCGACCCAACTGACCCATAGCGTTGGCTACTGCATGAGTTCCACCTCGTCAACGTCGGACAGCAAGCGGCTGGTCTTCCTGAAGCAGTCGAACGAGTACAGCGTTTACGTGGCTAGTCTTGCACTGGGTGCTATGAGCATCACGCCGCCAAAGCATCTCACGTTGACTGCGGCCGAGGAGTTTCCTTCCGCATGGTCTCCGGATAGTAAGAGCATCATCTTTGTATCGAATCGAGACCGCACGTGGGGATTTTATCGGCAGCCGCTCAATGAAGCGCCGGCGACTCCCATTCAGACTGGCATTGATTCCGAAGGCTTGGGATACATTTTTCCGCGCGTCAGTCCGGATGGCAAATGGCTGATATACGCCGCGTTTCACAAAGCTTACGAGCCCGGAAACAAAGTGGATCTGCTGAGGGTACCGGCTGCGGGCGGTCCAACCGAAAAGATCCTGTCAGATGCGATCTTCGATACCCCTCGCTGTTCCCAGTTTCCTGCCACCAGATGCATGATGGCGACGCTTGCGGATAGAAGGCACCTGGCATTCATCAGCTTCGACCCGGTGCTTGGACGCGGCCGTGAGTTGGCGCGATTCGAAGTCGAGCCGGAGCGGAATTATCGATGGGCTCTTTCCCCGGATGGAGACAGAATCGCCATCATCAAACAATCAACCGGGGATATCCATATCCTCTCACTCGCAACGGGTGCCGACCAGAAGATCTCCGTGCAGCATTGGAACAATCTGCAAGGCCTGGATTGGACCTCTGACGGAAAGGGTTTCTTCACTTCCAGCTTGCAGCCCAGCGGAGTCCTACTTCATGTCGATCTTCACGGGCGTGCCAATGTCTTGTGGGAGCCGAAGGGCGTGAGTATGCCGTGGGCCGTGCCGTCGCCCGATGGACGATACGTAGCGATGCCTTACTTCGCCCATAACAGCAATGCGTGGTTGTTTGAGAACTTCTAAATAAGTAAGAGATCGGCCATTGGCATTTTCCTCAAATGCGCTCTACGGGAGAGCCCGGATTCATCCGATCGCTCGCCGCTGTTCTGTAACCCACACCTTATGGAAGGGCCAAATCGGGAGATCCGGCCACTGATTTAGTGGGTTTTACGAGGGCTGTTTTCGAGGGCTTTTGTAACACCGGATGAGGCGGTGGGATCTTTGACGACGCGGCGGGTTTGTGCGAGAGCCGGCGCTGAAGGAAGAGGTCCTCGTGGAGCTGGCTGGGCTGTTTCGGAATTCAGCTTCACTGGCCGGCTACGAATGGCGAGGGCGGACTGAGAAAGCGTAGGCTGATCCGGCATCAGCCAACCCGGGGGCGTGATCACGAGTATTGGGATGTCGTATCTCGGCCGGTGTGTAAAATGGACTGCCCCCTTCAACTGAGACACTGGCAATTGGCACACTATGCAGGGAAAGGACTGCGAGTGGCGAAGAAGCGAGCTGTGGGCGGTTATCCAAAGGCATTTCGGAAGATGGCTGTGGAGCGGCTGAAGAGTTGCGACAACATCGTTGCACTCTCTGAGGAACTGGGCGTTCACCGGCGCCTGCTCTACAAGTGGCGAGATCAGCTGGAGCCGATCGAGGATGGCGATGGGCCACCGGCGACCTCCCGCGAACGAGAGTTGCGGCAACAGGTGGGGCAGTTGAAGCGCCTGGTCGCCGACAAGACGCTGGAGGCGGATTTTTTCAGAGGTGCCTTGCAAAAAATCGAGGCTCGACGCCAGAGCAAAGGCAACTCTGGCGGGACGGCATCTACGAACAGATCCGAGAAGTGATGTCGATGCAAGGCAGCCTGAGTATCGAGCAGATGTGCCGGCTGAGTGGCGTCAGTCGGGCGGGCTTCTATCGTAGCCTGCAAGAACAAATGCCGATGGAAGAGGACATGGAAGTGCGGTCTGTGATTCAACAGATCGCCGTCGAGCACCGGCGGCGCTATGGCTACCGCAGGATCGCAGCGGAACTGCGGCGACGCGGGATGTTGGTAAATCACAAGCGAGTGGCTCGGATCATGCGCGAGGATAACTTACTGGCCGTGCAGCCAAGAGCTTTCGTCGTAACCACGAACTCTCAACATAAGTTGGAGGTGTATCTGAATCTGGCCAGCCGGATGAAGCTGACCGGGATCAATCAGCTTTGGGTGGCCGACATCACCTACATCCGGTTGCATCGCGAGTTTGTCTATCTGGCGGTGATTCTGGATGCATGGTCGCGCAAAGCGGTGGGCTGGGAACTAGACAGAACGTTGGCTGCAAGGCTGGCGATTGCGGCGTTGGAGAAAGCCCTCGGGGAGCGAAAGCCGCCTCCGGGCCTGGTGCATCACTTTGACCGGGGAGTGCAGTATGCCAGCGATGATTACGTGAGAACCCTGAGCAGACACGAGATGATCCCGAGCATGAGTCGGCCGGCGAATCCCTACGATAACGCCAGTTGCGAGAGCTTCATGAAAACTCTAAAACGGGAAGAGATTTACGCCAACCAGTACCAGGATCTCGATGACCTGCGCACCAACGTCGAGGCGTTCATCGAGCAGTACTACAATCGCCAGCGGCTCCACTCAGCGCTGGGCTACCGGCCGCCGGAAGAGTTCGAACAAGCCGTGGAGGCATCGACCGGCGCGACGATGAGTTTTTTCAGGCATAAGGAGATCTTTCGATCCGATGTAGACTCTTTCGAAAGCGGAGAGACGGCCGAAGCCGCCTCCCCGGCTCATCGTCTCGATGAGTCTCCGGCTGGCTATTCCTTGGCGGGTTGGTCTCCACCAGAGCCCGCCTCTGCTTCACCAACCGAGGGCCATTCTGGAGGAGAAGAAGCTGTTTGAGTAGCAAAATTCAGCGAACGGCAACTGTGCCATTTCAGATTGTCTCAACCGAGGGGTTCACCCCACACGTGCTGTGCCCAATTTGTGCCCACCGCCAGCATTTCTGCCACTTTCTGCATATCTGGCACAATGAAAAATCAGTAAGGTATTGACCGGTAATCCGAACCGGAAGTTCGAATCCCTCTCCCTCCGATAAAGTCCGAATCAAGGATCGCAATAGACTCAAAACGAACTATTTCTACGCCATTGCTTCAGAGATTATGACGGGGACGGACGGTTGGACCTCTTCGTTTCATTTTATATCCACTATGACATGAGCCACCCGACGATTCCAGGCAGTGATGCCGCAGGTCCCGCAATTTTGTGAGTATCGTGGAAAAAATGTGATGTGTGGTCCGCGTGGCATGGAAGACATCCAGTGGGAAAAATACCTCTCCGCGAAGACCGCTCTCAAAAAAGCCCTTACGCTGAGTCGGATAACGGTCGCGCTCTCTGTTACTCGGCGGTTGTGCAAAGGCGGATGGGCGATCCCGATGTCGCAATTGCTGACTTGAAAACTGTCCTCGACAAATATCCGCAGTCGCGGAGTATCCGTGCTCGACGATCTCTGTGGCCCGTGCACGGTATGCCACTCGACCCTGGAGTGCCCTCGTGCCCAAACCATCAAGGTACCGGTTACACATGAAGGACATTGCAGCAATCGCAACGGTGTCGTGAATTTCGCGGTCGGTGGCTCCGTGGCGGCGGAGAGCTGCTGCATCTTCGACAGTCACCTGCTTCCCGCCCAGCTGTACCTTACCGACAGGGAGACCGTGAAGTAGGTCCAGATTACCGTCCCCGCCTATCTCAGGGGCAGAGCGTCAAGCTCTCGGCCCCACGAGTTCGCGAGGTCGATGAAAAATCGCACACGATGACAACTGCGAGGGAATCAACCGAGCTTCGGGGGTACTTCTGGGGCTAGTCCACGAAGTTACAGGTTTAAATTATTGAAATTAAATCTAATAGAATGCGCTATGAATCCCTCTCCTCATTTGCTGCCGATGACAACAAGTTCTGCACTTGTCTCTTTGCACATTCCGTAAATAGCCCCTGACGCGCAAGCTCCCGCCGAATACTTGTAACATCCGGCGGTCTTTGCCACGACGGAAACCGAACGGTCAGAGCCACCAATAATGGCTCCCGCGGGTTCAAAAGGCGACGTGGTCCCCGTATCCACAACGAAACCAATATTCTTGCTCGTGCTTTTCCACGTCACCGTTGTGCCGGCCGTCACGCAGAAGAGTTTATTGCTCTTGGCGTTCGGGATTCCGGGGGTGGAGGAAGCCCCGTTTGAAGTCCGCTTGACGTCAACCTCGCAGGGAGTTGAAGCGGACCCGCACGTATTGCTCGCATCGCAAAGCTGCGCCGGATTTGGTTCGCTGCATGCGTACTTGCTGGCTTTCTTGGACTGCGCGGTGGCGAAGCCGGCTGCCAGAAAGACCCCTAACAGTAGCAAAGGGCACCAGATTGAAAATGATCGATTATTAGTCACAACCCACCTCACAAGTGCATTACGCCGTTTTGGACGCCGATAAGCAAAGTTGACAGCAACAACGTCAAGGTCCAAGGTCGTTGGACTAATTGACACCTGCGGTTCCCTTCCAGTCGATAAGGTCAGACAGTCTCCACGCATTCTGATTCAGTTCCAGCTGCAGTTGGCCTTCTTTGTTCAGGATAAGCTGCGCCGCTGGATAGAGCGTTCCCGTGCTCTTGCTCTTATCCTGATCGTTGATGTCGAGTTCGCCGGCGGTCAGATCGAAGGACATTGTCTGACTGTCAGTAAAGGCCTCGCCGAAACGAATCTGGCGATTTGTAACAAAGACGATCTTCCTGCCAGTTGGCGTCGGGGTCATCTTGATATAGGCACAATCATAGCCGAGCGTGCCGGTGATCTCGACATGGCCGACCGCCTTCATTTTCTGGAGCGCGGTTACCAATCCTTTGTTCTGGCCCGCCTCGAAGGCCTGAACAAGGACGACCCGGTCCGCGGGAGTCGAGAACTCATAGATATTCAGAGTTACGCCGATGTTCTGGCCCAGTTGAGTGCCCGTGCCGAAGGCCTGGGCGTCGATAGTTTCATACTTGTCTCTCGCAAAACCGGGGAGGGTCCCGATCATCAGCGCGCCTGCGAACACCAGACTCTTGATGGCGATCTTAGCGGTTCCTGGGCTGGTTGGCATATCTTCTCTCCTATTCCTGCGGTACTGCTGGCCTAAGACCTAGGTGTGATACTGCGCGAAACTCTGGCCGTGGTTGTAAATGACAGATACCTGCTGGCCGACGGCAATCGCAGATGTGATGCTCGCTGCCGTCGCAAACAGTGCAAATCTCATCTTCATGATCGTCATCCCTTCCTAAATTCGGACGGAAGCGGTCTCCGTCGATCGTGGCTTAGACGGCTGTCAGCGCAGCTGTCGGGAGAAGGACTACTTCTCTGAATGCTTTTGCGCTTTCGTGACTCCGTTTGACTGAGGACAAGCTGATCCAGAGATAGACAATCACGCGCGAAGATTAGCCACGCGGGGATCGTACGCTTAAGGGACGTTTCGCAACAACTGTCACTTCTGCCAGTCGAATCGCAGAAGCTCTCCAGCCTAGAGTGGTGATAAAGTGTTCCACGACATTTTCGGGAACACTTGGATATCTCGAAACGCTTGCGAAGAAAGTACGCTTCACGTCCTGCCTGACAGGACGAGGGCTCAGTGTGCCTTCCGATCCCTGCCTACCCCTGGAAATGAATCGCGTTCGAAAAGGGTGGCGGCTGGTGGCACTTGTCGGGCTGCTGCCGTCGTCGGTTGTCTTAGCGTGCGCGATCAGGATTGGTCCAAGGCGGGTTTCACCTGGCGCGCTACCGCAATCGACCTACCGTCGAACGGCGCTTTACGATCCACTCTCATCATGCGGCGCCGTACCTCAGTGCCGATTCCTTCTCTGAAATCCAATATATGCCAAGTGGAGTACCGCCGACCCCCATGCGGGCCGCCTGTTACCCTTGGGCAAGCATTTCGCGCTCGATCCATACTATGAGCATGAAAACAACTCGGGAGAGGGTCCTAATTAGCAGGTGAAGCCTGGGGGACTCATCCTCAATCTCTACCACTAGTTCGAGGCTGCCGGAGCGTCGTGACCATTCTAGCGATCAACACGAAGCGATTGGTTAAACTCGCACGGTGGTTTGTTCTCGGGATATGCTCTACAGCGGCGCTTCATGCCCAGGACCTGTCGCCGCGGGCCTACGTTATCACGCCTGTTCATGCGAGCACGCTCAATCTCTCCTGGTCGTTCTTCGACGGCGGCGTGAATTTCAACGGGACGGTGCCGATAACAGGCGCAACCGGGACCTACAACGTCCCGATCCTTGGCGTTTACCATTCGTTCAACTTCTTCGGCCGCTCTGCTAACTTCAACGTCGCGCTGCCGTATGCGGTTGGAAACTTCTCGGGACAAGTGTTTGGCAATGGACGATCAATCTACCGCTCGGGCTTGCTGGATACTACCATCCGGTTTTCCGTAAACCTCAAGGGCGGTCCGGCATTGACGCCGCAGCAGTACGCGAAGTGGAAGCAAAAGACGCTGCTCGGCGTAAGCCTGAAAGTCATAGCTCCGACGGGGCAGTATAGCCCGACGAAACTCGTCAATTGGGGCATCAACCGCTGGGCCTTCAAGCCAGAAGTCGGCTACTCGAAACACTGGATACACTGGGTTCTCGACGGTTACGCAGGCGTATGGTTCTACACCACCAATCCGGCGTCCCTTGCTGTACCTGTCCCGCAACCGCAAACGGAAGCACCGATCGGATCGTTTGAAGGACACCTGAGTTACGACTTCAAGCCGCGGCTCTGGATGTCGCTCGATGGCAATTTCTGGACGGGCGGCGTCACGAGCTTGAACGGCATACAGAATCTCGCGTCCAAGCAGACCGGATCTCGGATTGGGTGTACGGCTTCCATCCCGTTCAGCAAGCACCAGGCCGTGAAGATCAGCTACAGCAACGGCACCTATATCCGCTTCGGCGGGAACTATCAGAATCTCTCCGTGGGCTACCAGTTCTCGTGGGTCGGCAAGCCAAAGTGAGTCTACGTCCTCCCTCCCCAGATAAGCGATTTGAATTTCGAATGCGCCGGCCTATTGGTTGCCGAATGTCCAGCCGAGCCCCGAGCTGGTTCCATAGTTGCTGCCGGAGGAGCGTGGTGGTGGCTGGTTGTCCCAGTTGCCGTAGAAGGAGATATTCCAAGTGAAATTGCCAAAGAACTTTATGTAATAAGTCACATTAGTGTTGTTGAAGACACGTCCGGGCTCGGAAAGCGCCGGGAAAACAACGTCCTGGATCGTCAGTTGGGTCTTGTCGAATTTAAAGAGGCTCACGTTCCCGACTACCATGGCGCCTAAAATCTTTTGCGAAGCCTCGAGGTTTGCTGCCTGGGAATAACTCGTGTTTTGCCAGGCCAGGCCGCCGGTCACATAAATGGTCGCATGATTGGTGTTCTTCAAATAACGTCCAATGCCGCCACCGAAATTCGACTGAAGCTGGATGTTTTGCTCCGAGCTTTGTAGAAAGCTGCCCACTCCGGTGTAAAACCAGTTGTTCCAGCGCAGAAGGCGGCGATAGTACAGCGATGCGTCGTTGTAGGTGGAAGTGGCAGCCCCGGTGTTTCCTGTAAGTGTGGAAGCGAATGATGTGCCTGCGCTCCACCGCGGCCGGGGATAATTGACTTGCGTGCTAAAGGTGTATTGCGTCGACTGATTGGCCTTCGAGTACATCAACCCGGAGTTGATACTGCCGTTGAATCGCTGCCAGAAGCGGTCCGAGGTCTGGTTAATGTTCACGATCTTTTGCCGATCGAGCACCTCGTTTTTCTCTGCGCTTTCCGCTATCTCAATTCGCACGGGCCGGGCGTCGCCGGTGTCCGCCGTGGAGAGCGTTCCGGTGTAGACGGAACCATCCGTTGTTTTCACAATGAATAACTGCGTGCTCTCCACGTGACGCACCTTGGACCAATCTACCGAGGCGGTGCCGTTTATGTAATCGATGCTGACATAGAGCACGCTGGCGTCCAGACCCTTTATCTCGCAGGTGACTCGGTCGCCGTTGTTCATGACAAGCACGTCGGTCTTGTCGCGTGCAAAGAGAGGCGTAGTCACGAGAAGTGCGCCGGAGAGAATTGCGGCTGGAATCTTCATAACGCGTCCTATCTCGATAAGTCATTTTGCAGTTACTTCGTTTGTCAGAAGCATGGAACTGAATCCCGGCTCTTTCGTGCGACTGACCCGGTGGCTCCGATCATGTTGCAGACTGCACGGCGATTACAGTCACAACGATCGCCATATTGGTGCTGAATTGGTAACGACGAATCAGCCAACGGGGAATAGGCACCATCACGAAAGCCTACAACTCCTTCACCTCGAAGAAGTGGTATT
>Ga0210390_10004415_pt1 | contig 11849 bp, 10 predicted proteins | sample IncBWH11OmetaG_FD_161050 | JGI IMG/M metagenome (GOLD analysis project Ga0210390, IMG submission 161050) | Forest soil microbial communities from Barre Woods Harvard Forest LTER site, Petersham, Massachusetts, United States - Inc-BW-H-11-O ... | reverse complement strand
TACTGACTGTGTTGTCTGGCCCGTTCGGAACCCAGATGTCTGCACCGTCAAACGTCATCCAGGACGGTCCCCTCCCTACCCGGAAGGTTCCCAGGTTCTTGCCATCGCTCGCACGCAGCTTAGTGACCGAGCTTGCCTGCAGGTTGGAAACCCAGATATTGGCTCCATCGAAAGTGATGCCGTAAGGTTCGACCCCGGTCCCGATCTGGAATGTCCCCAAGACCTCACCATCGTTGGCTCGCACCTTCGAGACCGTGCCGTCGGCAAAGTTCGCGCTCCAGATGTTGGCTCCGTCAAACGCCAGACCGTAGGGCTGGCTGCCTACCGTGAAAACGGCTGCGCTGTCAGCCAAGTACCAGTGCAGCAGGCCAATCCTCAGCGGATTCGCAGCAGCCGGGTTCCCAGGCGGCTGTGGCGCCGGCGCGCTGGCTTCCTGCGCCCGTCCCGGAAACCAATCCGCGGTCGCCACAATTGCCAGCGCTAAACAGATTCCAATCCCTACGCGTGTTTTCATACTTAGTTACCTCCCCTGGGTTCGGTCCGGAAATGCGAAATGGAGACGTGAACCAAAACTGTCGTGGTTGACGTTTTCCGAATCCCTGCGCCAGCACTTCTTAAAACTTGAGCACGCTATTGCCGAGACCAATGGCTACCCAGATATTGGCTCCGTCGAATGCCACGCCCGTAGACCCGGGGCCGGCGCCGAACGAAGCCAGAATTTTGCCGTCGCTGCAGCGCAATTCCACGAGCGCGGCTCCCAGACTCACCCAGATGTCGGTCCCGTCGAAAGCCACACCATACGGTGCGTCCCCCACCCTGAACGTCCCAAGTGTCTCGCCGTCGCTGGCCCGGAGCTCACTCACTGTCCCGTCCTGCTGGTTCGCTACCCAGATGTTCGCCCCATCAAAGGCTATGCCCAGCGGCTGAGCACCGACCTTGAAGCTGCCTGCGCTGGAACCGTCCCTCTTCAACCGGACGACATCGTTCGCAGTCGTGGTCACCCAGATGTACGTTCCGTCAAAGGCTATCGCAAATGCGCCACCGGTCTCGAAAGTGCCCAGGGTCTTTCCATCGCTCGCCCGGAGCTTGGTTACGGTGGTGTCGCCGCTGTTGGCTACCCAGATATCTTCGCCATCAAATGCCATCCAAAACGGTGAGTTGCCAACCCCGAATGTACCCAGGCTCTTGCCATCGCTCGCCCGCAGCTCGCTAACCGTGTTGTCGTCTCCGTTGCTCACCCACATGTTCGCACCATCGAACGTCACCCCGTTAGGCAGATGACCCACCTTGAACGTGCCCAGCGCAACGCCATCCGCTGCTTGCAGCTTCGTCACCGTGTCGTCGCCGCTGTTCGCCGTCCAAATGTTTTCCCCATCGAACGCCACGCCATAGGGCTGCTGTCCAACAGTAAAGCTGGTCGTCAGATTCCCCTTGTACCACTTCAGTAAGGCCACCTTCAGCGGGTTCGAGGCAGCCGGGTTCCCAGGCTGCGGCACCGGCGGGCCGGTTTCCTGCGCCCGCCCCGGAAACAAATTTGCAGTCGCAACAATCACCAGCGCTAAGCAGATTCCAATCCCTACGCGTTTCATACCTAGGCTACCTCACTAGCTCTTGGGGCAAGTCGATTGACTCCCAATCACGTGCGGCACAGCTTACTACGGTTTTCAGAAAATCAATTAGCAAAATGCTGACATACACGACTCCAAACTGGCGTAAAGATCCTTGTCAGCAATCCCGCTCGATTTCGATGCAGGGACCCGCACTTCCCATTGACTCCAGGTTTACAACTGGATAACCTATATCTAGATAAATTATCTACTGGATAATACTGTTCTTTGACAATCTGAATGCCGCGACGGCGAGGCACCCCTAGTCCAGCGCGCAGCGGCGGCAGGGGAAAGGGTCATACGCGCCTGCCCTCACTCACATGCTCTCTGGATTTTGCCTGTAACTCCTCTAAACTCAAAGATCTGGCAGCTAGTCGCAAAACAGATTTTTTGTTTTCAATATTTTGCCGCCAAAAAAGGGGTGGGGGAGGAGAGGTACCTGGTACTAAACAGTAAACTCCGTTCCAAGACGGGAACGAATTCTAGCTCGCTCCTCCCCGCAGCTTACGAATCTGTTTCAGATGATGCTGGCCGTGCACCCAATGAAATTTTCGCCACTGCCGCGCCGTCAACGGTCCAAGGATGGGATGATCGAGCACGCGAGTGCGCTTGCCGAAACGCGATTCGCATTGCGCAATGACTTCGTCCATGGCCGAGATCCGCGGCCCGATTTCGCGCGTGACTTCATCCGCCGTCATGCCGCGTGGCTGAGTACGCTCCGGCGCATTCCGGCCCTCGGGCAAGTGTCCGAGTCCGGTGACCACAAACGTCCGCATGCGATCCATCAGCAGCGGCGTTCGCGCCAGCGGCTTGCCTGCCTCCAGGACGCGCTCGAATGCTTTCGTGGTTCCGGTGTAAGTAAGGTAGAGGTGCTCGAGCACTTCCGCGGTACTCCACTTGCCCTCCGGATGCCGCCCGAGGTCTTCGACGGTCATGCCCAGCGTCGCGGATGTGATGGCCTTCTGTAACCTTTGTAGATACGCATCCATGAGCAAACCCCTCCGTTCCTTCTAGTAGAATGAAGTCCGGCATTGACGGTTGCAAGATTTCACGCCCCTACGGAAGGTGCTATGAAACAGTTGCGGATGGCGATGCTGGCGCTGGCATTCCTGACGATGGCAGGCTGTACCTCAGAAACCTCCAAGCCCGCGCTGCCCGAAACACCGCAGCCCAAAGCCGTGGACTCCGAGACCGGCCGCTACGCTTTCCAGAAGCTTTACATCGCCGCTCGCGGCTGGGCGCGCGATGCGCAACCGTTCCGCCTCGAATCACAGCTCATGCCCGACTCCCGAGGCAAAGACGGCAAGTCGGATGTATGGCGCGCATCCTTCGCATCTGCCGCAGGACGAAGCGCCAAACCCTACGTGTGGTCAGGCACGGATGTGCCGGATGCTCCCTCGCGCGGAATTTCCCCCGGTACCGAGGACACCTACACTCCCACCAACGCGTCGACGCAAATTTTCGACATCGGGTTTTTGAAAATAGACTCGGACAAAGCTCTTGAAGTGGCAAAACAACACGGCGGCGACAAAGTGCTGGAGAAGGCTCCAGATACTCCCATCCTTTATGTGCTCGACTGGAATCGTGCGACCAGCGAACTTACCTGGCACGTGATTTTCGGAACCAGCCGCGACGACGCGAAACTCAGGATTGCAGTCAACGGCACCAGCGGAGAGTTCATCCGGGTAGAAAAATAGTTTCCCGAACGTTATTTCTTCGCTTCTGGCTTCAATTTCTGCAGTGCCTTTTGCGCGTCCTTAGCGAACGGACCTTCGGGCAGAATCTTCAGATACTCCTGATAATGAGGGATTGCCTGATCGGGCTGATCCAGTTTCTCGTAGCACTGCGCCATGCGGAAATTGGCGACCGCGTCTTTCTCCTTCCAGACCAGAGCGTCCTGATAACGGGCAAGCGCGGCTTTGTAACTCTTGCGTTTGAAGTAGTAGTCGCCGACCTCGTCATCCTTCATCGCCCGGTAAGGATTCCAGGGATGCATTTCCCCCACGTCCGGGAACGGCGTGTCTTCGGGGTTGGTGTCGACGACTCCGCTGTTGGGATGATTTTTGACGTCATCTTTGGGCGGGCTCAGATCAACGCGGGTGTCGCGACTGGAACTCTCTCCGGCTTCGGCTTCGCGGCTTTTGTCCGACCTCGGCGGGGACTGATTTTGACCCGGCCCCTGATCGGGTTCCGATGGCTGTTGGGCGAGAGCGCATCCTCCGAGAGAGAGGGCTACGAGGACAATGGCAAAAAGCGACCGCATGTAGGTATTTTATCGCGTTCGGACTCGAAACGCCGATGAGCAAAACCCAATAAGCACAAAGAGCGCGAAAGTACACACAGGAAGATCGGAGAACGTCTCTTTGGATTGCTCAGGAGCGCCTGGCGCGCCAGCTCAGCAATATTCCGAGACCGATGCCGGCAACTGCCGCTCCAGTCAGCTTCTTGCGGTCGGTGATCGGGACGAAACAGGTTTGCTGGTCGCTGATTTCGATCACACCGACAGGGATAGCGCGCACGGCTCCTCCTCCGCCACCACCTTCGCCCTGCGCGCTGGTGTCGCCCACGCCGCCAGTGCCCGCGCCGGCGCCGTAGCCGTACATTATTTTCGCAACCGGTATAACCGTCTTGCCGTGAGCCGAGATCGGTTCGCCGTAGATGGCCTTCACACTGGCTTGGCTAAGGATGCTTTCCTTCAGGGACTGCAGAACGGCTGGGGTGCTCATTTCAGAAACTCCTTGGAAGAATATTGCGAATGCTGGCTGACGAAGCCAGCCTAGCACACTCGCTGCTGTGTGCGTAAAAGCTACCTTGGCTTTTGCATCGAGGCGGGATTACGGCCAATCAAGGCTGCAAAAAAGCAGGCCGTTCCGGGGGATGGAACGGCCTGTGTTGGCGAAGTCCTCCGAGGAGGAGGGTAAAGCTTTTCTACAGGGATGGCCCGGACGGCTGGTTCGTCGCCGATGTGGCCGGCGCGCTTGCAGTCGTATTAGTCATGAGCCTCACATCCACGCGGCGGTTTTTGGCCCGGCCTTCCCTGGTCTTGTTCGAATCGACCGGCTTATCCTTGCCGAGCCCGATCACATAAATCTTGTAAGCCGGAATGCTGCGCTCTGACGCCAGATACTGAATCACGGCATCGGCGCGGCGCTGGCTCAAGCTGTAGTTGTATTCGGAATCGCCCACGGAATCCGTCGCGCCTTCGACGGTGAGGATGTAACCCTTGGTGTTGGGCACATCGGTGGCGATCTGATCCAGAGCTGCTTTGGCGTCTGGAGTCAACGTGTCTTTGTTAAAACCAAAATGCACTGCCGTCTCAGTTACAACCCGATAGTTGTCGAGATTGGCGACCGTGTTCTGCAACGTGTCCACACGGTGAACGGCGCCGGTGGCAAGGGTCTGAGCCTGGTCGGCCTGCTGGCCGGCGGCTTGCGCTTTCTGGTCCACTTCGGCGGCTTTGGCTTGCACCTGCTGGATCCCGGCCTGGGCGCGCGTGTCAACGTCTTTGATATCCTTCGAATTTTTGGCGGTCAGGTCGTCTAGTTCGTTGGTTTTGTTGATCAGCGGCGTGGTCTGTTGACGGACGTAGTTCTTGCTGGCGCATCCAACCGAGGCCGCCATGCTTACTGCCAGCAGAAAAGTTAACGAAGTGCGATTCATCGTAGGGAAGCTCCTTTTTTCTTGTAACCGAGACTCAAAAATCTATTGGAACCTTGGGCGTTTTCTCGGCTTTGTCGATCCCGGTTACGAACCTGGTTGTTCAAAACCTAGGCGCTGCGATCGCCGGATCCTGGGGCCCGACTGTCGTGCGTCACGCCTTGTAGTTAAGCACGAGCGCTGCCAACCCGCGGCGGAAAAGATGTTGGCTGTAAGTTATTGTTATAGCAGTACTTACGTACTTCTTTACAAGAGAAGCACGGCTAAGCACGGAACAAAATCGGTGTGAATTGGGGAAATTTTATACGGTGACGGAGCGCGCACGTGTTGCCGCCACCGGACTTGTCGCCGCGATCATCGTCGGGAGAAGCCTTTCCGAGAGGATAAATCGCGTTCCGCTGATCCTGCCCGCGAGGCGAAGGAATCGTTGAGTTCCTTTTTCTGGCGCGGCACTTTTGAGGTGTTCGCGCTCGGCGCCCCCACGGACAACCCCTAGGCCGCGACATTCGTTTCGATCAAGCAGCTCGTCTGTTAGACGAATTATCAGTGGGCGACTCATATATCACTTATCGCAGTGGCAACACACACCGTTTCATTCTCTTCAGCTCTTTAGGTTTCTTGGGCTGGAATCGGATGGAACGCGCGGACCTCTAATAAAATAGAAATACGCTCATGGACCTCTCGCAGAAGATCCGCACCTTGCCTGCCTCTGCCGGCGTGTATCTCTACAAGAACGCCGAGGGTGAGGTCATCTATGTTGGCAAGGCGAATAATCTGCGCAGCCGGGTCAGTTCTTATTTTCGCGAAGGGCGTCTCGAGGATGCGAAAACGGACACGCTTGTGCGCGAGGCGGTTGACGTTGACTACATCGTCGTGGCCAACAACAAAGAAGCTCTGGCGCTCGAGAACCATCTCATCAAGCAGAAGCAGCCGCGTTTCAATATTCTGCTGCGCGACGACAAAACGTATCCCTATGTGAAGCTGACGTTGGGCGAGCGATTTCCGCGAGTTTATGTTACGCGGAGGTTGAGAAAAGACGGCAGTTCGTACTATGGCCCATATTTTCCGACGAGCCTCGCGTACCGCATCGTGGACCTGATTCACCGTCATTTTTTGATTCCATCGTGCAAGGTAGATCTTGGGCATTTTCATCCGCGGGCATGCCTGCAGTACTACATCGGACGTTGCCTGGGGCCTTGCGTGGAAGGGTTGACCACGCCCGAGACTTATCAGGAAGCGGTGCGCGATGTGAAGTTGTTTCTCGAAGGCCGGCCCACAGACCTGTCGCAATCTTTGCGCAGTCGCATGGCGAAAGCCGCCGAGGCTGAGGAGTATGAGCGGGCGGCGAAGTATCGCGATTTGATTTCGACGGTCGAGCAGTTGCAGGAGAAGCAGCGGATTGCAGCGGTCGAGGGCGATGACGCGGACGTCTTCGGGTATCACTTTGAAAATGACATGCTGGCCGTCAACTTGTTTCACATGCGCGGAGGACGGGTGCTCGATCGGCGTGAATTTTTCTGGGAGGAGTTGCCGGAGTTTGAGACATCTGATAGAGACGCAGCAGACTACGTCTCCAGCGCAAACATTGCAAGCAATGTTTCTACGGAATTTCATCCTGGTGAATTTTTTTCCGCGCTGCTGAAGCAACTTTACATCGGACAACCTTACGTCCCGCGGAACATTTATGTGCCGGTGGAATTCGAGGATCGCGAGACACTTGAGGAAGTCTTATCAGAGCAAATTGCGGCCGAGGGCGGCCGCGCCACGCGGGTTCACATTGTTGTTCCGTTGCGTGGCGAAAAACGCTCGCTGCTGGACTTGGCTGGCAACAACGCCAAACAATCGTACGACCAGCGTTTTCGGGTGATGAAGCCGAACACGAAGGCGATTCAAGAAGCGCTACAGGACGCGCTCGGCATGCCGGAATTGCCACGCCGCATCGAGTGCTTCGATATTTCGCACATTCAGGGCGCGGAGACTGTTGCTTCGATGGTGGTATGGGAAGACGGCCACATGAAGAAATCTGACTATCGCAAATTCATCATTCGCAGCGTCGAGGGAGTGGACGACTTCGCCTCCATGCGGGAGGTGGTGGCGCGCCGCTACAAACGTCTTCAGGAAGAAAAGAAGCCGATGCCGAGCCTGGTGATAATCGACGGCGGGCTCGGCCAATTACACGCGGCGGCGGAGGCGCTGGCGTCGATCGAGGTCATCAACCAACCGCTGGCCGCGATTGCCAAGCGGGAAGAAATTATCTACGTGTTCGGACAGGAAAATGAACCGGTCGTTCTCGACCACCACTCTCCGGTTCTGCATCTCGTCCAACTGATTCGCGATGAAGCACACCGTTTCGCGGTGACTTTTCACCGCAAGCGCCGGCAGATGCGCGATCGCTCGACTGAATTGCTGGACATCCCCGGCGTGGGCCCGCGGACGACTCGCCGGTTGTTGGAGCATTTTGGAAGCGTGCAGGCGGTGAAGCAGGCCGATTCGGCTTCGCTTTCTTCAGTCGTGACTCGCGGACAGGCGGAAGCCATCCTGGAACATTTTCGGAAGTGAAAATCTTAGAACGCAGAGGTCGCTGAGGACTGCCGCAGAGTCCGCGGACCTGTGCGGCGTTTCTCCGCGTCTCTGCGTTTTAAGGTTTGGGGCTGGGCGAAGAGTTGCCCATGTCCATCACCACTTTCCAACTCCCGTCTTTCTGCTTCTTCCAGATGCTGGCGTACTTGCCGTGCTCAACCGTGGGTTTACCGTCTTTGTCCTTCGAGCGAAACTCGTAGGTTCCGTAGGTATAGCCTAAGTCGCCCGAGGCGGCCATGTCGGCATGAACGGGCGTCCAGGTCAGGTGGTTGTTTTTGTCGTCGAGGAAACCCATGGTCTTGGCGATGTTTTCTTTGCCCTGAAGCATATCTTCTCCGTTGGGCAATTCGGCGGCATCGTCGGCGTAGAACGCCATATATCCCTGCGAGCCTCTCTCGGCTGCGGCCTTCATGAAGTCGGCCTCAAGCTGGCGCAAGGTGTCCGCATCGGCCTTGGCGGTTGCCGAGGCATATGAGTGCGTATTTGGAAGGACGGCGATCGTAATAAGAACCGCGACGGCAAAAGACGGTAGCAGCAATTTCATGAATCCTCCTTGAAATAAGTCGCGACAATTTTACCTGAGCAGTGCATGAGCCGCGATGCCTTCGTCCTGCTAAACTAGCGCTTCGCCCCATGAAAACGTTATTGTTCGTCTTGACTCTCAGCGCCGGCCTAATGCTGTCGGGCGCAGTCGCGCAAAACGCGGCGACCCAGAATCTGCCTGCTCCGCAACCGAACCTCGCTACACCGCAAGAGAGGCATCTACGCAACATTCGCCAGCTCACCTTCGGAGGGCAGAATGCCGAGGCTTATTTCTCGGCGGGCGGCAAGAAACTCATCTTCCAATCCACCCGCGACAACCTGCAATGCGACCAGATCTTCACCATGAACATCGACGGCTCCGACGTTCGCATGGTTTCCAATGGCAAGGGGCGAACCACGTGTGGATATTTCTATCCCGACGGCAGGACAATTCTCTACTCCTCCACGTATCTGGCGGACCCACAATGCCCGCCCCGGCCGGACTATTCCAAGGGATACACGTGGGCGGTTTATCCGTCGTTCGACATTTTTGCCGCCAATCCGGATGGCTCCGGCCTGATGCAACTCACCAACACGCCGGGTTACGACGCCGAGGCCACGATCTCAGAAGACGGCAAGAAGATCGTGTTCACTTCCATGCGCAATGGCGATCTCGACATCTACAGCATGGACGCCGACGGCAGGCATGTAAAACAGCTAACTCATGAACTGGGATACGACGGTGGGCCATTCTTTTCGCCGAACAGAAAGCACATCGTTTATCGGGCCTATCATCCCAAAGGCCAAAAGGAAATTACCGAGTACAAAGACCTGCTGGCACAGAACCTGATTCGCCCGACTTCGCTCGAAATTTGGGTCATGAAAGCCGACGGGGGCCGCAAACGCCAAGTCACCAATCTGGGCGCGGCCAGTTTTGCTCCTTCGTTTTTCCACAACGGCAAACGGATCATCTTCTCGTCGAATCAAGGCTCGACCGGCGGGATGGGCAACTTCGAGCTTTACGCCATTAATATCGATGGCACAGATCTGGAGCAGATCACTTTCAGCCCGGGCTTCGACGGATTCCCAATGTTCAGCCGCGATGGCAAGAAGCTGGTGTGGGCCTCGAATCGAAACGCGAAAGAGCCACACGAGACCAATATTTTCATCGCCGACTGGGCACCCTGATCAGCAAGCAGGCCTCTTGTCATTCCGAAAAACGAAGCGACGAGGAATCTGGGCTTGTCCGCCACGGCGAGAACCAGGATCCCTCGCGTCGGGATGACAACTCTTTGGGGTAACCGGATGCCAACGACAGGAGCCTGGACCACAACGATCGGAGTCTCCGGATCACAACGAATCGGCGTCTCCCGATGAAAGGGCTGGACAGAAGTTCTGGGCCTTCCGATTGCCTTCCAGGCAACCGATCCGCAGGTCGCGCGCCGTATAATAAGCCTTCGCGCAATGGAATCTGTGCTCAAATCTCGCCAGTGGTTGATCACGCTAGGGCTGCTGGCCTTGGCGCTAGCGGCTGTCATCGGATCAATCATGACTCGCGATCTGGGCCCGCTGCAGTCGTCCACGTCTCCGGGAACAGCAAACCAGCCAGCTCCGCTGGTGGATGAGCGGCCGTTGCAGACCGCGCGGGCGACGGCCAAGCTGGCGTCCAGCGCGGACGAACGCAAATTCGCGGACCAGGCAGCGGAACTCGCCGACAGCGAGGTTGACCTTGCCTTTCACGATGCTTTGCGAGATGCCGCCAACCATACGGTCCAACCGACGGCGCAAAACCGCGAACTCTATGAACATGCGAGCCAGTCCGAAGCGCAAGTCAAAGCCGATCAGGACCGGGTTGACCAACTGAAGAAAGAGCTTGCCGCCGCCAGCGGCGCTCGCCAGCAAAGCGTGCAGGAACAGTTGGATGTCGCTCAAGCCCAACTGGAGCTTGATCAGGACGAGTCCAGCGATGCCAAGGAAGATTTGATCCGGTCGGGCGCCGATCCGGGGAGCTTGATCCAACGCCAGTTCGACCAGCATCAGGCCGCCGAACACGGGACTGATGAAAAGCCTGCAGCCATTGCTACCAACCCCGAGGTGAATTACCAGGCCGGCAGCCTGTGGGCCCAATTTGCGGCCTGGCGCGCTTTGCGCAATAAAGCGATCCCATTACAACAAGCGCGGGATGAAGCGAATCGAACCGCCACGGCTCTGGCTGAGAAGCACGCGGCGCTGGACCAGAAAGTAAAAAACGCAAAGACAAAGACTAAGTCGGCGTCGAATACGGGTCAACCGAATAACGCTCAATCCAATAACGCGCAACCAAGTTCTGCTCAACCGAATTCCGGCCAGACCAATTCCAGCCAGCCAAGCTCGGCGCCCGCCGCCCCGACCGCGGTCAAAGCTTTGCATCGTCTTTCCGATGACCAGAAGAATCTCGCCGACTTGGACAAGCGCATTCAAGACTCGCAGGAGTTAGCCAACAGCTACACCGGTTGGATTGCGTTGATCCATTCTCATCAGCGCGCCGCGTTGCACGGCATGATCCAGTCCGCGCTGTTGATCATCCTCATCGTGATGACGGTCTATGTTGCCGATCGTTGGGTCGATCGTTACCTTTCCGAGAGGGGAACGGGCACTCGTCTGCACACTCTTCGCGCAGTGATTCGCTTCGCGGTACAGGCTGCGGGCGTTTTGCTGATTCTGCTGGTAATTCTTGGCGTCCCGCAGCAGACGACAACCTTCCTTGGCCTGGCCACCGCCGGAATCACGGTGGCGATGAAAGATTTTATCGTCGCCTTCTTCGGCTGGTTCGTGTTGATGGGAAAAAATGGACTTCGCGTAGGCGATTGGGTTGAGATCAACGGCGTCGCCGGCGAAGTGGTCGAAATCAATCTGCTGCGTACGGTCCTGCTCGAAACCGGTAACTGGACCGATACTGGCCATCCTACCGGCCGCAAAGTAGCCTTCGTGAACAGTTATGCCATCGAAGGCCACTTTTTCAACTTCACTACCAGCGGGCAATGGATGTGGGACGAGCTACTGATTACCGTGCCGCCCAATCAGGATCCCTACCCGCTGCTCGACTCCATTCAGGCCACCGTAACCAAGGAAACTGAAGCCAACGCCGCGGCCGCCGAAAAAGAGTGGAAGAATGCTGCCAGCGATTACAAAGTCAGCTCGGTGTCAGCCGCCCCAACCGTCAACTTGCGGCCAACCCCCGCGGGCGTTGAGGTTCATGTCCGCTACATCGCGCGGGCCCAGGAGCGCTCCGCGATCCGCACCCGGCTGAACCAGGCTTTGGTGGAGCTGTTGCATCACCGCGTGGATGAAAAAGCAAGCATGTCCGCGGCAAAATAGACACGCGGGCGAACAAGCCCTCGGACACCGGCCAAGATGAGCGCTATCGAGTTTCTCTGCGCGCCAGTTCCAACGCACCCTTCGCCGGATCAACGACGCTCGCGCCGGGCAACACTTGGATACGAT
>Ga0210390_10004413_pt1 | contig 11853 bp, 7 predicted proteins | sample IncBWH11OmetaG_FD_161050 | JGI IMG/M metagenome (GOLD analysis project Ga0210390, IMG submission 161050) | Forest soil microbial communities from Barre Woods Harvard Forest LTER site, Petersham, Massachusetts, United States - Inc-BW-H-11-O ... | reverse complement strand
ACATTCAGGTCCATTCGTGATGTTGGGCGCAATGTTGCTCTTGGTGGCTTGTGGGGGCTCGAACGTGGCGGAGGGTGGGCGACAGCTCGGAGCTGTCAAGGTGACCGTCAACCCACCAGGAGGCCAAGGCTCCGATGCTGTCTTCTCGATCGTTTATTCGAGCGGAGCCGGATCGCCGGCCCGGGAATTACGGATTCTCCTCAATTCCGCTGTCGACGGCCGAAACGCGTGTTATGTCTATTATGACCACGCTACGAACACTTTTGCGCTAGTGAAGGATGGAGGGTCCGAAACCAATTCACTTCCCGTCGGGCATCAAGGGGTCATAGAGAATTCCCAATGCAGTCTTGACGGCTCAAAATCTTCCGTTCAGGTCGATGCGAATACCGCCAAGGTACAGCTGGGTCTGCATTTTAAACCATCTTTCGCCGGGACGAAGAACATCTACACTTACGCTGTGGACGCATCGGGCTCGAATACTGGCTTCGTGCCAGGCGGGAGTTGGGTTGTAACCTCCTTGAGTCAACCATGACCCGCGGTCTATTTCTTGCCAACAGGCGGTCGAGTGAGATCACCTGTCGTTGCAGGAGCGACGAAAGTGTTCAGAAGTTCCTGGGCCAAGGAATCGACCACCTGCGCATCCCGCGGCACGCCGATGCGGCCCAACTCAACGCCCACCCGATCAGACAGGCTAAGTAGTGGCCTGGCGCTCCGTACTTCCCACAAAAAGTCCATTAGCTTGCTCGCATATTTGTCCGAGTGAAATTCAGTCTCGGCAAATACCTGCGCCAATGCACCTACCCGTTTCCGCGCATATTGGTCATCCACAAGCTCCTTCAATGCGGACGCGAGATCGGCGTCACTCTCCGCCCGAACCTTGACCACGCAGTCGTCAGGGAGTTCGGCAAAAAAACCAGTATTCGTCACGATGACGGGCTTACCGAAAAGCATCTCCTCGATGACCGATGCGGAGGCACCCTCCATCGCTGGGAACCGTAGGTTGACACAGATATCGGCGGCTGCAAGATAACCGCTAAGTACGTCATCGGGGACTTGTCCAAGAAAGCGCACCCTGTCCATAAGGCCCCTCCCCCTTGCCGCGGCCTTTAATTTACGTTCATAATTCGGCAATGCCGAGCCCAGAACCGCATAAACTATCGGGTGAGAAGCAGGACCAAGTCGCGCGATCGCATTAATCACACTCTCGATGTGTTTGTTAGGATTTACATGTCCGATCGTTACAATCAATATCTCGTCATCCTTCACGCCGAGCTGTTGTCGAGAGATTCCAGGTCGGTTTATCCCTGCATCGTAAGCCAGAGGAATTCGCGCAACGGGCCCAGCGAAGCATGTCTCGACACGCTGCTTGAAAAACTCCGAATGAGTGACGATTCCTAAAGCGCCTCGAGTAACCTCTTCGAAGAGCGGGAACCGTACCACCTCGTCCGTCTCCCAAACTCTGCCAGTTACAAACGCCGAAGGACCGTACGTCGTCTCCATCAGGAGCTTGTACGACGCCGGGTCACGGAGATAGTCGAGGTGATAAGCCGCGAAGAAGTGATGCATTACAAAGTCATGAAGTATGCACACTCCAGGCCACTGCCGCGACAGATGGAAGATTTCGCGATGGAACGGCAGGTAGTTGCCGAAATTGTAAATGACGCCGTCATAGGAATTTAACGTCTCGGCAGTGACATGTTTACTCGATTGAAATCGTCTCGTGGGGACCCCAGTCTGACGAATGCGGTCAGCATCAAAGTAACAGATCTCGACGTCGGCCAGCTTCGCCAACGAAGTCGCCACCGCTACGCTAAAGCGTCCGATAGCGCTCTCCTGCGACATGGGAGTGAACCACGCGATTCTCATCCGGTCAGCACTCGAATAACACGGTCCCAACTGATGTCTAGCGTCTGAGCGAAGTCATAACCGCTTTCACCCATGCGACGGGCGCTGGCTTTGTTTTCATACAGTGCATCCATCGCCGCCGCGAGAGCTTTCGCATTGCTTGCAACAATCCGGCCCGTAATATGGTCCTTCACCAGCTCGTGGATGCCACCAGAGTCCAGGCACGTTAGCACAGGCTTCTTGGAGAGAAATGACTCAAGCGTCACGTATCCATAGGAATCTTCGTCATACGGAATATAGGCGCACGCCAGCGCCCGGCTGAGCCACTCTACTTTTTCGTCTTCGGTAATGAAGCGCTCAATAAAATCCACCCGGTTCTGCAATCCTCGCTTGCGGACTATGGCCTTTATAGTCTCTGCATCCTCCTTCGTTTCAGCCTTTCCAGCAACGATGAGCTTTACGTTGGAGCGACAGAACTCCATGCTTTCCACCAGAAGACTTTGACGCTTGGCCCCATTGATTCTCCCAGGAGCGAACACGTAATCGCCGTACTCACTGCACGAAAACTGGTCGTTGCTGAGTAACGGCGGATGAAGTACTTCGGAATCCAGTCCGTTAAATTTCTTCAGCCGCGCCGACGTAACATCTGAATTCGTAAATATGCGCTTCGCCTCCGCCAGGTAGGAGTTGTCTGCTGTAAAGATGAAATCGCGAATTTCGCGGCCCTCCTGGGAGTTGGGCAATCCCTGAAGGGATGTTCCCCAAAGATCGTATACCTGCCTGAACTGATGCAGCAGCCAAACCACTTTATTTTCGTGAGGAACGTACATCGCCGGGAATTTTAACGCGATGACCCGATCACATCCGGGCATGCGCATCAATCGGCAAGCTAGCATGTGTTCGAGAATCTTTGACGGAGTGTCCCAGCGGAAAGGAATCCGCACCAGCAGCGCCTGGTGGCCGTATTCGCACAGTTTCGCGCGCAGGGCGTCCGCCAAATGCTCGGCGCCACCTCGAACAAATGGTACGGCATTGTTTAGAATCCCAATTTTCATGCCAGAAGACGGTCCACGACGTTGTCCCAATTGATGCCCAGTTGTTGTATCCGCTGTTCCCCCGTATCACCCATGCGTCGCGCCCTGATTCTGTCGTTATACAGCAAGTCCATGGCGCCGGCGATCAGTTCCGGATCGGCGGCCGTGATAAACCCGTTCTCGCCGTTTACAACCAGCTCATTTGTACCGCCTGCGTCGATCGTGGTCAGAACCGGCTTGCGCGCGGCATAAGCTTCCAGTGGCGGATATCCGTAGGAATCCTCATCAAACGGAAAATAGACAACGGCACAGCAATTTGCAAACAGCTCAACTTTTTCCTCTTCCGAAACCCAGCGGGGGACAATAATGACACGTTGTTCGAGACCGTATTTCTGAACTAGGCGGTGGAGGTCGAAAACGTACGGCTCTAAACCGGGGTCCGGGCAGCCTGCAATTATCAGTCTCACCGGTGTGCGTGTATATCGCAGGGCTTCTATCGCCAACCACTGGCGCTTGTGATGAATCAAGCGGCTGAAGTAAAGCAGGTAATCGCCGAAAGGGCCGCTACGAAAGTGAGCCGGGTCCAACAAGGGAGGATACAGCACTTCAGCGGTAATCTCATTAAACTTCTGAAGACGATCCTTAACCACCGCCGAGTTGCAAAAGAGTCGAGTGCATTCTCGCAACGCGACGTTGTCAGCATTGATGATTGCTTCGCGGCACGCCAGACCTTCTGGAGAATTTGGCAACGTCTGGTATTTAGTCCCCCAAAGGTCGTAGGCGCTGCGGTAATGATGAATAAACCAAGTAACTTTCTTCGGATGTTTTAATACATGGCTCGGCGTCCGAACTGCAATCAACCGATCGCCGTGCTCGGTCAAATCCAATAAGCGCAACGCCAGAAGCTGATCCAGGATCTCGCGGGTGGATTCACTGAATGGGAATTGAAACAGTTCCACCTCGTGGCCGTATGCCTGGAGTTGGCGATGCAGCCAATCGACGATTTGGGTTGAGCCGCCTTCCACAAATGGCGCCACACAGGTGGCTAGAATAACCCGCATGAGTGCACTCGCGGAGGAACTACACTCCCGAATACTTGCACCAATGCGCAAGCCGTCGAGTAATGTGGCAAATGTCGTCGTCGGTGAGCAGGGTATGCATCGGTAAGCACACCCCCCGAGTTGCCAGACGATCCGCAATCGGATACGTACCCGTAGCATTGCTGTAAGGAGGTAGCGTGTGCATCGGATAAAAGACCGGACGGCTCTCGATGCCATCCTGTTCCAGAGCTTTCATTAGCCGATCCCTGCCCATAACAACAGAGTCTCGGAGAATAATCGGGTAGGACCAAAACGCGTGCTTTGCCCAGGGCTGTTCAGAAGGGAGTTGAACGTAATCCTGTACTTCGGCTAAACATTGGTGGTAATACGAAGCAATGGTCCAGCGCCTTTGGAGAAATTGATCAATTTGCTCCAGTTGGGCGAGTCCAATGGCCGCGCAGATATTGGTCATCCGGTAATTGTATCCGATGATTGGAAACCAGTATCGGCGGCCTGGATCCATGCCTTGGCCACGCAAGAGTAAAAGCCGGTCGTGAAGCGCCGCATCGGAGGTGGTCACCATCCCTCCTTCACCGGTTGAAATTATCTTGTTGCCGTAAAAGCTGAACGTAGCAGCATGGGCTAGGGATCCAACGGGACGGCCTTCATAGAGCGCTCCATGCGCCTCAGCGGCATCTTCTATAACAAAGAGATTGCGCTTGCGTGCCACTTCGAGTATGGGTTGCATGTGCGCCGGATGACCGTATAGATGAACGGCGATGATGCCCTTAGTCCGTTCGGTCACCTTTTCTTCAATTGAGTCTGGATCGAGAGTCATGGTAGAGTCTGAGTCCACGAAAACGGGCGTGGCCCCACAGTAGCGGACTGCGTTGGCAGTTGCCACAAACGTGAGCGTGGGCACAATGATCTCGTCGCCTGGTCCGGCTCCTAAGGCCGCTAGAGCGAGATGGAGAGCGCTGGTGCCATTGTTGGAGGCAACAGCGTAAGAGACTCCGCAAAAGCGCGCGAAACTCTCTTCAAACCTCCCGATGAACTGTCCGATCGAGGAAATCCACCCCGACTCCAGGCATTCCAATACATACTTCTTTTCATTCCCGCTGAGAGAGGGATGCGCTACTGCGATCATCTTAGGCTCGCGCATGTTATGGGTTCGCTCTATAGACCTTCGACAACACTGCCGGTACTCCAACCGCGACGACACCCGCGGGCAAGTCCGACACCACCGCGGCGCCTGCACCGACAATTGTCCATGAACCAATTGTCACGCCAGGTATCACACAACTGCCCGCCCCCAGGAAAACGCCCTCTTCGAGTCGAACGCACCCAGCGACGTTCGCTCCAGGCGCCACGTGAACGCACTCACCTACCGAACAATCGTGGTCGATAGAGGCATTTGTATTCACGATCACACCATCCTCAAGATGTGAGCCGGCGTTCACGACCGCTCCGGGAAGGACAACTATCCCGGCCTCGGTACGAACATACTTCGACACAACGGCCGCGGGACTGATCGCGTTAATCAACCTAAAACCAATCTTACGCAGCATATCGATCACAACTTTTCTCCGTCTGTTGTCCCCAATCGCCACCAGGGCTGACCTGACACCGGAATCAAATTTGGCCGGCAGCACATCGTCATTGCCGAGACGAGGGTACCCGTAGAGCGTTTCGTGTTCTCCAATACTTACAAAGCCGACTATCTCAATATCCAACGACTGCTCGATAATATCGACCAGCACTTTCGCGTGACCGCCGCCTCCAATGACCACAACACGTTCCTTCACCGCTTGGCCCTCATTCCTCGGGGTAGCTCCAATTGAAGGTTTGCGGAGAACACCTCGGCTAACTCGCCCGGTGTCACGCTCAGAAGGTCTCCGTTCACATCGTCTATTCGGCGAATGTCGAACCCGAACGACGCGAATTCATCAAGGACTTCGAGCGGACTACTACCGGCACGCTTCAAATGAACTGGCGCAAACTCCAACAAGATTCGAATCTTGGGATTCCGCTTGATCACCTGCTGCATCCCGCGCACGATCAGAGGCTCTGCACCCTCCGCATCGATCTTTACAATATCCACACGTTCCTGCGTCGCGAGAATCTCGTCCAGGCTGGTCGTCGCAACGTCAATTTCATCGTCCGCCTTCCCGTCACGGAATAGTGTATTGTGTCCAGAATCATTGTTGAAAATTGAGAGACGCGCTTTCCCTGATCGGTCTGTGACGGCCACCTGATGGAGCTGGACTATTCCAAGCTCTAGGAAACTATTCACTTGCACGTTGTCCCGCAGGATCTCGTAGATCCGGGGCGTGGGTTCGAAGCTGTAGATCTTCCCAGTGCCCTCAAGCAACTTGGCGGCCAGCAATGTGTAAATTCCGACGTTTGCCCCGACATCAACTACTACTGTACCTGGCTTTACGAGCGTGCAGAAGTACTTTGTCAGTCCTGGTTCCATCACTCCGCGGAAAGCATGATACGCCGCCATACGCCATTCATTGCCGGGAACACCAACGATCATCCCCGCCACTTCTGCCACCAGGATGTCAGCGCCGGCTGAGATGACCGGAGGTCGAATCCTGGCGAACACGTCGGCTAAGGATGCAAGCGTCGCTTCAGAATTAGCGGTAGCACTCGATTGAATCGAATCGAGCGCACGCCTTTGTTCCTCCACCATTGCTGACGTGCTCGCTTGGATAGCCTTGTGTAGGGCCGCCATGCCCTGCTTCGCTTCCACAGCAGCAGCGGAAGTAGCAGCTCCGATCGATTGAATTGAATCGAGCGCGCGTCTTTGCTCCTCTATCACTGCTGACGCATTCGCCTGGATAGTTTTGTTGACGCCCGCCACACCCCGCCTGGCTTCCTCAGCAGCAGCGGTTACTGATGTTCCAAGGGCCCCCGTCGCCTCGTCCAGTCCTACACGCAATTCCTCGAGATCCCTCTTAAGCGCTCCGATGGAGCGATCCAATCGAAGAGCCTGGCTAGCGAGGTCCTGCCCAAGCGCGCTCGTTTGCAACTGCACCCGGGCCAGCAGCTCCTGGGCGATGGCCACCGACCGGCGCAGTTCCAGAGCCTGACTGCTCTGCTGTGCAAGTTCTTCCCGGCCTCTACGATTCTCCTCCGATAGATTGGCAACATAAGCGTCAAGTTTTTGAGAGAGACTCACGAAAGAAACGTCTGCCTTGGCCACCACCGTATCCGTCCTGGCAGTGACCTCTCGCAGAAGAAACTCGAGCTTATGATCGATTGAGTCAAAGCGAGTGAATAAAATGCGCCGGATTAGATCCCTGAGAATAGCCCCGATCCGTCCGGCTAAAGCTCGAACAGAAAACGGACTTGGCCGACGCCCGGTGGACGACCCAACCTCCTGAATCCCGGTGAAGCGGATGCCTCTGCGCCTACCCTCTTCTGAGTTGATGAGCTGCAGCAAAATAATTCGCCGAGGCACATGTCTCTTGAGGAGTTCCAAGTAGTTCACGAAGCCGGAAACATCGCATTCACGGCCTAGAACTTTACGGTATGCTTCTCGCAAGAAGCCTTCGTCATCTGCGATCGCCGGTAGCTCACTTATATCCACCGCTTGAGGCAGGTCCAGATTTCTCCGGATACCATTCGCGCTCCCGCGAGAGTCGGCTGAACGTGCCGGCAGCAGAGCAGCGATCCTTCTTTTCAGCATGAGCTCGGAGAATTCCATTAGACCAGTTCTACGGCCAATCTCGACAAAGAGGCGCTGCGAGCTTCAAGGTCGGGCAGCAGCATTATTTTTATGAAGTTCGCCAATGGATGGTTTGCAAACCATTTCAGATAAGAACAACCTTGGAAGAATCTCTCGGAAGGTTGTTGGTTCCCGCAAGTCCGCACGCCCTTGGAAATCAAAAAAGTCGGCCAGGCAACATCCGTCGTGGGCGGGAACGCCAGTGTAGGTTAAAAACATACGAGATGACATTGTAACTGAATTGCGAACTTATTAGTTCTTGTGGGCACTAACCCGGCGAGATTGATACCATCGTGATGTACAACCTGCAACAACGACCGCAGCCGGGTTTTCGTCCGCAAGCACCTCGCCAGCCGCGGTAGTTTGTCTACTGCACACTCCAGGTTCCCAGCGTCTGCCAGCCGGTATTATTGCCGCCGACGGAGTCCCTGGCCGCCGAGTATACCGCTTGGTTGCCAAAGAAGCCTTCGTAGAAAAAGAAATCGAGCGTCAGGGTGAGCGTATTACCGCTGCCGGTGGCCGAGGAGCCGGCCCCATCGATCCGGCATTGACTGTTCTTAATCGAGCCGGACCCGTTCAATACCATTGACCCCGCGAACGGTCCGCCGGCGTCGCCTCCGTCGTCCACCAGATACAGTGTATTGGTGCTCTCGACGTAGGCCACATAGCAGGCGCCGATTCCGTCGATGAAGCCATTGATCAGCACGTTCACCACGCCTAAATTCGTGTAGCCGCTGGTGTCGGTGATGGTAAACGTGATGGGTTGGTCGATGCCTCCGGTGGACACGCCCCGCGACGGATTCTGACCGCTCATGGTAATTTGCGTGGCCGGGCTCCCAGGCACCTGCCATACTCCCACCCTCTGCCAGCCATTCGTGTAGCCAGCTTGATTGACCTGCGCCAGATGCATGAGCTGGTTGCCGGCGAACGCCGACTCAAACGTCACATTCAGCGCCAGCACTAGCGTAGTTCCCGTGGTCGTTGCCGACGACCCCGAATTACTGATCTGGCACTGGCTGTTCTGAATGGATCCTCCGCCACCGTTCAGCACCAGCGATCCGGCGAAGGGCCCGCCCGCGTCGCCTCCGTCGTCTACCAGATAAAGCGTGTTCGCGGACGGCACGTAAGCGATATAGCAAGCGCTCGCGCCGTCCAGGACGCTGTTGATCAGCACATCCACCACACCAATGTCGCTAGGGCCCCCAGTATCGGTGAACCGGAAGGTCAGCGTCCGGGTCAACCCGCTGCCTGATGCCGGCTCGACCGACGGACGCGCCAGTGGCACTATGGCCTGCCCAATCTTGTTGCCGGAATTCTCGGTGAACCACAGCGCTCCGTCTGGCCCCACCGTCATTCCCTCGGAAAAGCTATCCGAGGTGGGTATCGGGTATCCGTCGACCAGCCCGGCGGTGGTGATCCTCCCGATGTCATTGGCCTGCGGCTCGCCAAACCATAACGCGCCATCTGGCCCCGGGATGATGAAGTAGGGGTTGCTCTCCGCTGTGGCTATAGAGTACCCGGTGAACGTCCCGGTAGTTGTGATCCGGACTACGTCGGAACTCGACACTCCAAACCACAGAGCGCCATCCAGCCCCGTGGTGATGCCGAGAACAGGCCAGAAGGCAAACGTCATTGGCACTGGATACTCGGTGAATGCGCCCGCAGTAGTGATTCGCCCGATCTTGTGGCCGTTGCCCTCGGTGAACCAGAGCGCCCCATCGAGTCCTGCGGTGATGGCGTAGGGCTGACTTTCCGCAGTGGGTATCGTGAATTCGGTGATGACCCCACCGGTCGTGATCCGCCCGATCTTGTTGCCGATGCTCTCTACAAACCACAGCGCGCCATCCGGCCCCGCAATAATGCTTCCTGGGCCACTGGACGCCGTGGGTATCGGGACTTCAGTGATGGACCCTCCAGTAGTAATCCGCCCTATCTTGTTGGCGGAGGCTTCTGTAAACCATAGGGCACCATCCGGCCCTGCTGTGATGCCGGAGGGGCCGCTGCCTGCCGTCGGCACTGGATATTCGCTAAAGGAACCTGAAATGGTGATTCGCCCAATGTTGTTGCCGCCCGTCTCGGCAAACCATAGCGCTCCATCGGGCCCGGCGGTGATGCCAGCAGGTAGGCTTGCAGCCGTAGGCACCGAAAATTCGTGAATCGTGGGCGCCGGCACCGCCCGAGCGATCTGAGAACCGTCAAACTCTGAAAACCACAGCGCACCATCTGGCCCCGCCGTGATCAAAAAGGGCTGGCTCGAAGCTGTGGGCACCTTGTATTCACTAATCATGCCGGCCGTGGTGATCCGCCCGAGGTTGTTGCTGGTTGACTCTGCAAACCACATAGCTCCATCCGGCCCCAAGGTAATGCCGAAGGTGTAGCTGAAAGTTGTGGGTATCGGGTATTCGGCAAACGAGCCGGCGGTGGTAATTCGGCCGATTTTGTTGCCTTGGTATTCAGTGAACCACAGTGCACCATCCGGGCCCGAAATAATGTCGTAGGGCTGGCAGGCAGCCGTGGGTACCATGTACTCAGTGATGGTTCCGGTTGTGGTGATCCGCCCGATATTATTGCCGGCCTGTTCTGCAAACCAAAGAGCGCTATCCGGTCCGGCAGTGATGTTAATGGGAAGGCTAGTCGCGGTGGGTACGGGATATTCTGTGACGATCCCGGCGGTGGTGATCCGGCCTATTTTATTGCCATTGTACTCCGTAAACCAGAGCGCCCCATCCGGGCCTGCAGTGATTCCCGTGGGCTGGGAAGTCGCAGTGGGAATCGGATACTCCGTGATAACTCCGGCGGTAGTGATCCGCCCGATGTTGTTGCCGGAAAACTCAGTAAACCACAGGGCGCCATCCGGCCCGGTTACTATGTGCCCCACGGGGTCACTGGCCGCCGTCGGAATCATATATTCGATAAACTTACCGGCCGCAGTAATCCGCCCGATCTGATTGCCGTTGCTTTCAGTAAACCACAGCGCTCCATCGGGCCCGGTAGTGATGCCAGCGGGGGCGCTAGATGGCGTGGGTGTCGAGTACTCGGCCATCGATGGCGGAAGCTGCGCCGATACCAGCATTGCGCAACTCAGCAGGGCTCCCGCAAACCACAAAGCTCTGCATGGGCAACGCATTAGATCCTCCGGTTTGTTCCTATTTCCGGGATTTCCTCGTTGTTGAAACGACAACTCGGAACGTCTATATCGGTATTATACTCATGACGACCTCTACTTGTGCACGGGTGATAGCAGAGAGCCATAAACGCGGAGCATTAACGACTGAGGGACTTGTAACCACACCGGCCGTGGTCGGTGCGGCGACAATCTCTCCGAGGGGTTGCCGTTCCGCGTGATCCCGTTCATCGCTGCTCAAAATCACCAACGATTGAAAAGCGACCTAGTCTCTAGGGCAGCAGAAGCTCAAAATTACTAACCAGGGTTTTGGGATGTAACAGCCTTGATCCGCTGGGCCCGCAGCTTCGGACGTCATCTGCGATAAAATTCCGGACCTTAGTGACCGTCGTTCATCAGCCTAGGGGTCTCAAATTTGAAAGAGATCTCAGCCTCGAGCTGATGAAAATCGTCACGGTGGCGCTTGCCGGACACCGAACCAGGCGTGCTAACGTATTCTCACGAGAACGTGCGATGCCGGTTACTCCCACGCGACGGCAAACTTACGCCCTAAGTCGAGCGATTGCCTGCGACGCGAAACTGGAACGGGAGGGCTGACCAGCCATCAAAACGGAGAAGGATGCAAAACATCTTACAGCAGAAGAAGAAAGCCTTAATAACCGGGATTACCGGGCAGGATGGAAGTTACCTCGCGGAGTACTTACTTGGTCTCGGTTACGACGTGCATGGGTTGGTTCGCCGGGTCGCCTTGGAGCAGCCGGAGCATCGTCTGAGCCGATTGGTGGCGATTCTTGATCAAATTCAGTTACACGCCGCCAACCTCGATAGCTACGCCAGCGTATTTCATGTCTTCAGCAAGCACTCGTTCGATGAGTGTTATCACCTGGCTGCCCAGAGTTTCGTAGCCGAGAACTTCGCAGATGGCTTCTCAACGCTGGACACTAACATCAATGGCACGCACTACGTGCTGGCGGCCGTGCGCGAATTACAGCCGAAATGCAGGTTTTACTTCGCGGGATCAAGTGAGATGTTCGGAAGTCCGGACGAATCCCCGCAATCCGAGACGACTCGCTTCCA
>Ga0210390_10004411_pt1 | contig 11858 bp, 9 predicted proteins | sample IncBWH11OmetaG_FD_161050 | JGI IMG/M metagenome (GOLD analysis project Ga0210390, IMG submission 161050) | Forest soil microbial communities from Barre Woods Harvard Forest LTER site, Petersham, Massachusetts, United States - Inc-BW-H-11-O ... | reverse complement strand
GCCTCTTAATCCCTCTGTGACCTCTGTGACCTCTGTGCGATGCTTTCCCCCATTGGCGTGCTTCTGGCCCGGAAGCTCGAGCGTGTGCACCATCCTTACGCCGACACGCCGGCACGCCCTTACGCCGATCCGACTCTTAATCCCTCTGTGCGATCTCTTCCTTTTGCGCCTTCCGGTGTCGCCTACCCGCCTTCCCCGCAAATAGAACTACATTTTATTTGCATGTTATATCCTTCTACAGAAAGATGCTCGAGTACGATGAATTCGAACGACTCCCTCATTCGCTCGACGCTGAAAAACAGTTTCGGCTTCGACACTTTCCGCAACGGTCAAGAGGCCGTTATAACCAAAATTCTGGAAGGCAAATCGGCATTGGCGGTTTTCCCTACGGGCAGCGGCAAAAGTCTCTGCTACCAATTAAGCGCCTTGCTACTCGACGGACTCACCCTGGTCATTTCCCCCTTAATCGCTCTGATGAAGGACCAAATCGATTTTTTGCACCAACGAAATATTCCAGCGGCGCGCCTCGATTCCACAATCGCCTTAGATGAGGTCCGCCGGATCGATGCTGACTTGCAAGCTAATCGTCTAAAGCTCCTTTACGTGGCACCAGAGCGCTTCTCCAATGAGCGTTTCATCCAGAAATTGCACCGGCTCAAGATCTCATTGATGGTGATTGACGAAGCGCACTGCATTTCCGAATGGGGTCACAATTTCCGGCCCGATTATTTAAAATTAGCCCGCGCGTCGCGTACGCTCGGCATTCAGCGCGTTCTGACGCTTACGGCGACGGCTACTCCTTCCGTGGCAGAGGACATTTGCCGCGAATTTTGTATCACGGCTGACGCCTTTATTCACACCGGTTTTTACCGCCCAAACTTGACGTTGCTGGTTACGCCCTGCCGGTTGAACGAGCAAAGCGAACTTTTGCTAGTCCGTCTGAAAGATCGTCCGCGCGGTCCTACCATTGTTTATGTGACCTTACAACGCACCGCCGAAGCTGTTGCGGACACGCTGACCAGAAAGGGCTTTCCTGCGCGCGCCTACCACGCCGGTCTTAAAAACGAGGAACGTGAGATCGTTCAGGAGTGGTTCATGAAATCTTCGGATGCGATTGTTGTCGCAACGATCGCATTCGGCATGGGAATTGATAAATCCGATATCCGATACGTCTATCACTACAATCTGCCAAAGAGCCTCGAAAGCTATTCTCAGGAGATCGGACGGGCAGGACGCGATGGAAAAGACTCGATCTGCGAGATGCTGGCCTCCGGCAGCGACGTGACCGTGCTGGAGAACTTTACCTACGGAGACACGCCCGACGCGGAGAGTGTTTCCAGGATCGTGGATGCGATCTCGGAACACCGGAGTGAGTTTGATCTGTCGCTCTACGAATTGTCCCGGGCTTACGATATCAGGCCGCTGGTTGCCGGAACATTACTGACTTACCTTGAACTAGCCGATGTGATTGAGTCAACAGAGCCTTTCTACAACGAATATGAGTTCCTGCCGCTCAAACCATCCCGAGAAATTCTCTCGAAATTCGATGGAGCGCGGATGGCGTTTTTGAATGGCCTGTTCACGGGCGCAACGAAGAAACAGAAATGGTTCAGTATCGACTTGAATGCGACGATTAGTCGACTTGACACGACACGGTCGCGCATCATCAAAGCGCTCAACTATCTTGAAGAACAGGGTGATCTGACCTTGAAAGTTGGAGGACTGCGCCAGGGGTACCGGATCAAGACACCTCCCGCCGATATCTCCGCCTTGAAACAGAAACTGATCGAACGTTTCGAAATGCGCGAGCGCAACGATGTCGACCGCGTCCGGCAAGTCGTTCAGATGGCCGAAGAGTCTGGGTGCATCGTGAGGCATCTGCTGCAGCATTTCGGAGAAAACTTTGGACGGGATTGCGGACATTGCAGCAGTTGCTCTGACAGTTCCCGCAGAGTCATTCGCCTGGGTGGAGAAACGAACCAGGTGAAACTGGACGGGCACGAAATGACCGCTCTCCAGAAAATGAACCCCGGAGCGCTGGGATCAGCCAGACAAATCGCCCGCTTCTTGTGCGGGTTGAATTCGCCATTGCTGACGCAGGCGAAACTTAATAAACACGCAAAATTCGGGAGTTTGGCGGAAGTTCCGTTTCAGCTCGTGATGAAGGCAGCAGAAACGGTGGTGCGGCCGAGACCGGTCCGAACCGAAAAAGCTGTGCGATGATCAGCGAGACCTCACCCGCCAGGATCGGAAATCTCATTCTGTAACTCCTGAACTCCTGCAACTCCTGAACTTCTTCTTGTATCAGGGATTAGCCAAAGAAGCAGACTTCCACGCCCCTCCCGAAATCACGCAGCGAAAGCCGGTATGCGACGTCCCGGTGTCTGGAGGAGTCCCTCGGCGGGCGCTAGGGCGATAGCTTTCACAGTAAGATGGGTTGCAAAGGAACGAGCCCCCCTTGACGACGCGCTTGGGCGCATTGGGGTCGGCAGGATCCCAGCTTTCGCTTGGGCCTCCGGTATCCCGGCAAACATTTTGACTAGCGAGCTCCGTAAAGGCATCGACTCGGTACCAATCGCTGCACCATTGCCAGACGTTCCCGGCCATGTCATAGAGGCCATATCCGTTGGGTGGAAAAGATTTCACCGGAGAGGTTCCGGCAAATCCATCTTCCGCGCTGTTGGTGACCGGAAATTCACCTTGCCAGGTATTGGCCATGAATTTCCCATCGGGACGGAACTCATCCCCCCATGGGTAACGCTTCCCATTGAGCCCACCGCGGGCTGCATATTCCCACTCGCCTTCGGTGGGAAGCCGTTTGCCGGCCCATTTCGCGTAGGCCACTGCATCGTACCAGGAAACCTGCACCACCGGATGATTCTCTCTCCCCGTGATGTTGCTCCCCGGACCTTCCGGATGGTGCCAACTGGCACCCGGCACCCACCGCCACCAGGCCGAAAGATCGTTGAGCGGTACCGGCTGCGAGGTCGGGGTAAATACCAGCGAGCCGGGTACCAGCACACTGTCATCGGGTTTGGGCGTTCCTGGAGGAAGTTCCTTCTTCAGCTCTTCCCAATCCGGCTTCCGTTCTGCGGTAGTGACGTAGCCGGTCGCCTCGACGAATTTTGCGAACTCAGCGTTCGTGACATCGTGCTCATCGATCCAAAATCCTTCCAACTGTACTTTGTGGGCAGGCCGCTCATTGGGAAAACTACGCACATCATCGGTACCCATGGTGAAATCGGCACCCGGAATCCAAACCATACCGGCGGGCGCATTGATGTCTTTGTTGGAAGACGGCTCAGTGACATGGCCGGAAGGTTCCCCTTTCGTCAAAGGCAAGGCGAAACAGCAGAAAAAGATCAATGCCCAACTTGCTCGCCACCATCTCACTAATGAGCAACTCATACTCACCTCGAAACGCTTTTCTGCCTGCGTCATGGATAGCTCTGATGGATTGCCCGGACAGGCAGCGCAGCGCCCTCCACTCTGCATAAAGTGGCGAATGAAGATACTGAATAGACCATAACTGGCGCTCCGTTAATCGGAAGCCGACTTTGCGACGAACATCCGTATGGACCTCGCCCAGTCATCTAAAAGATCCCGCTTCGCTAATCAACTGATAAAATCGCTTTCCCAGTTTATTCGCGTCGCCCGCGTGGCCTATCTCCTTCCTTGGGATGGTCCTTTACCAGCTCGTGTTGATGCTGGACCCTCCGGGACCCAAGCTCGAGCGACTCGGCGCAGAATCCGGAGGACCATCCAAACCGCTTCCTTCGGTTCCTTCCTGATCCGCGCATGAAGAAAAGGCTAGAGCCATAAGAACCAGAAGCAACCCAGACAAAAAGACAGGTTTTAGTTTCATACGATTTCGGTCTGGCAGGCTGAAATGCTTCCAGCACTTCGCAGAAGTTTTATGCGCATCATGGTTTCAGTGGAAAATTCCGCGCTTAACTACGTCTACCCACCCGTGGCACAATGATCACGCACAATTTAATGTGGTCGGTTTATCCGCCGGTAGATTGGGCGAGGCGTTACCTGCGCCGGGACTCCCCGTTGAAAAAAAAGCACAAAGTGATGACAGATCGCTCAATGCCGAGCCGGCTTGGCCGTTAATAATTACCAGAAATTAATGCCCGATGAAGCCCGACCCGATAATTCTACGTTCTGCGGACGCCTTTCAAAAATGGTTCGACCAACACCGCGCTCAGATCTGGACGATGATCGAGAAGCTTGGCAAGGGAGAGGTCACCTGCAAAGAAGCTAGGGATGTCCTGCGCGAAGAAAAAAAGGCATTGAGTGCCGTCAGCAAGCAGGTGCTGGGATTCAAAACGGGTCCCGGCTCCCAGGTGCGACCCGCATACCTGGAGTCAGGCCTTCCAAAAACGCCGAAAAGCAAACGAGCCGCGGCACCGCGGACGACCACTCCGAAGAGGCCAATCTGCGCACTGGCCGCCTGGATCGGCTGATCCCTGTGTAGAGTGGAGACTAAGCCCGGGCTTGAATCTCCATCGTCGCATCGGCTATCAGGCGCGCCGCCAAGTCGTATCCGGTTAAGCCGGTGTTGATGACGAAGTGATAGTTGATTGGGTCGTCGATCTCCGCTCGAAAATAGTGCATCACGTAACGTCGCCGAGTTTCATCGGTCGTGGTTATCAAGTCTACGGCTTCCTGCGTACTGAGGCGATGGTGCTCTTCGATCTGTCTCACCCGCATGGCAAAGGGTGCGATCAGCCGCACGTACAACACAGATTTTTCAGTCGCCGTAATGATATTGGCTCCTCTCCCGATAAATATCGCGTTCCCGAGGGACGCGAGCCTGAGAATCGTGGTGGCGGTATGCTCGACCATTTGCGCACCCGTCATCCGGATACCCAGTACCTCTTGCACCGCATCACGCACAGCTTGAGGTACCTCCTCCTGGAAAAAAGGACCGAGCGGGGCCGGAAGATTGTGATCTTTCCAAACCATCTCGGCCAGATTTCTATCGAACACCATCCACGCCTGCTGGGAGCGCTCCGCCAACCGATTTGCCAGCAATTCGGCGATCTCGACCCCTCCAGAACCCATTTGCCGCGAGATGGTAATGCACGGAAGACCGTTGTTCGAGGCCTGCCTGACAAGCGCTGGCCGAGAATCTAAGTAGCGAGCAAATCCTGCGAGCAAATCCTTTTCCATTCAACAGCATCTCCTTTAACATCCGGACCCATATCCTGGCGCCGAATCACCTCACTAATTCGGTTTTGCACATCGACATTTCACAACGCCGCGGTTGTCATCTCCCCCCGCCGGCTAATGCCGACCTAGCTCACACCCCGCTGCTATTCAAGATGCGAACAAAGCTCCCGTTTGGATCCATCCGAAATCGCCAATAGCCCATTTTCAGGAAGACCGCCATCACGTCAGACCTCATAAGCTACACTGGCATGCCATAGCAATCATGGAATCTATAGAACACTCTCCCCACCTGCCATTCCTCTCATCTTTGTTTGCCTCAGCGCAATCGCAGGTCTATTGATCTAGCTATGGAAGTCCTCCAGACTCTGTCTGTCGCGTTGGGGCTCGCTGCCCTTTCCGGCTACAGTCTGTATCTCACTGTCTTTTCGACCGGGATCGCCATTCATCTCGGATGGATCCATCTCGCGCCTCAGTTTTCGTCGCTGTCTGTTCTGAGTGATCCGAGCATTCTGGTCATTTCCGGGATCCTGTTTGCGCTGGAATTTTTTGCGGACAAAATCCCGTGGGTGGATTCGGTTTGGGACGCCGTTCACACGGTCATTCGACCGATCGGCGGTGCCTTTCTGGCCACCAGGGCGCTCGGTCAGACGACTCCCGTTTTCGAAGTCATCGTTGCTCTCCTTGGAGGCGCCATGAGCTTCGCCTCACACAGCTTGAAAGCCAGCACGCGGCTGGTCGTTAATACTTCGCCGGAACCCTTTTCAAATATCGCGGTCAGCGTCGGCGAAAATGTCCTGGTGGTCGGAGCCATCGCTCTCCTCTGGCACTATCCAATCGCGGTTTTCGTGATCCTGGCAGTCCTCTTCGCCTTCACCTTCTATTTTCTCCCGAAAATATGGCGATCGATTTGGATGAATCTTTGGTTTATCTCTCGGAAACTGAATCAACTGTCCGGCGCCGAAAGCGCCGATCAGCTCCCAACCAAGTTACCTTCTCGATATGACGCCTTGTTCCGGCGCCTGACCGGCTCCGCAACTACGATCGCTTGGGCTGTACCCTGTGTTTCCGGCAAAGGAAAATATCTGGAACCGAACCGGTTCGGTTACTTGGTGGCGGGCAACGACGCCTTTTCCAAGGTCTGGTTCATCTCCAAGAGCCTGGTTGGCAGTGCGTCAAAGATGCTTGAGATCGAACAATTCAAGGTATCGCTGGAGCGGCGCCTGCTCTTCGAAGAGCTTCGACTTTACAGCCTGGGCAAGAACAGACGATTCAGCTTCAGGTTCGACAGGAGCAATGCGGGGCTCGCCGCTAAAGTTGCCGCTGATCTTGAGAATCGGCTCGAACATGCACGACCGCTCGCTTTGTCAGAGCCAAAGGAAAAAGAAGTCAGGAGTTCAGAAGTTCAGGAGTTACAGAATGAAGGCATAAAATAGCCCGCGGGGGGCTCGCTCCTATTCTGTAACTCCTGCAACTCCTGAACTCCTGCAACTCCTTCCCCTACGCCAATCCGTTCTCCTTGAGGATCTGCTCGGCGTTCGACTTATCAATTTTCATCGTCGGCAGGGTGATTTTCTTCTCCACCTTTTCGCCATTAACGATCTTCAATCCCTGCCGAACCCCTTCCGCCCCTGGCGTGGCGTACAGAAACGTCGCGGTGAGCTGCCCTTTTGATACCCAGGTGACACCTTCATCCGGCAACGCATCAATCCCAAGAATCTTAATTTCCTTCTCACGCCCGGCATCCTTTGCGGCTAAATACGCGCCATAAGCTTCAGGATCATTGTGGCCGTAGACCAGATCGATGTGATCAAATGATTTTAAGGCCGTTGACATCACTTCGTAAGCCTTCTGTTGTTTCCAATCGCAGTCCATCGGCTGCAACAACGATTTGATGCCCGATTCTTTGCCGACATTTTCCATGAATCCATCGTGACGATCGTGAGCCGGCTGCGTCCCCATGCCGCCCCACAACTCGACCAAATTGCCTTTCGCGTTGCCTGCGCCGCCCAACAATTCTACAGCGTACTTCCCGGCTTCCCGGCCGATCAGGACATTGTCACCTCCGATAAACTGCACGTATTTATCGGTTTCGACATTCCGGTCAAGAATGATGACCGGGATTTTTGCGTCGATCGCCTTCAGGACAACACCCGTAAGCCCAGCCGATTCCTTCGGACTAACTAACAGCACGTCGACGCCCTGCTGAATCAGATTCTCGACATCGGCCACCTGCTTCTCTGTCTTGTCTTGCCCATCGGTAATGATCAATTCAAGTTCCGGATGTTTACCGGCTTCCTTGATCATGTCTTTGTTGAACTGCACGCGCCATGGTTCAACGGTCGTTACCTGTGAAAAACCAAATCGATACTTCTTCGATTGGGCACGGATATAAAACGGCTTAAACACCGTCGAGGCCGCTGCTGCGACCACTGTTGCTTTGATGAACTTTCTTCTGTTCATAGGGGGAATGGTTACCTTTTTGTTATTACCTTTTGTTCTTTACCAACGTTGACTTGACTATAAATTCTTGAGGCTCCTGAAGAAATCCCGGCTCATACGCTCGCCCGTGGTATGCTCCTGACTCCTGAATCCCGACTTCTGGCTCCTGAACCGAAGTAGCCCCGTATTTGTTTCCATCGTACCCCGAGCTGCCCCTCTTGAAGCAGCACTGCAGCCAGGATTATCACTCCTTTCAGGACAAGTTGCGTGTTGCTGTCAATATTCCGCAACTGGAGGATATTTCCCAAGAAACCGAAGATCAGCACACCCACCAGGGTCCCGATCATTGAACCTCTGCCACCCATCAGGTTGGTGCCGCCAATCACCACCGCCGCAATGGCATCCAGTTCCGCACCTGCGCCTGCATCCGGTTTGCCTTGCCGATATTGCGCGGTGTAGAGGACGCCGGCGGTGGATGCGAGCATCCCGGAGATGGCATAGACGGCAATTTTCAACTGGTCCACCTGGATACCCGCAAGCCGTGCCGCTTGTTCATTGCCACCGATCGCATAAATGTAACGGCCGAAGGTGCTCACTTTTAAGACAAATCCGAAAACCAAAACGGCAATGATAAAAAATATTCCTGGAACCGGTAAAACCTGGAAGAGCAATGCGCGGAGGATATCAAAATCCTCAGTGCAATTGGTCCCGGTGTAGACCGCATGCACCGCCATATTAGTGCCGCCTAAGAGGCGCGCGATTCCTAATATGGCGACCATCATAGCCAGCGTTACGATGAAGGGCTGCATCTTGCCTTTGGTAATAAACAGCCCGTTGGAGGCTCCAAAAACAAGCCCGACCGCTGGGACGGAAATTAAGACTCCGAGCACCCCGAACTTTGGGCCGATTTGGCCGACCGTCCACCATACGGACAGGGTCGCGACGATTGCTCCAAGGATGATGCCGCACCATCGGATCGAGGTCCTCGCCTTTTCCACCGGCTTTGAGGAACCTCTGGTGGCATTGATGGCAATCAAAGGTACCAGGTAGGCGCAGAGGAAAAACGAGACAATCGCCAGAACCGGGATAGCCAGTAAAGACGCATTGGTCCAACCCTGTTCAGTCAGCAGCATCGCGCAGACCACTGAGCCCAGCGCCATCATCGAGCCCACAGACAGATCAATTCCTCCGGTCAGGATCACCAGCGTCATCCCGACTGCGATGATTCCATTGTTGGAGACCTGGCGGAGTACGTCCGACTGGTTCCCTGGACTCAGGAAGATGTTTACGCCTTTGTGGTTGATCGGCGAGGAAAAGACTCCCACCAGATACAGAACTGCCAAACCCCAGAACAATTTGGTTTGCAGCAGAAACTTCCCAGTCGATGAAAGAAGACTTTTCACCGAGCCACCTCCATCTCTTCAAATTCAGGCTGAACCGATCCTCCCGGTGAGGCATATTCCAGGATGGTTTCGTGAGAGAGCTGATCCCGGTTCAACAACGCGGTCGGGCGCCCCTCGCAGAGCACCAGGATCCGATCGCTGAGCAACGTCAATTCCGGCAGTTCAGAGGAGACCAGCACAATCGCCAATCCCTGCTCCGCCAACGTCCCAATCAAACGATAAATCTCTGCCTTGGCGCCCACATCGATTCCGCGCGTCGGTTCGTCCAGCAGCAAGACCCGCGGTTGGGTTAACAACCACTTCCCGATCACCAGTTTTTGCTGGTTGCCGCCGCTCAAGGTGCCGGCTGGTTGCCGCGGCCCGCTCGCCTGGATGGAAAGATTTTTAATCGTTCGCTCGGCCAGCTCCAACTCCCCATTCGACGAAACCAAACCAAAGGCAGCAATCGTTCGCAGTACTGCCAGCTCCGCGTTCCGGTCTATTCCTGCGCCGAGCACGAGACCGTCTCGTTTGCGATCCTCAGTCACCAGTGCGATTCCGGCAGCTTTCGCGTCCACCGGATTTAAAAGACGGACCGTTTCGCCTTCGATCCGGATTTCCCCGCCAGAGGTTCCGGCATGTAATCCAAACAAAACTTCCAGGGTCTCAGTGCGGCCGGCGCCAAGTAGTCCGGCAATCCCGAACACCTCCCCTGCCACCACTGAAAAGCTCACGTTCCACACCAGCATCGAGCGGGCAACCGTCGGGGCGGGATTTTCCAACCAGAGATTTTGTACCTCGAGCACCGGCTTCCGAGTGGCAGTTTCCGATCTGCCACTTGCGAAGACTTCCTGCAATTCGCGGCCGACCATCATCCGAATGATCTCACGCCGGCTTGCTTTCTCCTGGGAGACAGTCCCGATCAGCTGCCCGTCCCGCAGTACTGTTACCCGGTCGGCCAGCGCAACGACTTCCTCCATCCGATGCGAAATATAAACGATGGCCACGCCCTCTTTGGCCAATTTCCGAATCACCTGGAAAAGACGCTCGGTCTCATTGATGGACAACGCCGACGTCGGTTCATCCATGATCAGGATCCGCGCCTTCGCGACCAGGGCTTTGGCAATCTCCACCAATTGCTGCTCGCCCACCCGCAATTTGGCGATCGGTTGATCGATCCGGCCATGAAAATCCAAAGGCAGCAGGACCTCGCGAGCCGCTCGGACCTGTTGCTCTCTGTCCACCATAAAAAGGGATCGAATTTTTTCCTGCCCGAGGAAGATGTTTTCGTCGACGGCAAGTTCAGGCACCAGGCTGAGCTCCTGCTGGATCATCGCGATGCCGGCCCTGGTTGCATCGCGCGGAGACGCCAACCGATGTGGTTGGCCGGCCACCCGGATTTCTCCCTCAAATTGGTCGATCAATCCGGCCGCAATCTTCATCAGAGTCGACTTGCCCGCGCCGTTCTCGCCCATCAGGGCGTGGATTTCACCGGCCCGCAGCTCAAAATCAACTTTTCTCAAAACGGGTGTCGGACCGAAACTTTTGGAGATTCCCCGCATTTGCAGAGCCAATGGATTCGATGCTTCGGTCTGTTTGGTTGGGGCAACCATAAAATCAGGGGGGCGATCCACCAACATAGTGGGAACACGAATCCGGCGAAACCAAAGTTATTCCGCCGTGCCGGATAATCCTTTCAAAATCGCCGCGACTGAAATGGGGGAGCAAAATGTAAAACTTTACATCGAGTTATAATTCGTGCAAAAAACTTGTCAAGCCCACGTTACCAGCCCCCCAAGGCTCACTCTCTTTTCCATGACGCTCCACGAACTCGCCCACGAGCTGAATCTCAGCATCGCCACGATTTCACGAGCTCTCAGCCGGCCCGAAGATGTGGCTCCTCCAACTCGCCAGCGCGTCCTTGCGGCAGTCCACCGCCATGGCTACACCCCCAATGGAACCAGACGCTCGCTGCGTACCCAACAGACCAGAACCATCGGCATCGTGGTCTCCGATATCCGAAATCTCTTCTTTGCCGCGGTGGTCAAAGCGATCGAAGACGAAGCCAGGATCAACGGTTACACCGTCCTGATCTGCAACGCCGACGAAGACAGCGCCAAAGAAGAAACCGCTCTCCAACTCTTGCTTGAGCGAAAAGTGTCCGGTGTCATCAATTGCTCGACGGGCGCGAATCTTGATCTTCTGCGGACCTTCCAGAAATCGGGTGCTGTCCTGGTCGATCTTGACCGTGAGTCGGGCCTGAAAAATGTCGATACGGTGGTCGTTGACAACCGGCGAGGCGCGGAGCTCGCGACTCAACATCTCATTGAGCTGGGCCATCTCGACATTGCCACCATTGCCGGACCACCACACCTTTCGAACGCCCGAGGGCGCCTCGCTGGATTCGAAGACGCGATTCGCGCTCATAGCATCCGGATCAAAAAGGGCTACGTCCAATTTGGAAATTTTCTTCAGGAATCCGGTTATCAATGTGCGCAAAAGCTGTTTTCGCTGCGTCATCCGCCGAGCGCGCTTTTCGTGGCAAACATGGAAATGGCCGCGGGTGTCATCGCTTTTGTCCGCGACCATGGCATCGCCATTCCCGGCCAGATTTCGATCGTCGGTTTCGATGACTCCTTTTGGGCGCGCTATATGGAACCTCCTTTGACCGTTATCGCCCAGCCAACCGAGAAAATGGGCAAACGCACCATGGAACTTCTCCTCGCCCGACTCCGCGGCGGTAAACCCGTGGAGACCCTCATTTTTACTCCGGAGCTTATCGTCCGCCGTTCAACTTCCTCTCCCCCTCCGCCTTAATCGTGCTCGTGCTCGTGCTCGTTCTCGTCCTCGTCCTCGATC
>Ga0210390_10004408_pt1 | contig 11869 bp, 12 predicted proteins | sample IncBWH11OmetaG_FD_161050 | JGI IMG/M metagenome (GOLD analysis project Ga0210390, IMG submission 161050) | Forest soil microbial communities from Barre Woods Harvard Forest LTER site, Petersham, Massachusetts, United States - Inc-BW-H-11-O ... | reverse complement strand
GCCGCTCGGCTCGCCGGCGACCAGGTAGATCAGCGGCACTACGACAGCGCGTGCGCCAGGAGCGGCGTCAGAGTGCGATGATGTGCGATCGGCGAAGGCGTATCCGGCGGAGCCGTCATGCCGATCCGATCATGCCACCATGTTGGCATCCCGACACGCGCGGTGCCGAACAGGTCATAGGCGGACCCTGCCACGAACAGACAATTCTCTGCCGTCACGCCCAGCTCGTTAAGTGCGAGGCGATAAGGCCGCGGGTCCGGTTTGTAGTGTACGGCACGTTCGGCGGTGACGATTACGCTGAACGGAACCGGGATGCGGCCAGCAGCCAGGCGGCCGAGTGCCTCTGAGCAGTTGGTGACCACGCCGAGCGGCATGCCGGCTTCAAGCAGCTTGCCGAGTACATCGCCGGCTTCGGGCCAGGGCTCGATGTCGCCATAGCGCGCTGCGAGTTCGTCGGCAAGCCGACGCGGCAGTCCGACCGATTCGGCGGCCCTGGCCACGAGCTCTTCGTAGGGCTGATAGCGCCCGGTCCGATAAGTGATCGCAAGATATGCCGCGCGCCAGCGACGGCCAGCCTGCTCGCTACCGGCGACGGCATTCCACAGTGTCCAGCTGTCCAGCAGGCCGGTCAGCAGGTCGAACAGCACGGCGTCGTAGCGTCGAATCATGACAACAGTTCGCGAGAACCGAGATCATCGACCGCCAGAAAGATGCGCTCCATGTGATTCCACCAGACGACGGGCGGAATGTCGTGTGCCGCCTGCCATACGGGGGTCGCCATCTGCCATAAAGCCGCCCAGCGATAGTCGTCGTCCAGCGACTGACGGTCATAGCCACGCACGCCATGGGCGAGCAGCGTCGCGTGGTAGCGGTCCAGCAAAGCACGTTCCAGGCGGTGCCTCCGGTCGCGATACCAGTGCAGCGCCATCATGTAGGCGAGGTCGTAGGCGGCGATGCCGATCCGCCAGCCGTCCCAGTCGAACAGCCGGAGATCGTCGCCGCCGTCACGCGGCAGGAAGATGTTCCACACATGCGCGTCGCCGTGAATGAGCGTGACGTTGCGATGCGTATGATCGCGCTGGAGCAGGCGCGGCGCGGCATCAAGCAATCGCTCGAACAGCATCCGACGTTCGCGCGGCAAGCGATCGCCGAGGCGGTCGACGAAGCGGGCAAAATGCGCCGCGAGATCCCGCAGCATGCGATCCGACGCCGCCGCGTCCCGCCAGGTGCCGATCGAGCTGCCCAGCCGCGGATCGTCCCACCAAGTGGCATGGAACCGGGCCCACGCAGCCACAATCCTCTCACACTGCTCTGTCGTGGGAGGCAGAGGCCACATGGTGGCGAGCGAGTGAGTGTCGGTCAGGTCCTCGAGCAGCAGATGCCAGGACCTTGTCGTTGGCTCGCAATGCGCCTCGAAGCAGCGTGGCACGATGCATCGCGGCAGTGACCCGGCGACGTCGGTGTAGAATGCCACTTCCTGGCGACCAGCATTCCAGCGGGTGTCCACGCGATCCGGATGGGGTGTCTTGAGAACTACGGAACGCGGCGCATCGGCGGCGTCATTATCGTAGATGAGGCGCAGGCGCATGATCTGCGAGAGGATGGTGGGACGGGAGCTTTCCACAACGACGTCGCGCACGCAGTCTTCGCCAAGCATGCCGCTACGGCGGAGTGCTTCGGTGAGGTGCGCGGCATCGGCGGCCGCGGGCAGGTGTTGCGTCGTCAAGACCATCCCGCACCCTTCAGTGGCCGTGACTGCCGTACAAGGTCTCTGGTGATACCAAAGGCGCAGCAATCTCCACCAGGTCGCCATTGCGCGCGGCACGGAAGAAGCAACTTCGGCGGCCGGTATGGCAGGCGACGCCCTCCTGATCGACCAGCAGCAGCAGCGTGTCGCCGTCACAGTCGATGCGCAGTTCCTTGAGGTGCTGCACCTGGCCGGACGTCTCGCCTTTGCGCCATAGCGCGTTGCGGCTACGGCTGAAATAGCAGACGCGATTGGTGGCGATCGTCTCCACCACCGAGTCACGGTTCATCCAGGCGAGCATCAGCACCTCGCCGGTGTCATGCTGCTGCGCGATGGCGGGGACCAGGCCCCCGGCGTCGAAGCGGATGGCAGCCAGTATGTCTCGTTCGCTCATGGCTGTTATATTGGGGTGGAGCAGCGCGTTGGGAAAGATCAGGGCTCCGCCCTGAAACGCGCCAGAGGGCTTTGCCCCCTGGACCCCCAGCAAAGGCCGGGGCCTTTGCAATCCCGTTTGGTTGGGGAGGGGTGGAGGGCGCCGTCCGGGGCGAGCCCCGATTTCCATTGCGCACCGACACAATTGTCCGGACGATCCCGCAAATGCACCGCTCGCTACCCCTCATGTTCCGTTCCTTGATGTACGCGCTGCGCGGCGGCTTCCTGGTGCGCCCGCTGGTCATCGCGTTGCTGCTGGGTACAGCCGGCGCCGTGTTGTCCTCGATGGAAGAGGCGGTGCCATCCATCGCGGCCTGGCTGCCGGAGACGTTGTTCCCGTCGCACCAGGATCCGCAGATGGCCCAGGTGATCTTCGGCGGCATCGCCGGATCGATCATGACAGTGGTGTCCATCGTCTTCGCCATCCTGCTGATGACACTGACGCTCGCCTCCACGCAGTTCTCGCCGCGCATCCTGATCAACTTCGTCCGTGACCGCACGACGCAATGGACGCTGGGCGTGTTCCTCGGGACGTTCACCTACTGCATCGCGGCATTGCCCGCCGCGCGCTCGCAGCCATACCCGTTCGCCCCCGTTGCCACGCTGCTCGGCGCGATGCTGCTGGCGCTGCTGTGCGTCGGCTGGCTGATCTTCTTCATCAATCACATCTCGCAGTCGGTCAGCGTCAACCACATCATCGATCGCATCGCCCGCGAGACCGAGCTGGTGATCGACGAACTGATGCCGCGCACGCGTATGTCACTGTATCAGGCGGTTCCGCCAGAGGTGCCGGCGATCGACGATGAAACAGCCATCGTCAGCGAGATATCCGGCTATGTACGGTTCATCGACGTGGGGCGCCTGGTCTATCTCGCGCGCAGCCATGGCATCCGCGTACGCGTGCAGCGCCGCGTCGGTCATTTCATTCCTGCCGGCGTCGCGCTGCTGCTGGTGTCGCGGCCGGATCGGCTGACCCACGACCTGATCGCGGAGCTGCGCGGCACCATCGATATCGGCCCGACCCGCACGCTGCAACAGGATGTCGAATTCGGCATTATCCAGATCGTCGATATCGCATTGCGCGCGATCTCACCGGCGGTAAACGATCCGAGCACGGCGATCAGTTGCGTCGATCAACTCAGCCGCATCATGATCCGCTGGGTCGGCCGCGTGCGGCCGCCATCGCATCTATATGACCCGCCGCACGTGCTGCGCGTCGTGCTGCCCTGGATCGGCTTCGACGGCCTGCTTGATACTGCGTTCGAGCAGATCCGCCACTACGGCACGGGGGATGTCGCGGTTAGTCTGCGCCTGCTTCGCGCCTACGCCGACATTGCCGGCACGCTGCGCGATCCGGCGCTGCGCGACGTGCTGCACCGGCGCGCACAGGCCGTGGTCGCGGGCTGCGAGACACGCCTGCCGGACACGGACCTGGCCAGGCTGCGGGGGCGTGCAGCCCTTCTTGCGGAGCTCCCGCGGTGACGCCTTATGTGGGCCAGCCTGTGCGGATCGGATCCCTGCCGTCCCATCCCACGGCCGCCTCGCGCACCGCATCGAAGATGCGCCGGCGCACCGGCGTGGCGTGCGACATCTCGATGACCGTGCCGGGATGGCCCACGTTGTGGAAATACACGAACCGGCCGCGCGGCGCGTCGCCCTCCTGACCGACGGTGTAGCCGTTGGCCAGCGCGCGGTCATAGAGCTCGTCGTAATTCTCCGGCCAGCTCGACCAGTGCTGCAGCCCGCCGCGCGGGTTCACCGCGAGGAAGTCGCGGCCCATCGACGGATGGTCCGAGCGCTGCTGGATCAGCTCGATCTGCATCTCGCCGGAATTCGCCAGTGCGATCGACAGGTGGATGTCGTCATAGCGCTTGCCGCCATAGCTGAACGACGCCAGCGGCAGGCGCTCGGCATAGAACCATGGACCGACGCCGCACACCTCGATCCAATGCCGCATCGCAGCCTCGACGTCGGGGACGACATAGCCCATCTGGCGCAGCGGTCCGAACAGCCGGCTCATGGCCCGTCCTCCCTGTTGTGGGGAGCGATGTTGCGGCTCATGCGGCTGCCACTCAAGGGAGCAACCCCAAACCTCGTCCACGTCCGGAAGCTCAGATGTACTTACGCAGCGCGAATCCGGCCAAAGTCTGGCTCAAGGGGCGACTTGGATAAAGCGGACGGCATCCTTCACGGTGCGGATATTGCTCGCGTCCGTCCTGTCGATCTCCACTGCGAACTCGTCTTCGAAAGCGATCATCAGCTCGGCGATATCGAGGCTATCCGCGCCAAGGTCCTGGCCGAAGGAGGTATCGGGCTCGATCACCTCTTCGGCAATCCCCAGGTGGCTTGCGACGATCTGCCTCACTTTATTGGTCACGTCAGACATCTGCACTGTACCCTGCGCCAATTCATAAAACGGGGGAGGTCATTTCACTCCCTTATGCAGCACGATTAATTCCGCTTCACATTAGCAAAGCGTACTGGATCTGTAGCTCGGGGAGGCCGAGGTTTCAGCAAACAAGGTAGTAGATAAAAGTATCAATTACGCTGCAGGCACATGCCCGACGCGACGATTGGCGTCGGCTCGGGGCTCCAGGGCAAAAGGCCCCATCCTGCCCGTACGCGGTGGAACCATGCCCTCGATCCTCACCTATCGATCTAGTCCGATGGAGTTCGCAAGCGTAACTGGATGAACTTTCGCCCCACTACCCGCTGATCGATCTAGTCCGCAGCCAAGGAAATCAGCCGCTGCGGCAGGAGGTCTATGACCGGGACTAAGACCTTCCTCATCCGATCGGTACCGTATTGCCGGTTTGACCCACGCATCCGTAACGAACATTCTGAGCGGGCACAAATCGCATTGGTCCGCCACATCATAAAGCGGGCCCCTATCCATGGGGGACGAAGTGAAAGCTGTGATCCAGTCAGGCGGCAAAGGCATGCGCCTGCGACCGTACACCACCATACTGCCGAAACCGCTCATGCCGGTTGGATCCAAGCCTGTCTTGGAACTCCTGCTCAAATGGCTACGCAGAAACGGAATACACGATGTCTACATCACCACTGGGTATCTTGGCCACCTGATTCGCAGCTTTTGTGGCGACGGACATCAATGGAACCTTCGCATCAGCTACACAGATGAGCCTGAGCCACTGGGTACCGTGGGCGCGTTGAGTCTGCTGCGCGACGAACTCGATACCCGGTTTCTGGTCCTCAACGGCGACCTTCTGACCGATCTGAACCTGAACGCCTTTGTCTCATGCCACCGAGAGGGCGGTTCCCCGCTGACGATCGCAACGGTTGAAAAGGATATCCGGCTGGACTTCGGGATCATTGAGGGCAAGGACAATCGCGTCTGCCGCTTCCGGGAAAAGCCGCATCTTCGTCATCTCGTGAGCATGGGCGTCTACTGCATGGAACCCGAGATGCTGGACCATATCCCGCATGGCATTCCGTTCGGGTTCGACGATCTCATGTACCAAATGCTTGATTTGGGAGTTCCGGTCAGCACCTTTCTGCATAGTGGCTTCTGGCTTGATATCGGCCGACCGGAAGACTTCCAGAAGGCACAGGAACTCGGTTGGGACGACGGTGCGCCGGCGTTCGAAATGGCACCTTTGGAGTTCGACACGGTCTAGGTCGTTTCGCAAACCGGATCACGATGGGAGGCCGCGCTTCGGCCTCCGGGCAGGCGTTGCCGAGGAGCGGGGACAGAGCTGTCGAGCGGTCCTGGGCAAAGTCGGTCACTCTCAATGAGAAACGAAAGGATAATCGGGTGGTTGCCGGGTACTCTGTATCGGACCATCCCCGGGCGCCAATCGAGTGGCACGCCGACCATCGTTCGCACTCGAGCGCTCAGGTCGATGTGTCGCCTGGTGTGCTAATTCTCGTCGAGCGACGGGAATTCATTCGGGGATGTCTGACCTGTTGGCTGGAGAAGCACTGCGGAGAAATCGCAGCTATGCCCGTGGCCGACGTCGAATCTGCCGTGCGGCCAGATCTGCTATCTCGTTCGGTAGCTGCTGTCATCGGCATGGAGCCCTCAGAGCAACATGACTGGCTATACGGCCAGGTCGCGTGGTTGCGCGCGAGGCATACCAGGCTCCCAATAATACTGGTCGTTGAATCAGACCAAACCCAGGCGGCCTCTGACCTCGCCGCCCAACTGGATCTGCAGGGCTACATCCCAACATTCAGCAGTCTGGAAGTTGCCGCGGCAGCCGTCCACTTGGTGGTCGCCGGCGGCAGCTATTTCCCACGGCCGCGCCGCGAGGAGCCGCGGCAAAGGGAATTGCTGCTCGGCCGCGAAGAGTTGGCAGCCAGCCGCGAGAGGATTGCCGAACTGACAGCGCGCGAGCGGGCGGTACTCGGGCTGCTTGGTAGCGGCATGCCAAACAAGGTCATCGCCCATCGGCTCGGCATGTCGCTCAGTACCGTGAAGGCTCACGTACACCATATCATCCGAAAACTGAAAGTCGGGAATCGGACCGAGGTTGCACTGCTTGTGCAGCATCTATGTTTGGGCGCGACAGAGATATCTGACGCCGGTCCGCCCCCCATCGCCCTGGCGCCAAACCCTCCATCCGCCATTTGCGCAACAATGGCAGACGCCGACGCTTCTGCTGACAGCGGGGGCGAGGACCGTCCGTGAAGCCGGTTGGGGCGGTTGGGTGACTTCCCCTCGCATCGGGCGGCGACCCGAACTCGAGATGGAGCAAGATGGATCGGGATTGATTCGGCGCGATGAAACCGTCACGTTCCGTGTATGCCGGAATTCGTCCGCAGAATCCCCGAGGGTGACAATCGCGAGCGCCTGATCTGCGCTGATTGTGGTCATATCGCCTATGACAACCCAAAAGTTGTCGTCGGCTCGGTCATTCTTGCCAATGATTCGGTATTGATGTGCCGCCGCGCCATCGAGCCGCGCCGCGGTTTCTGGACCCTGCCTGCCGGCTACCTGGAGCATGGCGAGACACTGGAAGAGGGCGCGGCTCGCGAGGCCTGGGAGGAGGCCCAGGCCGATATCGTGCTGGACGGCATCCTCGGAGTATTCAGCGTCAGCCGCATCGGTCAGGTCCAGGTGATCTTTCGCGCCCGATTCGCATCACTCGGTACGCCGCGCTTCGCCGCTGGCCCCGAGAGCCTGGAGGTGGCGCTGTTCACCTTGCCGCAGATTCCACGTGACGCCATCGCCTTCCCGTCCGTCATCTGGGCGCTCGATGCCTGGCAAGACGCCGGGTCCGGACCGCTCGGTGTGCCCGCGGGCAACCCGGCAAGCGACAAGCGGGGAACCATTCATCGGCTGCAGTCCACGCCCGGAATTGACCAATGAAGCGGCCCTGTTACGTTGTGCTTGCGCTGCTTGCCACCGCTGGCGCCAGTCCACCGAGCCATCTGCCGGAGCCGCCGATTCCACCAGCGCATCCGCCGACAGCCCAGTCTGCGCCCATACCGAATCCCGATGCACAGGCGCCGCTGTCGACTGAATCGCGGGGTGCGCGCGTGAGCGTGCAGGACTTCCGCGCCGATCGTTTTGGCCAGGCGCTCGGCTACACGCCCGGCTCACAGTTCCAGACAAGCGAGGACAAGCGGCCGATCCAGACGCCGGGCGTGGCTGTACAGGTGCCCCTGCATTAAGGCGCCCATGATGTTAAATTGGCAGCGTATGATCCAGATCAATTGGGCTGCAGACCCGATGGCATATATGCCGCACGCACCGCAGCTACAGCGAGGGAACGGACGATGGCCCTGAAGGACATACTGGTACATCTCGACATCACGCCGCGCTGCGCCACGCGGCTGGAGGTGGCCGCCCGCCTGGCGATGCGGCAGGGCGCCCACCTGACTGGCCTGCACGTGATCGATATTCCCTCGGCCAATTACTTCTATGGCGCCGCGATGCCGTTTGTGCCGGCCAACCCGGAAGAGATCGTGCAGCGAATCCGTGCCGAGGCGCGCGAGGCGGCCAAGCCGGTGGAAGCGGCGTTCCGCGACTGCCTGCGCCGCAACGGCATCGAGGGTGAATGGCGGATGGTGGAAGGCTCCCCGTCGGCGACCGTGGCGCTGCACGCGCGCTACACCGACCTAAGCGTGGTCGGCCAGCCCAATCGCGATGAGCCGCAGGATTCGGATGCAGTGACGGTAACGGCGGTGATGACCTCCGGCCGCCCGGTGCTGGCGATACCGTTCGCTGGCGAGTTTCCCACGATCGGCGAACGGGTCCTCGTCGCCTGGAATGCCAGCCGCGAGGCGGCACGCGCGGTGAACGATGCGTTGCCGCTGCTGATCGGCGCGAAGCAGGTGACGGTACTCGCCATCAACCCGCAACGCGGCGTTGGCGGCCATGGCGACGTGCCGGCGGCGGATATCGCGCTGCACCTCGCGCGCCACGGTCTGAAGGCGGAGGCGGCGCATACGGTGGCGCGGGACATCGCTGATGGCGAGGCACTGCTATCGTATGCCGCCGACATTGGTGCCGATCTCATCGTCGCCGGTGCCTATGGGCATTCGCGGGCGCGCGAACTGGTGTTCGGCGGCGTCACCCGCACGCTGATCGCAGAGATGACTGCGCCGGTGCTGCTGTCGCATTGAGTTTCGCGCAAGCGATCGACTCTTTGGCCATGCGGTTGTGGCGCCCGTCCAAGTTGCGCTGTTGGTCACCGGCGATCGCGTGGGCTTGGCGACTGCTCTGATTCAACACAGAGAAGGCAGGGCGAGAACCACAGAGTTCACGGAGTAGTAGGAAACGGCGTTTCGCGCGGAGCGCATACATTGCCTTCTCCGTGCCCTCCGCGGTTCTCGCCTTGCCTTCTCTGTGTTGAAATAAAGTTGCGCCGCTAGTTTCTGTCAATCGTGATCGGAGGGGGACTCGAAGGACCACAGCCGATGGATGTTGCCGGTCAACGTATAAATGTAACTGACGTACCTCGCGATGGCGCTACGGATGCGGCAAGTGGCGAGCTAGGCCCCGAGGAAATCTGGCGGGAACCGGTGGACCGGTTGCTCAACCGACTCGCGACGACCGAGGCGGGCCTTGCGAGCACGGAAGCACTGTCGCGGCTGGCGATCTACGGACCCAACGACGCCGCGACCGTCAAGCGTTCACCGCTCTGGCTGCAGTTCCTCGTCCGCTTCCGCAACCCGCTGGTCATCATACTATTGGTGGCGAGCGCATTGTCTGCGGCGAACGGCGATATCGCGAGCTTCGTCATCATCATTTTCATCGTGACGATCAGCATCACCATGGATTTCGTCCAGGAAACCCGGGCCCAGAATGCCGTCGAAGCCCTGCGCCGCTCGGTCGCGGTGCAGGCAACCGTGCGGCGCGACGGGGGGAAACTATCGCTGAACTTCGACCAACTGGTCCCCGGCGACATTGTCGAGCTGATCGCCGGCGATCTCGTTCCGGCAGACTCGCGTGTACTCGAAAGCCGCGACCTGTATGTCAACCAGGCTCTCCTGACGGGCGAACCCTATCCCGCCGAGAAGGGCGCCAGCGATGCAGCATCAGGCGCGGAAAATCCTGCTGGCGCGTCCAACGCGGTGTTTGCCGGCACGTCGGTGATCAGCGGCACCGCGACCATACTCATCTGTCGAACCGGAAGCAGAACAGCGCTCGGGCATCTCGCCACCAGCCTGGCCGAGAAGCCACCCGCCACCGCATTCGCCATCGGCATTCGTCGCTTCGGCATGCTGATCATGCGGTTCACCGTGTTCATGGTGCTGTTTGTCTTGGTCGTGAATATATTCTTCAACCGACCGTTGCTTGAATCTCTGATGTTCGCGGTGGCGCTCGCTGTAGGGCTTACTCCCGAGTTGCTGCCGATGATCGTCACGGTCACGCTCGCCAGATCCGCCATGCAAATGGCCAGGCGAAAGGTGATCGTGAAGCGCCTGTCCGCGATCCACGATCTGGGTGCCATGGACGTGCTGTGCACCGACAAGACCGGCACGTTGACGGAAGCCACGATCAAACTTGTCCGCACGATCGACGGGGCGGGTGGCGAGAGCGTATCGGCGCACGCTTACGCCTTCATCAACAGCCAGTTTGAAAGCGGCATGAAAAGCCCGCTGGACACGGCGATTCTCGCTGCGCATCCGTTCGATATGACAGGTTGGAGGAAGCTCGACGAAGTACCGTTCGATTTCGAGCGACGGCGGGTCTCGGTCCTCGTCGAACACGACACAGAGCACAGGTTGATCGTCAAGGGCGCGCCGGAAGAGCTGCTGCGGCTGTCGCAACGATACGCGGCGGCGGACGGCGTGGAGCGGCCGCTGGACATCGAGACGCGCCGTACGTTCGAGGCCACGCTCGACGCGCTCGCTGCGCAGGGGTTCCGGGCGCTGGCGATCGCAAGCAAGCTGGTGGACGGCGGCCATCAGACCATAGCGACCACCGATGAGAGCGACCTGGTGTTCGCTGGCTTCGCAGCCTTCCTGGACCCGCCGAAAGCCAGTGCCGGAGCAACGATCCGGGCAATGGCGGAAGCCGGCATCACGGTGAAGGTGCTGACCGGCGACAACGAGCTTGTGGCGCGCCATGTCTTCGCCGAGATCGGTGTCCCGGTGACGGGCGTACTGACGGGCGACGCGCTGGAGCGTCTCACGGAGGAGGCGCTCATTGGGCAGTTGCCCCGCATCAACCTGTTCTGTCGCGTCAATCCACAACAGAAACTTCGTGTCCTGCTGGCACTGAAGCGGCTCGGCCATGTCGTCGGCTTCCTCGGAGACGGCATCAACGATGCGCCGGCGTTGCACGCGGCCGATGTCGGGATCTCAGTCGATGGCGCGGCGGACGTCGCGCGTGCGGCTGCCGATCTGATCCTGCTCGAACACGACCTGTCCGTCGTTCGCGAAGCTGTGGTGGCCGGGCGCAGCACGGTCCAGAACGTGTCCAAATACGTCCTGATGGGTGCGAGTTCGAATTTTGGCAACATGTTCAGCATGGCCGGGGCGGCGCTGATCCTGCCTTTCCTGCCGATGCTGCCAATCCAGATATTGCTCAACAACCTCATCTACAACGTATCCGAGATCGCCATCCCGTTCGATCATGTCGATCCGGAATCTGTCATCGGACCGGTGAAGTGGGACGTGAAACTGATCGAGCGCTTCATGCTGGTGTTCGGACCAGTGAGCTCCATCTTCGATTTTTTGACGTTCTACGCCTTGTTGTACTTGTTCAGCGCAGGCGAGGCGCTGTTTCAGACTGGCTGGTTCATCGAGTCGATGACGACCCAGATATTGGTCGTCTTCTGCATAAGAACGCGGCGGCGGTTCTACCGGAGCAGACCGTGCGATTTCCTTGTCGGCATGACGTTTGCGGCGGTCGCCGTCGCGGTCGTTCTTCCGCTTCTTTCGTTGGGCCGATGGTTTGGCTTCGTGATGCCGCCACCTCTGTTCTTCGTATTCGTGACCGGTGCGACCCTCGCTTATCTTGCACTGGTGGAAGTAACCAAGGCCATCTTTTACCGTTTCATGGCCGCGCGCTGATCACTCACCAGGCAAAGCGCGGAATCGTCGCAATCGGCGCGACGCATGCCTCGCTCGCCAAAACCTCCGCTCTGGCAACGTCATAGCGCCCCGATCCGTCCACCAGCGCCTCGCCATGAATGCCGCTGAGAACCCAGCAGGCAGCAACATCGACCCCCGCCGCTCCGGCAATGTCGGTGTGCAATGCATCGCCGACCGCCA
>Ga0210390_10004406_pt1 | contig 11877 bp, 7 predicted proteins | sample IncBWH11OmetaG_FD_161050 | JGI IMG/M metagenome (GOLD analysis project Ga0210390, IMG submission 161050) | Forest soil microbial communities from Barre Woods Harvard Forest LTER site, Petersham, Massachusetts, United States - Inc-BW-H-11-O ... | reverse complement strand
CAGGGTCAGGTTTCTAGGCAGGGCGCCTAGAATTCAATCGATGTTTCCTAAAGATTTCCTACGGACTACCTCAGCTCACCGGCTCCGCGAAGCAATCGGCGGACACAGGCAGCGCGCTTACCTACGAATACTGTTTCAGGATGAACCGGAAGTTGGCTCCCCGGGCGAGATTCGAACTAGCAACCCTTCGGTTAACAGTTGCGGCGCTCATCTTTCCCACCGAGTGCGGTCAATCCAACCCGACGTGCGAATGCTCCGAACCAGAGAGGACATAGGGCGAGCAATCAGTCGGGACGAGGATGATGCTTTATTGGAAGCTTGTCGGGCAAGCCGCTCACGATCACTATATCCCGCCGTCTTAGTTGCTCTCAATACCTGTATGCGCTACTCAGAGCTTCGCCTACTCCGGTGGCGACAAGTCGATCTCAATGCCTGCACGCTCACCGTAGGTCACAGCAAGACTGAGTCCGGCACGGGTCGCCTTCTCCCGCTAAACGACAGAGCTGTTGCGATCCTCAGCTTTTGGGCAAGCCTGTTCCCACTTCGTGAACCAAGACATTTCGTTTTCCCTTCGGAACGCTATGGCGCTTCAGGGGACGGAGCTACTGTCGTATACAACAGCGATCCGACGAGACCAATTGGCCGCTGGAAGGAAGCATGGGAATCGGCAAAGATTCGAGCGGCGATTTCCTGCCGATTCCACGACCTGAGGCATACTGGGTGTTCTCGGATGCTTGAAGCGGGTGTGCCATTCTCAGTTGTTGCCACGATCATGGGGTGGAGTCCATCCACGACGGTGCGAATGGCCAGGCGCTATGGCCACATCAGCCAGACCGCGCAACGACAGGCCGTCGACGCACTAAAAGGGGCCGATTTTGAGACTGAGAGGACGCAGAGTTGGGCACAGTCTCAGAAGGCACGCGTGCGGCAACTCGTTAACTGATTGATTACCTCCTTTTCCCAGGCGAGATGTCCTGTAACCACTACCGCTCACCAGTCTAGACCCCTCGAGGCTTACCTAACGAGACCGACCGCTGCAGAAGTACCACGCTGTTATTCCTTTTTTCATGGTGCGGGTGCGACTACCCCCATGATCCAAACTGGGTTATGATTTGCGCGAGAGGGTAATTGGGAAGGAGATCTTCCCATGCCGGACCAAGCGAAATCATTAGATTCCCTCATCGGGCTCGAGTTCTCCCACTACCGCGTCGTCAAGAAACTAGGCGGTGGTGGGATGGGCGTTGTTTACAAAGCTGAAGACACCCGCCTGCACCGTAATGTTGCACTGAAATTCCTACACGACAATGTGGCGAAAGGCCCTCACGCACTTGGGCGTTTTCAGAGGGAGGCGCAGGCAGCGTCGACCTTGAACCATCCCAACATCTGCACCATTCATGACTTTGGCGAAGCGGAGGGGAAAGCGTTCATCGCCATGGAGTATCTGGATGGCGCGACGCTGAAACACCTGATAAACGGGCAACCGATGGAATTGGAGCGTTTGTTAGATCTGGCGATTGAGGTGGCGGACGCGCTTGATGCGGCGCACAGCGAGGGGATCGTCCATCGGGACATCAAACCAGCGAATATTTTTGTGACCAAGAAGGGACGCGCGAAGATTTTGGATTTCGGGTTGGCCAAGCTGAGTCCGGCAAGGGACGGAGAAGGTACGACGGACGCGCTGACCGCGCACGGAGTCGACAGTGAGCAGTTCACGAGTCCGGGGAGTGCGCTGGGAACGGTGTTGTACATGTCGCCGGAGCAGGTACTTGGTAAGGAGTTGGACGCGCGGACGGACCTGTTTTCGTTCGGGGTCGTGTTGTTCGAGATGGCGACGGGACTTTTGCCGTTTACCGGAGAGAGCACCGGGGCGGTGTTCGAGGCGATCCTTCACAGAGAAGCGAGGGAGGCGGTGCGGCTGAACACGGGCGTACCAACGGAGTTACAGCGAATTATCGATAAGGCGATGGAGAAGGACCGTAACCTACGCTACCAGCACGCTTCAGAGATCCGTGCGGATTTTCTGCGGCTGAAAAGGGACAGTAGCTCAGGAAAAGTAGCGATGGCCAGCCAGGCCTGGGCCTCGGGTCCCACGGTGACCGTTGTACCCGCAAAGACGCGGCGGACGAAACTAACGGTGGCAGCAATCGCTATTGTCGCGCTGGGGCTGGCAGCTTTTACGGGGTACAAATGGTTGACGCGCCCACGGGGATTCAACCCTCAAAACATGCGGATCACGAAGCTGACCGACAGCGGCAAAGCGGGCAATGTGGCGATATCGCCGGATGGGCGGTACATCGTCTACGTGCTGGTGGATGGTGAGCAGCAAAGCCTGTGGATTCGCAATGTAGCGACCAGGGGTGACGTCCAGGTCCTACCTCCAGACGTCGTGAAATTCAATGGAGTCAGCTTTTCCCCGGACGGCAACAATCTCTATTTTTCGCGGTCCGACAAGAACACAACGAATTACTACTACCTTTATGTGATGCCGGTGCTGGGTGGCGTACCACGGCTGTTGATTCGCAACATTGACAGCCTCGTCAGTTTCTCACCGGATGGCAGACACTTTGCTTTCATGCGAGGTGTGGTGGAACCTCTAACGGTAGAAATTCGGGTTGCGAATGTGGATGGTAGCGGCGAACGGCTACTGGCGGCCAGACACGCTTATATGCAAATGAACGGGGCGGTATGGTCGCCGGATGGAAAGACGATCGCCGCCCCAGTGCTGGAATTAGGCAAAGAAATTAAGTGGGCATTAAACGCCATCAATGTGGCCGATGGCAGCGTCAAGGAACTGTTTTCCGGCCCGGAATGGATCGGAACGCCGGCGTGGTTGCCAGATGGCAACTCTCTCGTGATTCCTATGGCGCTAATACCGGAAAATCGGGCGCAGTTGTGGGTTATTTCTTATCCCAGCGGAGAAAAACGACGATTCACCAACGATCTCTCAAACTATGGTGAGAAGCTGGGGATGACCCAAGATGGACAAACACTTGTGGCGCTGGAGAACAGACAGAGTTCGCACATCTGGACCCTGCCCCAGGGACAGATGGCACAAGCAAAGCAAATTACCGCAGGCGAAACCCCCGACAGTGCCGTGGAGCCCGGTCCGGGTGGTAATCTTCTAGTGCGCAGCCGCGGCAGCAATTTGTTTCTTATGAATGCGGATGGCAGCCAGCGAACACTGCTGCGGCCCGATATCCTCAACTACAACTCCATGTCGAGTTGTGGCGAGCGCTATCTCGTATTCGATTCTTATGAGGAAAATAAGCGTGGACTGTTGCGGACGGATGCCGACGGCTCAAATCCCGTAAAACTCACCGAAGACGTCCTCACGTCCGATTGCTCACCCGATGGCAAGTGGGTGTTGTACGTTTCAAGACACAAGCTGTACCGCCTTTCCATCGAAGGAGGTACTCCAATGGAGGTCGCCAGTTCGCCCCATGGCATCTTATTCGGAAGAATCTCGCCGGACGGACAATGGATTGCCTACGTCTACCACGAAGACAGCCCTATGGCTCCAGACAAAACCGCAGTTATTCCCGCCTCCGGAGGATCCCCGCTCCACGTCTTTGGCTGGCCCTTCGGCGCACTCGGATTACGCTGGTCACCCAAGCAGAAGGGTGTGCAGTACCTGTTAACGAAAAACGGCGCTACTAACGTTTGGGAACAACCGCTTGCGGGTGGCGCGCTACGCCAAATAACCAACTTTACGTCGGGACGAATATTCAGTTTTTCCTGGACGCGCGATGGGAAGCACTTGTTGCTGGCCAAAGGCGAAAATACAAGCGACGTCATACTGATCAGCAACTTCTTGTAATCTCCTGCGATATTCCGGCAGCGCGGAGGGTCACCTTAAGCTGTTGTTCTGAGCCCCCAAAAGTAGCTGTTCTTGGGAATTGAAGGATAGCTGCGAGTCGTAAATTTCAAAGGCATGAGAGAGCCAGCACGAGCCCGATATCCGCCATCTCATTAAATCCCCTGGAATAATCCGGATCTAGTTTCGTCGCTGGGCCAAAGCTTTCCCGTCCGCGCTATCGTACGTAGCTGGTCAATAAGCGATTCTTGACGTTCTGACGATCTATAGTGCAGAATCTCCCCGAAGTTAGACTCAATCCCTATAGTTGGAAATTCCAAAACGACTTTGCAGGAGAACTAATGAAAAAATCTAGAAGGGATTTCATGGTGGCTACGGCGCTAGCTGCGACTGGACTGGCGGCAGGAAGTGCTGCCGAAGATAGCGGTTCTCCCGGCCCGGGAACAGTCATTCGTGGGGTCGACGGAGCCATATACTGGATACCAGACAATAAGCTGAGCGCGTTTAGATTGCCAGACGATAAGGCCGCCAAGATTAAGAGTCTCATTGAGGAAAGTAAAATCGATCCACTGGTCGCAAATTTAGATAACAAGTTTTCAAAGTCGATCGGTATAGCACGCGGCGAAGAGGAAACTGAAACCCTTCTCAACCTGGGAGCTGTTCGTCAAAAGAAGCATTAACCTAATTTGACCCTTAGGTTGGGTGTTCGAGAACGGTAATGAAGGTTGACCAATTCAAGGAAACCGTACCGAAGCTCTTTCGGAACGGAACAGCAAGGTGCGTTTCCCCAACGGAGACACTTAACAGGGTACGACCATTTTTTCCGATAATGGGAATAACACGAGTAGCAAACGTGACGGGATTGGACTCGATCGGCATTCCCGTCGTCATGGTTAGCCGCCCCAATTCACGAGCGTTGGCAGTGGCCCAAGGCAAGGGATTGGATCTTCCGTGCGCCAAGGCCTCCGGTGTAATGGAGAGCATTGAGCAATATCACGCCGAGCATATACATCTACCACTAGTGTTAGGGACTCACGACGAATTATGCTACACGTACAACATCGTGGATGTTGAAGGACTCCCCAGGATCAAAGGAAGTCTTTTTGACAACAGTTTTCGGTTGCTGTGGCTTGAAGGTTTCGATTTAGTTCAGACCGAGGAGGTATGGGTACCTTACGAGGTCGTCCATGCGGATTTCACTCTTCCCCTTCCAACAGGCAGCGGCTGCTTCATTCCTTCTTCAAATGGGTTAGCGTCTGGTAACGAACTGCTCGAAGCTGTCATACACGGAATTTGTGAATTAGTAGAACGTGACGCGACATCGATATGGGATCTGCTTTCTCCTGAGGAACAACAGAAAAGCAGACTTGACTTGGAGAGTGTAAATGATCCCGCCTGTGCAGGCGTTCTTCAGGCATTTGAAAGAGCCTCTATCGCAGTGGGTGTTTGGGTTACCACATCTGATGTCGGAATATCTAGTTTCACTTGTTACATTGTCGATGCCATAGAGAACCCCCTGCGCCAATTGTACGCTACGGCCGGTCACGGTTGTCATCCAAACCGAGGAATTGCACTTGTGCGAGCACTCCTTGAGGCAGCTCAAAGCAGGCTGACGTTGATCTCGGGATCAAGGGATGACACTTTGAGAACTACCTATGAGCTTAATCGGTCCCGCCGTGTCGTGAACACACTGCGCTCACACATACAATCGGGATCACCGCAAATTCAATTCTCCAGTGTGCCGACGTTTGACGGACAATATTTCAACGACGATCTAGTTTGGATATTAGAGAGATTAGGAAAGATCGCCATCCAACAGGTGGTTGTCGTCAATCTCAGTAAACCCGAATTTGAAATACCAGTGGTCCGCGTCATCATTCCAGGATTAGAGGGTTCTAACCATTCCCCTGGCTACATTCCAGGGGAGCGAGCCCGTAGAATTATCGCGAGGAACGCGTGACGATCTACATTTTTACAGGACCGACGCTATCCTTCCGGGAGGGTAGAGAGTTTTTGGAAGCAATCTATCTTCCCCCTGTATCACAGGGCGACATTTACCGTGTGGTGCTCGAACGGCCATTTGCCATCGGAATCATTGATGGTTACTTCGAGCGCGTGCCGGCTGTATGGCACAAAGAAATCTTGTGGGCACTCACGCGAGGAGTTCACGTGTACGGAAGTTCTAGCATGGGAGCGTTAAGGGCAGCTGAACTCGCACCTTTCGGGATGGTTGGATGCGGGTCAGTGTTTGAAGCATACCGCGACGGACGAATAGAGGATGACGATGAAGTGGCATTAGTCCACGGACCGATAGAACAGGGTTTCTCGGCGACCTCAGAGGCAATGATCAATATTCGAGCAACACTTGCAGCTGCCGTGGTCAACGGCGTGATAAGCCGGGAAACATCTGCCGCACTGACCCAGATTGCAAAGAGTACATTTTATCCAAGCCGGACCTACGACTGCTTCCTAGCTGAAGGAGCAAGGTCTGGCCTCTCGGCGACAGAGATGGAAGACTTTCGACGATGGCTTCCAACTGGAAAACGTGATCAAAAGCGTCTAGATGCAATTGGGATGCTCAAGAGAATGAACGAGGACAGGAAGAAGTCTCAGGAACCTCACAGGGCAAAATTCTCTTTTCAGTATACGGACATGTGGGATCAAGCTTGGCGCGCTGACAGCCTCCAAAAAGGGCTGCCAAAGAACGGAATTCTTGCAACCGTGGACAAGCTTCTGGAGGAATTGCGATTGGAAGGAACAGACTATTTTGAGGCTTGCACATCTGCTATTGCACGCTTTTTCTCCCTGGAGGAAACCCGGCGACAGGGAATGGTGGTTTCCGAAGAGAGCCTAGTCGCCACGGCCGCGGAAATTCGTAAAGAGCTGGGATTGAACACGCGCGAAGAACTTGAAAAGTGGCTGTCTGACAACCTACTCGATGAAGATGATTTTCGTAACTTGATCGAGGAAGAAAGTCGGTTCCGCTGGGTGAAATTAATGACTGAAAAGGAGGTGCTTGTCTGCCTGCCCGATGTCCTGAGGCTGAGAGGTACTTTACCTGGGCTGCTCAATAGGATTAATCAGAAGACTTATGTGTTGGAGAATTTAGGTTTGGAAAATCCCTCCTCAGGTGAAACCGGAATCACCCAAGAACAATTACTCGAGTGGTTTTACCTCGACAAGCTTGGCCTAGGAAACATTCCGAAAGTAGATAGACATGCCCGAAGTCTTGGATTTGAAAGTCAACATTCCTTCCTCCTGGCAATCACTCGTGAATATCTTTACCTTCAGCATAAAAAGGATTTCCCGCCGGCGAATATACCGACCAGCCTCGCTCAAACACCCCCAATGAATTTTACAAAGGAGACATGAGTCCCCTTTTCTGAATCGCGAAAGCGGCGGCGTGAGTTGGGCCGCCAACTTTGTTCCCAGTTTCGGCAAAATTTCAAAAATAACCGCGTGGGAAGAAGCCTCGCCTACTATCGCGACGATTTCTGGGCCACGACCAGCAACAAACAGCTCACTTTTTTTGCAGCACGTGAAGTAGTAGATGATCATGGCCGTGTGGCGATTGTAATGCCTGACAACGTACTCTTCGAGGGTGGCGCGGGAGAAACGGCACGTCGGAGGCTCTTACACGAATGCGACGTGCACACTCTGCTTAGGTACCGACTGTCAGCGTACCTATTGCGAGTGCGTGACGCGCCATTTACAAGAAGGAGGTTTGCGCCGAATACCTACATCCGATTTTGGGACCGCTGAAATCTGGACCCGGCCGAAGGCCGGAAGTGGCGAGGCGCTCCGGCCACATTGGACAGAGAGAGGCCGTTAATGCGTGAAGAGAGGCCGATTTTCAGGGCGATGGGGCACAAAATTGGGCACAGTCCCAAAAGTCCCTGGTGCGGCAACTTGCTAACTAATTGAAAGATTTGGCTCCCCGGGCTAGATTCGAACTAGCAACCCTTCGGTTAACAGCCGAATGCTCTACCATTGAGCTACCGGGGAACCGCGCAGGCAGGAACGGTAATTCCAGAGCAGCGACTAGTCTAGCGAACCCATCGCAAAAGTTCAACGAATCGCACCATGAAGCTGCCACCTGACATTGCGACGATCGAGGAAGACCTTGACTTTTCTCTGGGGCAGGCTATTGTCGGCGTTTCCAGAATTTCGTGCGGAAACAAGTGCGGTACAACAGGGTGCAACCGATGATGCGCAAGTGCTTTCGACTCGGGGTGTTGGCGTTATTCTGCGCGAGTTTTTTGGCAGTGCCGTTGGCATTTGCTCAGGCGCAAAAGCCAGCGAGCAAGTCGTATGTGCTGAAGGCAGCGCGTATGTTTGACGGCAAGAGCGATGCGCTGGTGAAGCCAGGGCTCGTTGTGGTGACGGACGGAAAAATAACGGGCGTGGGCGCCGGCGCTGCGATCCCTCCCGGAGCGGAAGTGATCGACTTTGGAGACGCGACGCTTCTGCCTGGATTTATTGACGCCCACACGCACCTGACGTCGATGTACAGCGAAGATTACAAACAGAGCGCGCTGAATTACCTGCAAAAAACAATCGCCGAACAAGCGTTGGATGCAAGCGCCAATGCGCGAGTGACTCTGATGGCAGGCATTACGACCGTGCGCGACGTGGGCTCGTCGGACTTCCTGGATGTCGGTTTGCGGAACGCGATCCGCGATCATGTCGTGCCCGGCCCGCGGATGCTCGTCTGCGTGCACGCTTTAGGAGCCACTGGCGGGCACTGTGACGGTGAAGCTGGCTATCGAGAGGGGCTCTTCGGGCACGAGGCCGGGCCGCTCGAGGGCGTGATCAACGGTCCTGAACAAGCAAGATATGCGGTGCGGTTGGATCACAAGTACGGCGCGGACATAATCAAGGTTTGTGCAACAGGCGGCGTGCTATCCCTCACGGACGACGTGGACACGCCGCAACTGACACAAGAAGAATTGAACGCCATCGTGGATGAAGCCCACGCCCTGCGCCGCAAGACAGCCGCGCACGCGCACGGTGCGGAAGGCGCAAAGCGCGCCATCCGCGCAGGCATCGACTCCATCGAGCACGGGACGTTCCTAGATGACGAAGCCCTGGAAATGATGAAGCAGCGCGGTACGTACCTTGTGCCGACACTGATGGCCCCGCAGGGCATACAGGAACAGATAGACAAGGGAACCTATATTCCGCCGCCGATTTTGGCCAAAGCGAAGGCCGCGATTGCGGCGGGTCATCAAACGTTCCAAAGAGCGCTTGCAAAGGGCGTGAAGATCGGCCTCGGAACGGACGCAGGTGTCTACGAACATGGACGCAACACGGAAGAGTTTCACCAGATGGTGGACTTGGGAATGAAACCGATCGATGCGTTGAAGGCGGGAACATCGGCGGATGCGAATTTGCTAGGCTTGGCCGACAAAATCGGAACACTCGAGGCAGGCAAGCTGGCCGATGTGGTAGCGGTGCCGGGCGATCCGGTGGAGAATATTCGTCAGACGGAACACGTCTTTTTTGTGATGAAGGAAGGCGTGATCTACAAGAATGATCGCGGGACGGCAGCGCACTAAGCGTTAGAAGGACGCCCACAGTTTCTGCGAACAGAGGAATATCCATGGCTGATCTTCCCAACACCGTTGCATCAGACTTCGCCTGGTATTACGAATTCATTGCGGCGCACGTTCACAAGTGGGTCGACCCGCTAACGCAGGAGCAGTTCTGGCACAACCCATTCACTTATGGTAACAGCGTCGGCCACCTGACTTTGCACCTGACGGGCAATCTGAACTACTACATCGGAGCGCGGGTTGCGGAGACAGGATACGTTCGCGACCGCCATCGAGAATTTACCGAAGACGGAAAACCAGACAAAGCGAAAGTGTTGGAAGCCTTCGACCAGACCATTGCGATGGTAGTGTCCACGGCCAGAAAACAAAAGCTAGAAGATTGGATGGCGCCTTATTCAGCCGAGCTCGAACCCGAAGCGGCTGAACGCTTCATGATTTTTCTCCGATGCGCCGGTCATGCTTATCACCACGTCGGACAGATTATTTTCCTGAGCAAAGAGCTGACCCGGAAAGCAGAACCGCAATCTGCATCGGCCTGAACGGATTCACCCGAAGACCTGCCGGCAGGCAGAAACTGGAGCGCTTGTGCTCTATAGGGAGATGTCGAAGACCAAAGCGACATTCCTGGTTTCTCTCTCCGGGCTTGCGGCTGTTATCTCTGCATTGCAGTTGCATGGCTGGCATGTCTATCTGGTGCTGGCGCTCATCGGCATTGGGCTGATCATTGGATTTGTCCGATGGTCGCGCAAGAACTGAAAGATTGAGTTCAAAACGAGATTCAAGGAGAAACATCATGCGCAACTTGCGCAAGCAGTCTTGGGCTGCTGTGTTTGTGACGATGTTCTGTGTGCTGAGCCCGCGCGCCTTTGCTCAACAAGCGGCTCCCGCGGCGGCTTCCACTTCAACTACACCAACGATCGACCAATCCCTTGAGATGAAGGGCGCGTTCAGCCCGGAGATTTCGCCCGATGGAAAGCGTGTGGTCTACGAAGTTTCGCGAACGAACTGGGAAGATAACGCCTTCGAGCGCGATTTGTGGATTGTGGACACGGCGACGGGAGAAGGGCATCAACTTACGGCGTCGACAAAATCGAGTACGAATGCGGCGTGGTCGCCGGACGGCAAGTGGATTGCATTTCTCTCCGACAGACCGGGACAAATTTCCGGGACGCCAGAGAACAAGAAGCAGATCTACGTGATTGCGGCGGACGGCGGCGAGGCCAGGCAACTCACCAAAGTTGAAAATGGTGTGAACATTCTTGCATGGTCGCCGGACTCGAAAAGGCTGGCCTTCTCCGCCGAGGATCCAGAGCCGAAAGCGATGAAGGACCGCAAGGAAAAGTACGGCGAGTACGAGGTCGTCCATGCCGACTACAACATGTCCCATCTGTGGACACTGGATATTCCCACGAGCCAGACGGGAGCAATTTCCGAACCGATGCGGCTGACCAAGGGACCAGAATTTAGCGTGGGCGAGTTTACTTGGTCGCCGGATGGGACGCGCATCGCGTTCAGCGCACAGCGTGATCCGGACCTGATTTCCTCAGAAACGGCTGACATTTACGTTGTGACCGTGAATGATGACAAAGTGAAAAAGATTGTGGACACGCCGGGCCCGGACAGGAATCCGCAGTGGTCGCCGGATGGAAAACAAATCGCCTACGAAACCTCGGCCGCGTCAAAGTATTTTTTCTACACGAACATGAAAATTGCCGTGGTAGGTGCGGATGGCGGAACGCCGCGCGTATTGACGGACGCGTTCGACGAAGATCCTGGGCTAATCGCGTGGGCGCCGGATGGCATCTACTTTGCGGCGGAGCAGAAAACATACGCGCATCTGTTCCGGCTGAATCCCGATACAAAAGCAGTTGAAAAGCTCAGTTCACCTGAACACATCGCGGCATTCTCCTTTTCCTTTTCAAAGGACTACAAACAAGTGGCGTACCGTGCGGCGCTCGAAAACGAATATCCGGAGATATTTACGTCGAGCGTAGCGCCATGGCAGGCGAGGAAACTCACTTCGCTGGGCGACCAACTGAAGGCGTTCAAGATTGCACGCCGCGAACTGATTTCGTGGAAGTCGAGCGACGGCGCCACCATCGAAGGCGTTCTCTACACGCCCCCGGACTTCAAACTGGGCAAAAAATATCCACTGTTGGTCGTCATTCATGGTGGACCAACTGGCGTCGATCAGCCGATTCTGAATGCGGACCGGTATTATCCGCTCGAGCGCTTCGTCGCGAAAGGTGCACTGATTCTGCGGCCGAATTACAGAGGCTCAGCGGGCTACGGCGAGAAGTTCCGCGCACTGAACGTGAGAAATTTGGGAGTGGGTGACTACGCCGATGTAATTTCAGGTGTGGACGCGTTGATCGCCAAAGGTTTTGTCGACAAAGATCGCGTTGGCTCGATGGGCTGGAGCGAGGGCGGATATATTTCTGCATTCATCTCGGCGTCGAGCGACCGGTTCAAAGCGGTCTCCGTGGGCGCTGGGATTTCTGACTGGGT
>Ga0210390_10004404_pt1 | contig 11879 bp, 10 predicted proteins | sample IncBWH11OmetaG_FD_161050 | JGI IMG/M metagenome (GOLD analysis project Ga0210390, IMG submission 161050) | Forest soil microbial communities from Barre Woods Harvard Forest LTER site, Petersham, Massachusetts, United States - Inc-BW-H-11-O ... | reverse complement strand
TGATTCGCTGACTCGTCTGGACTTGGCTCTCGCGCCGCCTGCCTTTACACTGGAACAGTGAAGATTGCGCTGGGGCAAATCAATCCCACGGTCGGTGATTTCGCGGGGAACGCAGCGAAAATCATCGAATTCTCTCGTCGCGCCCAAGCCGAGGGAGCGGGAATGATTCTTTTTCCCGAACTCTCGGTATGCGGTTATCCGCCCCGCGACCTGGTGGAGCGCGCTTCTTTCGTTCAACACAATCGCGAGAGTTTGGAGCATATTGCAGGCGAAACCCGCGGCATCGCCGTCATTTGCGGGGTGGTGACGCCGGCCCATGCGGAGAGTGGGAAGTCAGTGATGAACTCTGCTGCGCTGCTCAAGGATGGCAAGACGGCTTTTCTGCAATCCAAGATGTTGCTGCCCACCTACGATGTTTTTGATGAGATGCGTAACTTCGCGCCGGCACGAAGCCAGGTGCTATTTCCGTTCTGCGGGAAGCAGATGGCCCTCACGATTTGCGAAGATGCCTGGAACGACAAACATTTTTGGAACAAACGTCTTTACACATTCGATCCGGTTGAGGCCCTAATTCAAGCCGGCGGCAATTTCGTGCTGAACATCTCGGCGTCGCCATTCTGGCTGGGAAAACGCGAGTTCCGCCGCGACATGCTGGCCACGATCGCGCGCAGCTACAAAGTTCCAGTCGCGATGGTCAACCAGATTGGCGGCAACGACAGCCTGGTCTTCGACGGTTCCAGCCTGGTATTCAATCCCGCGGGAGAGGTGATCGCGCAGGGCAAATCTTTTGAGGAAGACATCGTCTATTTCGATTCCGACCAATTGACCGGTGAGATGCATAGTCAGATCGAAGGCGAGGAGGCGAGCGCATATTCGGCGCTGGTGCTGGGGACGCGAGATTACGTTCGCAAATGCGGATTTCGCCAGGTGATTGTCGGACTGAGCGGAGGCATCGACTCGGCGCTCACAGCCGCCATTGCAGCTGACGCCCTTGGACCGGAAAATGTGATCGGAGTTGGCATGCCTGGGCCGTATTCATCGACGGGATCGATCGATGACGCGCGGTCGCTTGCCGGCAACCTCGGCATCCGCTTCGAACTGTTGTGCATCGGCGATATTTTCGCGGTCTACCAGAAAACTCTCGCCAAGGTCTTCGCCGGGCGTAAAGAGGACGAAACCGAAGAGAATATCCAATCACGAGCCCGGGGCACGCTGCTTATGGCGCTCTCCAATAAGTTCGGAGCCATCGTGCTCAGCACCGGCAACAAGAGCGAGCTCGGAGTAGGCTACTGCACTCTTTATGGAGACATGGTCGGTGGGCTGGCGGTAATTTCGGATGTGCCTAAGACCATGGTCTATCGTCTCAGCCATTACGTGAATTCGCGACGGCCGGTAATTCCGCAAGCCAGCCTGGAGAAACCGCCATCGGCGGAGCTGCGTCCCGGTCAGATGGACAGCGATACGCTGCCACCCTACGAAGTGCTGGACGCGATTCTCGAAGACTACGTCGAGGAGTCGCACACGGCGGATCAGATTGCCGCCGAACGCGGCATCGATGTTAGTCTGGTTCGGCGCGTTATCCGCATGGTGGAGCGCAGCGAGTACAAACGGCAGCAAGCGGCGCCAGGGCTGAAAATTTCGGAGAAGGCCTTTGGCTACGGCCGCCGTTTTCCCATCGCCGCCAAGTCGGATGTTTAAGCTTCGGATGTTTAAGCTAAAGATCGGTGGCTAGCGAAATCGTAATCTCGAGTCAACTGAAAGGAACGCATGTCTCGTCTCTTAAAATGTCTTTTTATCGTCCTTCTACTGCTGAGGCTGGCGGACGCGCAACAACAGGCTGCCGCGCCTCATGCCGCCGCCAAATCCGCAGCCACTGCGAATCTTCCCTCCGAAGAAACTGTCAACGCTTTTCTCCACCAGTGGTTTGGATATGACTCTTCGCTGACCTGGAAAATTACCAGTATCAAGCCATCGGAAATCGAAGGGCTATCTGAAATTAACGTACTGCTCAGCGGCGCTCAGGGCCAGCAGGCGCTCAAACTGTACGTCACGCCGGATGGCAAGCATGCTGTGAACGGAGAGATTATGCCATTCGGGGCCCATCCTTTTGCCGCTGCGCAAAAAGAGCTGGAACGCGGCCTGAATGGACCCTCCCACGGCTCCGCAGATGCCCCGGTTACCGTAGTGGATTTCAGCGACCTGCAATGCCCGCACTGCAAGGATGCCCATCCGACTATCGAAAAGCTTATGGCTGAGGACAAGAATGTTCGCGTGGTCTTCCAGAGCTTCCCGCTTCCCATGCATGATTGGGCTGCCAAGGCTGCGGCGTACGCGGACTGCGTTAGCCACAGCTCCAATGATGCGTTCTGGAAGTTCATTCAAAGCGTTTATGGCGCGCAGACCGATATTACCGCTGCTAACGCGGACGAGAAATTAACCGCGCTTGCCGATGGAGCGGGAGTGAAGGGCGCGGATATGGCAGCCTGTGCCGCTAAACCCGAAACTACCTCTCGGGTGGAAAAATCGGTGGCCCTGGGGAAGGCTCTCGATGTCAACAGCACGCCGACCTTGTTCGTCAACGGCCGCAAATTGCCGGCCGTTCCTTATGAAGTTCTCGAGAAGTTGGTGGATTTCGCGGCCAAGGAGAGTGCCCAAGCTAAGAAGTAGCGTCAAAATTCTCTCCTGTCGTCCCGAACGCAGCGAGGGATCTCGGTTTCGTGGGTCCAGAGAAAATTCAGATTCCTTGTCGCTTCGCTCCTCGGAATTACAGCACAATCGGGGTCAAACGGCTGATTACTGGCCAGTCTTCGGCAGCCAAACTTCCGTGCTCTGGCCCGGGGTTAGATCAACCACGTGCGGTGTGATTACTACCAGCAGTTCATCGGTTTCATCCATCTTGCTGTTGGAAACCATTACTTTATTGATCCCCGGAATCGCGCCGAGACCGGGAATTCCATTCAGGCTGAGTTGTTCGCTTTGACTTATTGAGCCCGCTACCACTGCGGGTTCTCCATCCACCAGAGTGATGCTGCCTTTGTATTCGCGATTCGCAATCACGGGTACGCCGTTTATACTTTGTCCCGCTAAAGTGCGGAAGTTCATCTCGAAGGCGAGGCCTACGTCCGAATTGGTATAGATGGTTGGTTTGGCTTTGAAGGTCAGCCCCAGATCTTCGTAGGTAAACGATGGGAACGGCGCCTGGAAGCTGCCATTCTGCAGTACCGACGCAATGGCCGGCGTGTTGAAGACGGGCGCGAAACTTGCGTTGAGAATGGGATAACGCGAGCCCATCCGAAAGTTCGCCTCATTCCCCTGGGCTGCGCGCAGGGTTGCATGCTCCAGGGTTTTTACCCAACTCTCGTTCAGTGAGAGCTGGGCACTGAGCGTGTCCAAACTCAATCCCATAAGAGTCAGACCACCGCCGAACGTCGCCAGTGGCTGACTGAAAATCGAGTTTTGCTGGCCCTGCAATTGCGCCAGCAACCCGGCAACGCCTTGTGAATTCGCCTGGTTGATGCCACCACTAGAGATCAAGCTATTAATCAAGCTCCCGATATTTTGTCCACCACCAAGAGCGCCCGTCAGCGCCGCGATAGCGCCCGCGGGAATGTTGAACAGATTGAAATTGTTGGGAATGTGGATTCCCATGTCCCGTGTCAACTGGTGATCAATCTCAAACACCTGGATGTCCAGCATGACTTGCGGACGGGACCCCCCGAGGTTCTCCAACAATGCGGTAACGGCATCCAGAGCGCGCGCCGGCGCTCGCACTACAAGCATTCCGGTCTGTGGCTGCTGGGCAACGAAGCGGATATCGAAAATCGTCCGCATCAGAGTCATCATTTCATTCAACTCTTGCGGCGTGGTGACCTGGGGCAGGTAAAACGTCCGCATTGCCATGTGGTCGAACTGACGATGATTTTCCGAGCTATCGCGCGCCAGGAAGATCTGCTTTTCCGACAAGGGCACCCAGAAAGTCGCGGTCACCTCACAGGCCGCTCGCATAGCGGTGTAAAAGTCGACGCTCTCGATGTCGAAATGAACCCGTTTTGATTGAACGGATTCGTCGGATTCAGCGCTCACGCCGAAGGCGCTGGCCACCTGGGTCAGGAGTGCGCGCGAGTCTCCCCGAAAGTGGAAATCGTGACGTTCCGCGCTGGGAGCGAGTTGCACTTCCAGCGACTCGGCCACCACCCGCGGCGTCCCATTGATTGGTGCCGCCCATTCCGTCAGCGAATCTCGAAGACGCTGCTGAGCGAATTCGTTCTGTGGATCAAGATTGGAAGCGCTGCGAAACTCCGCCTGCGCTTCCACCATTTTTCCCTTGGTCAGATCATCGTTGCCACGCTGCAGGTGATCGAAGACCAGTTGCTGTCGAACCATGGCCAGAGCGGTTACGTATTCAAGATTCTTGGGAACCAACCGGGCGGCGGTATCAAATTCCACGTAGGCTTCGTCGAAGAGCTCGGCTTTCTGCAACTTTAAGGCTTTGGCAAAAGCAATTCTGGATTTCTTCAGATCAGCCTTTGACGGATTGCATGCAGGGTCGCTTGCGGCCGCTTGGGGACACGGCAGCACGGCAAGATTTTGCGGCTCGTCGGCGGCCAGGGCAGCGACCGCGAATGCCACTATGGCCACGGCGGACCATCCCCAACGCATGCGCATGCTCCGATTGTAACCGGGAATAGGCAGTCTCAAACCATATCCAGCAGGGTCTTGTACCTTCGGGTAACTCTTCGGAACGGACGGACCTGCAGGTCTTGCAGGAAAAGCAGCAGTTGGCAATTAGCAGTGAGCATTGAGCTAGGAATTCTCAATGCTGGAGCTTGTACCGTCGGCGGTTGGAAAGTTAATGGTTTTGGCGTATAAAAGTTAGTTGGGCGCGCGCTGTTCTCCCTTCCGTGCGGCCACAACGCATCCCAGAGATTGAGCGAGGAAGCATGTCTAGTGTGACTACCGCGCACCCCTCTAAAGGTTTGGAGGGCGTAGTCGCTACCACCTCCAGCATCTGTTATATCGATGGAGATCAGGGAGTTCTGGCCTACCGTGGGATTGATATTCACGAACTGGCCGATCATTCCACCTTCGAAGAGACCTGCTATCTGCTTTGGTACGGGCGGCTTCCCAAACAGAATGAACTTAAGGAAATCCGTGAGCGCCTGGCGGAAGAACGCAAGCTCGACCCAGCCATCATCAACCTGTTGCGGTCGGCGCCCAAACAGGTTGTGCCCATGGATGTGTTGCGTACGGCGGTCTCGGCGCTGGCATTTTACGATTCGGAAGAAAGAAAGAACGACCACGACGCCAACATCCGCAAGTCGATTCGTCTGACCTCGCAGATTCCCATGATCGTGGCCAACTACGATCGCATTCGCAAAGGGAAGCCGCTTATCGAGGCCGACCGGGGGCTTTCGCACGCCGCGAATTTTCTGCTGATGTTGAATGGCGTCCGGCCTACCTCGACTGCCGAGCGCGCCTTGGACATCGCTCTCATCCTCCACGCCGACCACGAACTCAACGCTTCGACCTTCGCCGCGCGAGTCACCGCAGCTACGCTTTCGGATATGCATTCGGCGATCGTCTCGGCGATTGGTTGCCTGAAGGGTCCGTTGCACGGCGGCGCCAATGAGGCTGTGTTTAACATCCTGAAAGCCATCGACCGCGCTGGTGCCGACCCGGTCGAGCACATCAAAGGAATGCTGGCGGAGAAAAAGAAAGTCCCTGGATTCGGACATCGCGTGTATCACACCGAAGATCCGCGCGCCACGCATTTGCGGAAAATGTCGGAGGATCTCGGAAAGTCCAGCGGCCAGGGCAAGTGGTTTGAGATGTCGCATGCCATCGAACAGTTCATAAAGGTCAACAAGAAGCTCAACGCCAACGTCGACTTTTATTCCGCCTCGACCTACCACACCCTGGGAATCGATGTGGACCTGTTCACGCCGGTGTTCGCGGTATCGCGAATCAGCGGCTGGACCGCGCACGTAATCGAGCAACTCGACGACAACCGCCTGATCCGGCCCCGCGCCGACTACATCGGTCCGCCCTACCCACAACATTGGGTGCCGTTCGAGAAGCGCTGATGTAGACGCGAGCGTCCACGCTCGTGTAGAGCGGACACTCCTGTCCGCGTCCGTCGACCCGCAGGCAGCTTCGAATGGGGGCACAGTCCGATGCGACCGAAACGCTTTTCTCCTTCGCTCTCCTTAATAATCTGTTTGGTCGCCTTGGCGTTCCCGGCCGCAGCCGAGAAGGTGTACAGCTTCCAAAATGAGGGCGACGGCGCAATCCCGTACGCCGGGCTGACTTCCGACGGGTACGGCAATCTTTACGGCACAACAGCGGGCCTCTCCCTGGACGGATACTGTCAGAAGGGTTGCGGCACAGTTTTCGAAATGATGGCGCCAGCAACAAACGGCGGAGCTTGGACCTACAACGTGCTCTACGCTTTCACCATGCAAAACGGCGATGGAGCATTTCCGGGAAGTGGATTGGTTTTGGACGCTGCTGGCAATCTGTACGGGACTACCAGCGGGGGTGGTTCGAACATCGGAATATGCCAATACTACGGCTGTGGCACGGTCTTTGAGTTATCGCCGAATTCAAGTGGCGGCTGGACCGAGACCGTGCTCTACGCTTTCAAGGGTGGCACCGACGGGCAAAATCCCGAGGGCAGCCTGATCCTCGACCGGAACGCGGCCTTGTACGGCACCACGGTAGTGGGCGGGGACTCCAGTAGTTGCACGGACTGCGGCACGGTGTTTCGACTGGCGCCGCCCGTACCCGGGGGCGCATGGACGGAACAGGTTCTGCATCGCTTCAACAATTTCAGCGGCGGATTCTGGCCGGAGGCGGGGGTGGTGGCGGCGGACAAGTCCGGTGCGCTCTACGGCACAACAAATGAGGGCGGGCAAGGCAGCAATTACTGCTCGGATGGCTGCGGGGTTGTCTTCAAGCTGGCGCCGCCATCGAAGCCAGGAGGGACTTGGACCAGAACCGTGATTTACCGGTTCACGGGCGAAGGCGATGGCGGACAGCCGTACGCTGGTGTGACCTTTGATCGGCTCGGGAATCTGTATGGAACCACTAATACCGGTCACAGCAACGAGGGCGCGGTTTACAAGCTCACGCCTCCCGCCGAGAATAGCGGAGCCTGGACTGAGACCACGCTCTATACCTGCGCCACCGACGCCGGCCCCGAGTATTCTACAGCAGGCGTGATTTTTGACAAGGCGGGGAACGTCTACGCCACGAGCGAGTCCGGCGGTCTGCGCGGACTGGGCGACGTCTTCCGGTTGAAGCCGCCAGCCACGAAGGGCGGTCCCTGGACCGAAACCACGCTCTACACATTTAAAGGCGGCAAGGATGGTCGATGGCCATACGCGGGCCTGGTGTTCGGTAAGGATGGCGCGCTCTACGGCAGCACGCTCCAGGGCGGCGGCGGAAAGTGCTCCAACGGCGCCCACGATTTCGGCTGCGGCACCGTCTTCCGCCTCGTCCCGTGACCCGAAGCTCCCGAATCGTGGACCGGCAATTATGAGACCGACCGCTTTCGCACGGGCGGGAGCGGGCCCCATGCTACTATCAGGTAAATTCCGACCCAGCGAGGCCGCTGTGTTGTGCAACCAGTGCAGCACGAACCTGCCGGATGATTCACAGTTCTGCCTGAAGTGCGGGCGGAAGGTGGAATCGGCTGCGCACAGTGTAGCGCTCGCGACGATTTCGATCCAACCCGCGTGTGACCAATGCGGAGCCACGCTGTCTCCTGCCGCAGAATTCTGTGCGAAGTGCGGTCGCCCGGTAATTGCTCTTGCGAATGGCTCGGATCTTGTATCCGTTCTGCCCTCGGGGCTCGAGCCACTGAAGCCGTTGCCAGCACGACGGCCACACCGAATTGCCCGTTGGGTTCTGGTCTTGCTTTTCCTTGGTGCTGTGCTATGGGCCGCAACCAGCGAAACCCCGGAGGCCCAGCAGGTGCAGGAATTTGTGCACTGGGCGCATACGGAAACTGTCGTCGACGCTGCGCTTTCGGTGATCCCAGGTAGTTTTTCCTCCAGCGAGTTCACGGTTCCGCCCGGCGCCTTGAGCGTCACCCTTGCCGGCGAGTTTAGCGAAACTCCTGGCAGCCCGCGCAAGCGAGACAAAAGTCATGCGAGCGAGAAAGACGGCGACACCGGCATCGAAGCTTATGTGCTAACCGACGCCGCCTTCGTGGTATGGCGGAGCGGATACGCCACGCAAACCCAGTACGAAAGCGGGCCTGTAGCCGGAGCCGCCATCAATGCGCGGCTTCCAGGCGCTGGAGTCTACCACCTCGTATTCAGCAATAAGAACTCGCCCCGCGACAAGATCGTTCATGCCACCGTGCAGTTGCGCTACAAGCGTTGGGTGCCCGATGCGATCGTGCATCTCAGGGACGATTTCTGGAACTGGCTCGGACTGTGAACGACACATCTGCGATTCCGGGTCGCGGGCGAGGGCGCCCGGGCAACACGTTCTTATATCGCTAGAGACTGTCGCGGAGTTCGCGGGCAAAATCACGCAACGCGGTTTCATTGCGGCGGTACCACATCCATTGGCCCAGCTTCCTGGCTTCGACCAATCCCGCTGTCTTTAGAATGGACATATGATGCGAGATCGTGGGTTGGGAAAGATGAACGCGGCGTTCGATATCGGAGGCGCATAGGCCCTCATCTTTGCCAATCGAGGAAGCGCCACGCTCTTTAAGAGCTTGCAGAATCCGGCGCCGCGCGGGGTCGGCGATGGCATGCAGGGCGCGATTCAGAGCTTGCTCAGGGTCAATCATGGTTTAGCAATAAGCCAGGAATCGATGGTTGTCAATCTCAGAAATAAGGGTGGGGGAATGTTTTTGCCATGATCGCGCGTCCCGGTAAATATGCCCCCGCGAAAGGAAGCGCCCAGTTGTGGGACGCGATGCGGGCCGACCCGGAGTTTCAAGAGATGCTGGAATCCGAGCAGACCAACAAGTCGATGGAAAAAATAGATTCAACCTACATGCGTCCGACGGATTTTTCGCCGCTGAAGTAGTGCGCTGGATAGGCCGGAAGATTATCGTTGCATCATTACAGAAGGTATCTTGTGAATGACTTGGGGAGGGGCCGCGCCGTGAGTCTCGAAGTGTTTCACGAGTATCCGTTGAAGTTCGAGGGCCACCCGCTCTCGCGTACCAAGATAGCGGCCACGAAAGAACGCAATCCGAATAGAAATATTGAAACTCGGATGCTCAATAATACTTAGTCGAGTGCGCAGCGGATGCGCCCGTAGAAAGCTGGCTCGTAACATCCCTACACCCACATTCCCAGCGATGAGGGACAGTTGCAAGTCCGGATTATGCAACTCGGCGGCAACAGTGAGCGACGCACCCATCCGTTCAACCCGATTCTTTATCTCTTCCCGCACCAGACATCCGATTGGATTCAGAACCCAATTCCTGCGATAAAAGTCTGAGGATCTCGAAGACCTTAGCGGGGCTGCGGTTCGCGCTTGAACCAGCCGCATGGCTTCATGCGCCAAAGTGACTCCCTCGAGGTCGTGCGGCAAAGCCGTTTCCAGGGGCAAAACCACCAGCGCTCCGTCCAATTCACCAAGGTGCAAACGCCCCAATAAATTGCAACTAATGTCGTTGCAAATGTTGGGTTGAAGGAGAGGAAATTGTTTGCCCAGTTCGATAATGACCTTCGACATGTCTGGCCGCGCCAGAGCATGAGAGAGACCCAGGCGGAAAGGCCCAATTGGAGGAGTATCCGCAGATGTGGAAGCCCTTAAATCGGTCAGAGACGAAAGAATAGAGCGGCTCTTCTGTAGAACCTCGAATCCCGCCTGCGTCAACTTTGGAGGCTTGAAATGCCGGTCCAGAAGAACAGCGCCAAGTTCGACCTCTAAACGCTGAATCCTTCGAGTCAATGCCGAGGGCGTCAGGTAAAGATCGTTGGCAGCTCGTTCCATCGAGCCGGTCTCGGCCAGGGCAACAAGAGCTTGAAGTTCCGCAAACATAGTTCGATCTCAGCGCGAATCAAGTTTAACTACATATTGCAAACTAAGCAAGTTAATTGTTCATATTATGAACTTGACGCAATAATGTTGCAGGGTTAGTTTGATCGCACCTGCCGCATTCGCTTGCGCACAATCCAGCAGGAGATTCATTTTGGGAGGAATCGTGCGTTTGCATCTCAGGTCGTAAGGGTGAGGACATGAGCATAGAACTTCGAATTGAGAACCTCTCGAAAACATATAAGAATGGCGTGAAGGCTTTGGACAACGTCTCCCTGACCATTCCTGCGGGGATGTACGGGCTGCTAGGCCCGAATGGCGCCGGCAAATCCACTCTCATGCGGACGCTGGCAACTTTGCAGGAGCCGGACAGCGGCAGCGCCATGCTTGGCAACATTGATGTGCTGAAGCAAAAGGACGAACTGCGGCACCGGCTCGGGTACCTGCCTCAGGAGTTCGGGGTTTATCCTCGCACTTCCGCGCAGGACATGCTCAGCTACATCGCCATGCTCAAAGGCATCACCAAGGCCAAGGAACGAAAAGACGCGGTCGAGTGGATGCTCAAGCGCGTCAATCTCTACGACGAACGGAAGAAAGCGCTTACCGGTTTCTCGGGTGGCATGCGCCAGCGCTTCGGCATTGCCCAGGCGCTGATTGGCAATCCGCAACTGCTGATCGTGGATGAGCCTACCGCCGGTCTGGATCCAGGCGAACGAAACCGTTTCTACAATCTGCTGGCTGAGATTGGCGAGCAGGTGATCGTGATTCTCTCCACGCACATCGTGGAAGACGTAACCGACCTTTGCACCAACACCGCGATTATTAATAAGGGCCAAGTGTTATATCAGGGGCGTCCGCAGGATGCCATCGCGCAATTGAACGGGCGAATCTGGCAAATCTCCATCGCAAAAAGCGAACTGGCCGACTATGAGCGGCTCTTCCAGGTGGTCTCCAGCAAGCTGGTCGGTGGGCGTCCTTTTCTTCATGTCTACAGCCCGGTGGCGCTATCCGATGGATTTGCTCCCAGCGCGCCCAACCTGGAGGACGTTTTCTTCACCAAAATCCGCTCATGGAATTAGAGAACTATTATGTTCTGGCCTATCGCCTGGTTTGAAATTCGTTACTGGCTTCGCTCCTGGATGCTGTGGATCTTCCTGCTTGTCGTCGGTCTCGTGATTGGCGGCGTGGTCAGCTCCGATCAGATCGATGCGGGTTTCAGCCTTTCCAATATTTACCGGAATGCGCCATACGCCATCACGTTCCTTTATGCTGCCATGGGTGTGTTCTCGGTGCTAATAACCATCGCCTTCGTCAATTTCGCAGCTCTCCGTGACTTTAGCTACAACACCTACCAAATGACGTTCTCCACGCCCGTGCGTCGCCGCGATCTGCTCCTCGGGCGCTTTGTCGGGGCCACCCTCATCTCGGTGATACCCATGCTGGGAGTCTCTCTCGGCATTCTGCTGGCGAAGCACATGCCCTGGGTGGATGCGGAACGCTGGCAGGCAGTGAGCTGGACTGCGCATTTGAAAGGCATTTTGCTGTTCGCCCTGCCCGATACCTTTTTAACCGCCGCGATTCTATTTGCTGTGGCAGTTGTGTGGCGCAAGGAGATCGCTTCGTTCGTTGCTGTGATTCTCCTGTTAACAATGCGCGCTGTGACCCTTGCACTTCTCCAGGACTCACAGCGGCGAAGCCTGGTATCTCTGCTCGATCCTTTTGGCGTCAACACATTTGGAGTGGTCACCAAATACTGGACCGTGGCCGACAAGAACACCCTCTCTGCCAGCCTTAGTGGCTTGCTGCTTTGGAACCGTTTGCTTTGGATTGGAGTTGGGTTTGTGGTTTTTGCTTTCGCCTACTTCCGC
>Ga0210390_10004401_pt1 | contig 11885 bp, 7 predicted proteins | sample IncBWH11OmetaG_FD_161050 | JGI IMG/M metagenome (GOLD analysis project Ga0210390, IMG submission 161050) | Forest soil microbial communities from Barre Woods Harvard Forest LTER site, Petersham, Massachusetts, United States - Inc-BW-H-11-O ... | reverse complement strand
CCTCGACGAAGCGGTCGAGATAGGCCGCCGTCACGGTCCAGGCGTCGCCCTGATTGCCGATGAGAGCGTGAACTACCGCGATCGCGCTTCGCCGTTCACCTTCAACCAATTCCACGCTGCCAAGCATCGCCGGTGTATTGGCGAAACCCGCAACCTCGGTCAGGAACCGGCCGACCTCGATCTCGGGATTGGTGCCAGCTTCAAGCTTTCGGTAGAGCTTGACGACATAGCTGCCATTGATCACGGCGATACTGCTCAAGGGACCGTTGTCGACCGGGGTGACGCGCTCGGGCTGTCTGACGGGTTTCGACGAGAATTTGCTCGTCGGCCTGAATTCGAGGCTCGCCCCGTTTTCTTCAATAGTCAAAGCCTGGCGCAGATTTCGAAGCAGGAGCCCGTGGAAGATCGGATCATTTGCGACGTCCAGCAACGTGCCTTCCCGCGCACCCTGGCGCACGGCCGCGAACGCGTTGGGATTGTAGCGCTCGCGATCAAGGCGGACCCATTCGATTTGCATCGGCAGCACGTAGCGCGTCGTTACCTCATGCTCCGCCGCCTCGAAGAAGGCGAGCCACGGCCGGTTGTCGCCAATATCGCAAAACGGTATCGCCGAAGTGAGTGTCGGATGTATCGCCGAAGCCTTGTGCTCCGGATACCAGCGGCTCCGTGCCAGGTGTCCCGGCAGAACGTCACGTTCGAACACGCTGCGGGTCCGTGCCAGCGACACCCAGGTCGCGCCCAGCGGTACAACGAGGGTTTCGAATTCCGGCACTGCCGAAGGCGCGACATATTCGGATTTGTCGCGCTCCTGAAGCCGAAACCAGTAAAAGCCGTAAGGCGCGAGCGTGATCATGTAGGGGAGTTCGCCGATCGCCGGGAAATGCGTGCGGCCCAGCATCTCCAGGGGAACGCGGTCCTTGAAAGCCGAAAGATCGAGCTCGGTTGCTTGCGCCGATCGTGACATGTTGGCGACGCACAGAATGACCTCGTCGCCAAGCTGCCTGACATAGGCAAGCACTGCGCGATTGGCTGGACGGATGAAGGTCATGCTGCCGCGACCAAACGCCAGTGTCGACTTGCGCACCGAGATCAGCCGCTTGGCTGCGCTCAACAGCGACGACAGGCTGCGCGATTGCGCTTCGACATTGACGGCCTCGTAACCGTAGACCGAATCCATGATGATCGGCGCGTAGAGGCGCGCGGGATCGGCGCGGGAGAAGCCACCGTTTCGATCCGGCGTCCACTGCATCGGCGTGCGAACCCCGTTACGGTCGCCGAGATAGATGTTGTCGCCCATGCCAATTTCGTCGCCATAATAGATGATCGGGGTGCCCGGAAACGACAACAGCAACGAATTCATCAGCTCGATCTTGCGCCGATCATTGTCCATCAGCGGCGCAAGCCGCCTGCGAATGCCAAGATTGATGCGCGCGCGGGGATCGTTGGCGTAGGTCGACCACAGGTAGTCCCGTTCGACGTCGGTGACCATTTCGAGCGTCAGCTCGTCGTGGTTGCGCAGGAAAAGCGCCCACTGGCAGTTGGCGGGAACATCGGGCGTTTGGCGCAGGATATCGGTGATGGGGAAGCGGTCTTCCTGGGCGATCGCCATGTAGATCCGCGGCATCAGCGGGAAGTGGTATGCCATCTGGCATTCATCGCCGTTGCCGAAATATTCCTGCACGTCTTCCGGCCATTGATTGGCTTCCGCCAGCAGCACTTTGCCCTTGGCATAGGAATCAAGCTCGGCGCGCAGCTTTTTGATGATCGCGTGAGTTTCCGGCAGGTTTTCGTTGTTGGTGCCGTCGCGTTCGCAAAGGTAGGGAATGGCGTCGAGGCGGAACCCGTCGACACCGGTATCGAGCCAGCGCTTCATCACCTGGATCATGGCGCTGACCACGCGCGGATTGTCGAAATTCAGGTCGGGCTGATGCGAAAAGAAGCGATGCCAATAGAACTGACCGGCCTCCGGGTCCCAGGTCCAGTTGGATTTTTCGGTATCGGTGAAGATGATCCGCGTACCCGCATATTTCTGGTCGGTGTCGCTCCAGACATACCAATTGCGCGCGCTGGAATTCGGATGGCTGCGGCGGGCGCGCTTGAACCAGTCATGCTGATCGGAGGTGTGGTTGATGACGAGCTCGATGATGACCCGCATACCTCTGCGCTTGGCTTCGACGATGAAGCGGCGAAAATCCTTCATGGTCCCGAAATCGGGATTGATGGAGCCGTAGTCGGCAATATCGTAGCCGTCGTCACGCCCTGGCGAGGGATAGAACGGCAACAGCCACAGCGCCGTCACTCCGAGATCCTGAAGGTAATCGAGCTTTTCGGTCAGGCCTGCAAAATCGCCGATACCGTCGTTGTTGCTGTCAGCAAACGCCTTGACGTGAAGCTGATAGATGATGGCGTCCTTGTACCAAAGTTCATCATGGCCCAGTGTCGCGGCGGCCGGCATTTCCTGGGTATCGATTGAGGACATCAGATTCATCGCGAAGCTCCGCACGCCAGACAGCGAAAGAGCAGGGCGGTATTATGGATATGTTCAGGCCGCAGCGTAGCGTCGCGCGCGGCGCTCTCGACAGTTTTGCAAAGTTTGTTCACGGTGATGCCGTTGGCATGAAGTAACGTCCCATTTCGTTTTCGCGAAAGGAGATGCTCGGGACTATATAGAAAGCCGCGTCCTTCGCATTGGTTCCCGTGGGAACAGCGGGGATGGGGCTACGTTAACCAATGCTATCTTATTCCCAAATTTGGAGAATTCGCGACGGCCGGTCTCCGTTGCGTATAAATGGCCCCTCGGATGGATCTTTTCGAAAAAGCTCGAGAACTGGGTATTCAGACTGAATTCGTCGACGGTCAGGGCCATCGCCATGTGACGGACCCCGTTGCGCTCAAGATTATCCTTGATGCGCTGCCGGAGCGGGTTCCCTACCGCTTTCTCCCCGGCGCAGTGGTCATCCGCTCCGGTCGGCCGTCGCGGACCGAGATCGATCGTGTAGCAAGGCTCCCGCTGCGATGGAAGATCACCTCGGGCGAGAAGGTGATTGCCCAGGGCGAAGCTCTCGATCACGCCATCTCCTGGCCCGCCGACCTGCCGGAGGGGTCGTATCGGCTTCGCCTGGAGGATGCCTCCTCGTCAGCGGACGAAGCGCCCCTGATCGTCTCACCCGCCAAGGCCTATCCCGGCGATTTCGGCCGGGGCTGGCTGATGGCGGTCCAGCTCTACGGCGTCCGCTCGGCACGCAACTGGGGCATGGGAGATTTTACGGACCTCAAGGCGCTGATAGATCTAGCCGGTCAATTGGGGGCCGATGGCATCGGCCTCAATCCGCTCCATGCGCTGTTCGATGACCGGCCGGCAGATTGCAGTCCTTATTCGCCGAACAGCCGTCTGTTTTTCAACGCGCTTTACATTGACGTGGAAAAAATCCCCGAATTCCGGGCCGATAAATCGGCCGAGAGCGTTGACACCATCGCGCGGCTGAGGGAGGGCCACCTTGTCGATTATGAAGGCGTCGCCAGGCAGAAGCGGCGTGCACTGCGCGCAACGTTTGCGAACTTCAAGTCGCACACATCCGTCAAACGCAGGAAGGATTTCGACGCGTTTCGCGCCGAGCGCAACCCGCTGTTGTCACGCTTTGCCTGCTTCGAGGTTCTGCGGCACAAATTCAACAAGCCATGGTGGGACTGGCCTGAGGGCTGGCGCCAGCCCGATGATGCCAAATGCGGCGAATTGCGCCGCGGGGCGGATGCCGCCGAAATCGAATTCGTCGAGTTCGTGCAGTGGACGGCCGACCGGCAATTGCGCTCGTGTCGCGATCGCGCGCGTCAGCTTGGCATGACGGTCGGCCTTTATCTGGACGTAGCTGTCGGTGTCCAGGCTGACGGTTTCGATGCCTGGAATGAGCAAGCCGCGATCTCGCGGCATCTCGCCGTTGGCGCGCCACCCGATCCCCTCAACCTTGCCGGCCAGAACTGGGGATTGGCCGGCTTCAACGACGCGGGTCTGGAGCTGAAGTCGTTCGAACCGTACCGCCAGATATTGCGGGCATCGATGCGATACGCGGGCGCGATCAGGCTCGATCACGTGCTGGGGTTGAAGCGGCTATATCTTGTGCCGCACGGCTTTCCACCCAACGAGGGCGTCTACGTGCAAATGCCGTTCGAGGCATTGCTGGCGGCTACCGCCCAGGAGAGCGTGGCGCATGCTTGCGTGGTGATCGGCGAGGACCTCGGCACCGTGCCGGAGGGATTTCGCGAGAAGATGGCGGATTGGGGCATCTGGTCCTACCAGGTGATGATGTTCGAGCGTGACAACCGCGGAGCATTTCGCAGCGCCGACTATTACTCCGCGAATGCGCTCGTCACCTTCAACACCCACGATCTGTCGACGTATGCCGGCTGGCGCTCGTTCAGCGATCTCAAGCTGAAGCGCTCCCTCGGAATCGATCCCGGCGAGAGCGACGATGCCCGCTGGCATGCGTTGACCATGTTGAACGACCTGTTGAATCATCATGCCATCGATCGCCATGATCTATACGCGGTCGCGGGCTTTCTTGCAAAAACCAGGTCGCGCCTGCTTGCGGTTTCGCTCGAGGACCTGCTGGGCGTGGTTGACCAGCCCAATATTCCCGGCACCGTGAACGAGCACCCGAACTGGCGTCAGCGGTTGCCGGTCGCGATAGAGGGAATTGCCGCTTCCATCGACGTCGCTGCACTCAAGGACGCAACGCGGGAGCGCGCACGCGCCTCGGCATAGAAACGAGACGTTGCATTTCAGCCGGTGAGGAAATTGTCGAGCAGAATAGAGGATTATGGACTTATCGGCGATTGCGAGACAGCAGCGCTTGTCGGTTGCGACGGCTCCGTCGACTGGCTGTGCTGGCCCGCATTCGATTCCGACGCATGTTTCGCCGGTCTCCTCGGTTCGTCCGCGAACGGCCGCTGGCTAATCGCGCCGGCTGATGAGATCCGGCGAACTACGCGACGTTATTGGGACAATACGCTGATCCTCGAGACGCGCTTTGAAACGGCAAGCGGCGTCGTCGCTATCACGGATTTCATGCCGCCACGCGGCAAAGCCTCCGACGTCGTCCGTCTGGTTCGCGGCGTCGCGGGGAAGGTGAAGCTCAAGATGGAGCTTGTGATACGTTTCGGCGTGGGCGCGGATATCCCCTGGGTCAAGCGCACGAAGGATGGCGCGCTGCTTGCGATCTGCGGGCAGGACATGACGGTGTTGCGAACGCCGGTTGCAACGCGCGGCGAGCAGATGACGACCATTGCCGATTTCGAGGTGAACGAAGGCGAGACGGTTCCTTTCGTTCTGACTTATGGCCCATCGCATCTAAGCTTGCCGGAGCCGATCGATCCCGCGCAAGCATTGCAGGACACCGAGGACTTCTGGATCGACTGGTGCAGCCGCTGCACTTACGAGGGCGAAAACCGCGACCTCGTGCTGCGTTCGCTGATCACGCTGAAAGCGCTGACTTATGCCCCGACCGGCGGCATCGTCGCCGCGCCCACGACGTCGCTACCAGAAAAACTCGGCGGTAGCAGGAATTGGGATTACCGCTACTGCTGGCTGCGCGACGCCACATTTACGCTGCTGGCATTGATGAACTCGGGCTACACCGAAGAAGCCGCCGCCTGGCACAATTGGCTTCTGCGCGCGGTGGCGGGATCGCCCGCGAATATGCAGATCATGTATGGCATTCTGGGCCAGCGCCGCCTGCTGGAATGGGAGGCGGACTGGTTACCGGGCTATGAAGGTGCCCAGCCGGTTCGGATCGGCAACGCCGCCCATGCCCAGTTGCAGCTCGATGTCTACGGCGAGTTGATCGATGCCTTCTATCAGTCACGCGTGGCTGAGCTGAAGCTCGACCAGGGATCCTGGGCGCTGGCTCGGACGATAGTTGAACATGTGGAAGAAGTTTGGGATAAGCCTGACCACGGTATCTGGGAGAGGCGCGGTGCCCCCAAGCACTACGTGTTCTCAAAAGTGATGACATGGGTTGCAATCGACCGCGCCATCAAGGGCGCCGAGCAGTTCGGGTATGACGCGCCGCTCGATCGCTGGCGAAACCTGCGCGACACTATCTGCCGCAGCGTCTGTGAAAACGGATTCGACTCCGGACAAAACACGTTCGTCGAATGCTACGGCTCTCACTTGCTTGATGCGAGCGTGCTGCTTTTGCCGTCGGTAGGTTTCCTACCGCCGACGGACCCGCGGATCCGAGGCACCCTCGCTGCCATCGAACGGCATATGATGCGCGACGGTTTCGTATTGCGGCATGATCCGCGCGAGATCTCCGATGAGAAGCAGCCGATCGAGGGCGCGTTCCTGGCCTGCACGCTTTGGCTCGCCGATGCTCATGTGCTGGCCGGTGAGACCGACAAGGCCCAGATGCTGTTCGATCGCGTCGTCGGAATTGCCAACGATCTCGGTCTTCTGGCAGAGGAATTCGATTCGATAGCGGCACGGCAAACTGGCAACTTTCCGCAGGCGCTGACCCATATCGCGCTGGTCAACACCGCCCATAACCTCAGCGACGCAAAGAAACCGCATGAAAAGCCGGCGGTGCAGAGATCGAAATGAACATTCACGGCGTCGTTGCCGGGCTTGACCCGACTTGACCCGGTAATTCGGCAACCATCGAAAGTTGCTTCGCCTCCGGCGTCATTGCGACCGCAAGCGAAGCAATCCAGATCCGCAAAGGCTGGATTGCTTCGTCGCTCACGCTCCTCGCTATGACGCCCGCAAGATCATCTCCACCGCCTTGGCAAAACCCTCTTCTTCACTGGAGGCCGTAACGTGCGTCGCCGCTTTTTTGACGTCATCGGTAGCGTTGCCCATGGCAAACGAAAGTCCGCTTCCGGCGAACATCGGCAGATCGTTTTGCATGTCGCCGATGGTAGCGACAGCGTCGGTTGAAAGCTGCAGGCGTCTTGCCATTGCCTGGACAAAGGTGCCCTTGTCGCGGCCGGGCGGGGTGACGTCGAGGTAATAGCTCTGCGAACGCACCGCCTTCGCCTCGGCGCCCATTGCATTTTGCATGTCTATTTCGCAACGCTGCAGCAGTTCCGCATCGGCGCTCGATCCGACGATCTTGCAGGCGGAAGCGAGATAAGGCGTAAAATCCGCAACAACGTTTGGGTCGGCCTGGATCGCACGCTTTTCCAGCGCAACGTATTGTCCGCTGGTGTCACGGGCGAGCCAGCGATCCCCGGTGAACAGCCAGATATCGGTACCGAACCGGTTCAACAGATCGATGCAGCGCCGCGCTGCGGGCTCCGGGATCAGGTGTTGTTCAATAGGCTTCAGGCTGGAATCGACAATGGAGCTGCCGTTGAAGGCGCCGATCGGAAGCGTTATTTGCAGCGGGTCGATGAGAAACCGCATGCCAATGGTCGGCCGGCTCGAGGTGATGGTGAAGCCGATGCCGGCTGCATGCAGGCGCCGCACGGCGTCCTTCGCGGCTTCGGTCAGGCGCTTGTCTTTGGTCAGAAGGGTCCCGTCAACGTCCGACACGACAAGGGCAATTCGTTTCATGCGCGGCTCCTGCCGGAAAGTGAAGACGCCAGTTGACGGACGACATGCTCGACGATCGTCTCGACCGGTGCGTCGATCGACACCGTCACTGGGTTTTCGTCCGCCTCCGGCGGCTCCAGCGTCTTGAACTGGCTGTCCAACAGCCCGGGCGGCATGAAATGACCTTTGCGCCGCGCAAGCCGGTCGGCGATCAAGGCCTGCGTCCCCTTGAGAAAGACGATGCGAACGTCGGCTCTGCCATGCACGAGCAAAGCACGGTACGCGCGTTTGAGCGCCGAGCAGGCGATGACGACATGCCCGCTGGCGTGGCAGACCCGGTCGATCTCGTCGGCGATCGCCTGCAACCAGGGCCAGCGGTCCTCATCGGTGAGCGGATGACCCGCGTGCATCTTGGCGACGTTGCTGGCGGGGTGGAACCGGTCGCCATCCTCGAAGGTCCAGCCGAGGCGTTCGGCGAGAGCGGCGGCGATCGTGCTTTTGCCCGAGCCGGACACGCCCATCACGATCAGTGCGCAGGGCGAGGTCGCTGGCTTACCGTTCACGAAGTTTCTCCGCCGAGCGCCGCCCGATCCGCCAGCAACACGGTTTCGCCGATCGAGCGCGCACGGTTTGCAGGCAGGTTCTCGCCCGCGAAGAGCTGCATCATGATCGCGCGCTTGTCCTTGCCTGCGACCGCGAACAACATCTCGCGGCAGGAGGAAAGCGTGGGCAGAGTAAGCGTCACCCTCGGGACGAAGGGTTTGACATGGGCCTTGGGTACGCCGACCACCCAACGCCTGGCTTCTTCGAGCGCTGGATCATCGGGAAACAGCGAGGCCGTATGGCCATCGGGGCCGATGCCCAACAGCACAAGATCGAATAACGGCCTTTCGCGATCAAGTTCACGACCGCCATAGAACGATTGCAACTCACGCTCGTAACGAAGGGCGGATTCATCGGGGCTGGAGGTGTCGGTCGGAATCGGATGAATGTTGGCCGCGGGCGCAAAGCGGTCGAGAAGGATACCCCGCGCCATGGCCATGTTGTTGAGCGGGTCGCGAGGTCCGACGAAACGTTCATCGCCAATGAACCAATGCACGCGATCCCATGGAATTCGGCTGCACCACGGGTCGCTTGCCAGGAGTTGGTAAAGCATTTGCGGGGTCGATCCCCCGGTCAGGCAAATGGCAACGCGACCAGCATTCGCATCCAGTCGAGCCATCAGGCGTTCAGCGGCTGCCTTCGCCAGCATCGCCGGATCGTCGAGCGGGATTGGTTGAAATTTGTCAGGCATCTCAAGCGAGTTTGCGCCAGCTGCGGCCATCGCGTTTGATGAGTTCGTCGGCAGCGGATGGGCCTTCGCTGCCGGCCTTGTAGGTTTCGAGGCCCTTCGCGCCGGCTTTCTTCCAGGCATCGAGGAACGGTTGCACCGCTTGCCAGCCCGCCTCAACGCTGTCGGCGCGCTGGAACAGGATATTGTCGCCGATCATGCAGTCGTAGATCAGCGTTTCGTATCCTGTGGTCGGTTCCGCCTTGAAATAATCCTTGTAGCGGAACTTCATCTCGACGCCGTCGATGTTGACCGTGGGACCCGGCACCTTGGTGTTGAACTGCAGCGTGATGCCCTCGGTCGGCTCGATGGCGATGATCAGATAATTTTGCGAAAGCCTGTCTACCGGCGTCTCGCGGAACATCGCAAAGGGCGCCTGCTTGAACTTGATCGCCACCTCGGTACGCTTGATGCCGAGCGCCTTGCCGGTGCGCAAATAGAAGGGCACGCCGGCCCAGCGCCAATTGTCGATGGTCAGTTTCAGCGCTGCGTAGGTCTCGGTCGTGCTGTCCGGCTTGACATCGTTTGTGCTGCGATAGTCGGGAATTTCCCTGTCGTCAACCTTGCCGGCCTTATATTGGCCGCGGACTGAATTGCGCAGCGCTTCTTCCTCGCTCTGGGTCTGGATCGCCGCCAACACCTCGGCCTTTTCCGAACGCACCGCGTGCGCTGCGAATTTCGACGGAGGCTCCATCGCGACCAGCGATAGCAATTGGAACAAATGGTTCGGCACCATATCACGCAAGGCGCCCGTGGCGTCATAGAAGCTGCCGCGATGGTCGACCACTCCGATCTTCTCGTCGACCGTGATCTGCACATGATCGATGTGGTCGCGATTCCAGATCGGCTCGAACATGCCGTTTGCAAAACGCAGCACCAGGATATTCTGTACCGTCTCCTTGCCGAGATAATGATCGATCCGGTAGATCTGATGCTCGCTGACGAGCTTGAGCAATTCGTCGTTCAGCGCCTTGGCGGAGGAAAGGTCGGTGCCGAACGGCTTTTCGATCACGAGTCGCCGCCACGTGCCGCCTTGTTCCGCAAGCATGCGGCTGCGGGCAAGCTCGCGTGCGATGGCCGCAAACGCGGTGGGTGGAGTTGCGAAATAAAAAAGCCGGTTGCCGCCGGTCCCGCGGTTGGCTTCCAGCTTTTCGAGCCGCTCGCGCATCGTGTCGAAGGATGCCGGCTGCTTCGGGTCGGCTTCGACGCTGGTGACGCATTCCAGAAGCCGCCGCGCGATCTCCTCGTCCACGGGGCGCGTCGCGAATTGTCGGAGGCCCTTCAACAGGCTTTGGCGCAACTCCTCGCCAGACGTGGCTTTGCGGGCGACGCCGACCACGCAAAACTTGTCCGGCAAGAGATCGGAAGCGGCAAGATTGTAAAGCGCAGGAATAATCAAACGGTGTGTCAGATCTCCGGTGACGCCGAAGATCACGAAAGAGCAGTTTTCAGGCCTTCGCTGCGTTGTGAATGGATCTGTCACGAGCGTCCGGCTTTCGGCTTGACGATATTGGGAGCAGTTTGACGCGCCGGGTCGGGATGCTGCTGCGGTTCCTTGTGACCGCCGAACCCTTGACGCATCGCGGATAGAATTTTTTCGGCAAAGGTATGTTGCTTGCGCGAGCGAAACCGCGCGAACAGCGCCGCCGTCAGCACTTCTGCGGGAACCGCTTCGTCGATTGCGGCATTCACCGTCCAGCGGCCCTCGCCGGAATCCTCCACGAAACCGGAATAGTTCTCAAGCGACGGATTTTTCGAAAGCGCCGACGCGGTCAGATCGAGTAGCCATGACGGGATCACGCTGCCGCGCCGCCAAACCTCGGCAATATCGGCGATATCGAGGTCAAAGCGATGTTCCGCGGGCAGCGCATCGGCATTGGCGTTTTTGAGGATGTCGAAGCCTTCGGCATAGGCCTGCATCAGCCCATATTCGATGCCGTTGTGAACCATCTTGACGAAATGCCCGGCACCGACAGGTCCGGCGTGGATATAGCCAAGCTCGACACGGGGATCGCGTCCCTCCCGCCCCGGGGTGCGCGGAATATCACCAGGGCCAGGTGCCAGCGCCTTGAAAATCGGGTCGAGCCGATCGACTACCGCCTTGTCGCCGCCGATCATCATGCAGTAGCCGCGGTCGATGCCCCAGACACCGCCGGAGGTGCCGACATCCAGATAGTGGATGCCGCGCTGCTTCAGCACCTTGCCGCGGCGCACGTCGTCCTGCCAGAACGAATTGCCGCCGTCGATGATGGCGTCGCCGCTTTCCATCAGATTTGCAAGCGCATCGATGGTTGCGTCGGTGATCTTGCCCGCCGGGAGCATCACCCAGGCGGTACGCGGCCTCTCGAGCTTCTGGACGAATTGTTCGAGCGAATCCGAGCCGGCCGCGCCGTCATCTGCGATTGCCGCCACGGCCGCGGGGACTTTGTCGTAGACGACGGCCGTATGTCCCTGCCGCATCAGCCGGCGGACGATGTTGCCGCCCATCCGTCCCAGGCCGATCATGCCGAGCTGCATTTTGATATCCTCAATTCAACGCAGACCTGATGGCGGAATCCAGCGCCTTCAGGCCGCTTTCAAGATCGCCCTTCAAATGAACCCGCAGCGCGCGCCGGCCGCGCTCGGTCAGTACATCAAAATCGCCGCGCGCCTGCGCTGCCTTGATCACGCCAAAGCTCGCCTTCTGGCCCGGCACCGGCAAATCCCTTGCGTCATCGGAGGTGATCTGCAGGAACACACCACTGTCGGGGCCACCCTTGTAGGCCTGGCCGGTCGAATGCAGGAAGCGCGGGCCAAACTCCGCGCAGGTTGCGACATGGCGTCTGTCGCGGACCGCAAGCCGCATGGTCTGCAGCGCTTCGATATGCGGCGCGCTGCGTTCGACATAGGCCAGCAACGCCACGTAGTCGTTGGCGCGGGTGCGCGCGAAATGGGCCTTCAGCCACGAGCCCAGGTCGCCATCGGCGCCGGCCTCGCGCAGGTCGGCAGCGTTCCTCTCGTCGGTATAGAGGTCTGCCTTGGCCGACG
>Ga0210390_10004398_pt1 | contig 11886 bp, 11 predicted proteins | sample IncBWH11OmetaG_FD_161050 | JGI IMG/M metagenome (GOLD analysis project Ga0210390, IMG submission 161050) | Forest soil microbial communities from Barre Woods Harvard Forest LTER site, Petersham, Massachusetts, United States - Inc-BW-H-11-O ... | reverse complement strand
TCGACGCGCGACGCGCTCACCTTTTCAAAGGCACAGCCGGAGGATCGGATCATGGCAGCAGCACCGCAGACCCGCGAAACCGTGGCGCGCGAATCCGGGTTCAAGACCAATCCCGACTACAAGATCACTTTCGAGCGCTCGCCGCGCCGCTTGCGGGTCGAATTCAACGGCGAGACGATCGCCGACAGCACCGCTGCGCATCTGCTGTTCGAGACCCGGCACCTGCCGGTCTATTACTTTCCGCGCGCCGACGTGCGCATGGATTTGATGACCCCGACCGATCACCACACCTTCTGCCCATACAAGGGGACGGCGGCATACTGGACCCTCAAGGTCGGCGAGCGGACCGCGGAAAACGCGGTCTGGGGCTATCCGCAGCCGTTCGAGGAAGTCGCCGCGATCGGCGATTTCGTCGCCTTCTACTGGGACCGGGTCGATCATTGGTACGAGGAGGACGAGGAGATCTTCGTCCACCCGCGTGATCCCTATAAGCGGGTCGACGCGATCCAATCCTCGCGCCTGGTGCAGATCGTGGTCGGCGGCGAAATCGTCGCCGAGACGCGCCGCGCGCGGTTTCTGTTCGAGACCCGGCTGCCGACCCGCTATTACATCCCGCCGGAAGATGTGCGGATGGATCTCTGGGTCCCGAGCGACAAGACCACCGCCTGCCCGTACAAGGGGCGCGCCCGCTACTACTCGGTCAAGATCGGCGACCAAGTGTACCAGGATCTGGTGTGGAGCTACCCCGACCCGATCGCCGAATGCCCGAAGATCAAGGGGCTGCTGTGCTTTTTCAACGAGCACGTCGACGAGATCCGGGTCGACGGCAAGGTCGTGCCGAAGCCGGTGACGCCGTGGTCAAAGGATTGGCAGGACAAGGCCAAGACCGTCCCCGACCAGCGCGGGCCGGTGGCGCGGCCGTAGCCGCCCGATCGAGGCGGGAGCGCCGGCGACGCCTCAACCGCGCGAGGACGCGCGGCGAGGCCCAAGGGCGCGGCAGCCGAAGGCGCGGATGAAGGTTTCGACCGCACCCTCGACGATAGCCTCGATGCTGGGCTCGGCGGCGCCGGCCGCCGCTTCGAGGCGCAATAGGTGGCGCAGCTGGATTTCGCCGCGCACCAGCCCGACAAACTGCTCGGCGGCGAGCCTCGAATCGGGCAGCGTCAGCGAGCCGGCGGCGGCGGCGCTGGCGAGGAAGGCTTCGATCTGAGCCAGGTTGCGCTCGGGCCCTGCCCGCCAGAACACCTCGCCCAAGGCCGGAAAGCGGCTGACCTCGCCGAGGATGATGCGATGCAGCGCGATCGCGTCGGGGGATAGCAGCAGATCCAGAAAACGGCGGCCGAGCGTGGTCAGCGAGGTGCTGACATCGGCGGGATCGAGCTCGCCGACCGAGAGCCCGGCAAAACGGCGTTCGCACTCGCGCCCGATCACTGCGCCGAACAGCTCCTCCTTGCCGGCGAAATGAGCATAGACCGTCGCTTTGGATACGCCCGCCTCGCGCGCGATCGTGTCCATGCTGACCGCGCCGAAACCGCTCGCCAGAAAACAGCACTTGGCCGCGGCGAGGATGCTCTCGGCCTTACCGCCGGCCGGCGCCTCGTTGCGCTCGCCGTGTTCGATCGCCGGGTTGCTGTTCTCCGTCCCCTGTCCTCCGTTCATCTGCGGCCTGGCGTGGACCGCCGGGCGCACGCAGGCTTGACAAACTTTATAGAAGCTCTAGTTTGTGCGCAAGAGTGAACTGAACGGTTCAGTATAGGCGAGGATGCGCGGCAAAATCGTGATCGCCGCCGTGGTGCTGGTCCTGGCGCTCGGCGGCTATGGCGGCTGGTATTGGTGGACCAACCTGCGGTTTTCCGAATCGACCGACGACGCCTATATCGCCAGCGACGTGTCGGTGATCAGCCCGAAGGTCGAAGGCTACATCAAGGAGGTGCGGATCCGCGAGAACCAGGCGGTCAAAAAGGGTGCGGTGCTGTTCGTCATCGACCACAGCGACTTTGCCGCCAAGGTCGCCCAGAACCAGGCCGCGGTAGAGACCGAAGAGGCGGCGGTGGCCACCTATGACAGCCGGCTCGACCTGCAGCAGGCGATGATCGCCCAGGCCCAGGCCACCCTGCAATCGGCCGAGGCCGACCTCGTGCGCACCCAGCAGGATTACCAGCGCTACAGCGAATTGATGACCAGCGACTACGCCAGCCGGCAGCGCTTCGACCAGGCCAAGGCCGATCTGCGCAAGGCCGAGGCCGAAACCGCCAAGAGCCAAGCCGCGCTGGCCGCCGCCAAAAGCCAGGTCGGGGTATTGCGGTCGCAGCGCCGGGAGGAGCAGGCGCGGCTCTTACAGGCGCGCGCCAATCTGGCGCTGGCGCAGAACGACCTCGACAACACGACGATCCGCGCGCCGGTCTCCGGCGTCGTCGGCAATCGCGCCGGCCAGGTCGGGCAATACGTCAAGCCCGGCACCGAATTGTTGTCGCTGGTGCCGCTGCCGCGGGTCTATGTCACCGCCAATTTCAAGGAGACGCAGCTGACCCGGATGCGGCCCGGGCAGCGCGCAATCGTCGCCGTCGACGCCTATCCGGACCACCCGCTCAACGGCCGGATCGAGAGCTTCGCCCCGGCGAGCGGCGCCCAATTCAGCCTGCTGCCGCCCGACAACGCCACCGGCAACTTTACCAAGATCGTGCAGCGGGTGCCGGTGCGGATCGCGCTGCCGCGGCAAGACCCGCTCGCCCGCATGCTGCGCCCGGGCCTGTCGGTCACGGTCTCGGTCGACACCCGCGAGCCGGGCGAGGCGACCGCCGCCGGCGGCATCGTCGGCGCGGCCGAGGCCAGACCGGCGTCAGCGGACGCGGTCGCCGGGCGATGAGCTGGGCGCCGGCATTGCGGCGGGCGGGCGCCGCCGCCCGCGCACCGGTGGCGCGCCTCCCCGAGACGGCGACCAAGCCGCAGCCCGCAGCACCCGTCGTCGCACCGGCGCCGGGTTCCGAGCGCCATGCGAGTCTGCGCGACTGGGCCGGCGTGCTGGCCATGGTCTTCGGCATGTTCCTGGCGATCATGGACATCCAGATCGTGACCAGCTCCTTGGCCCAGATCCAGGGCGGGCTGTCGGCCACCGCCGACGAGATCGGCTGGGTGCAGACCTCGTATCTGATCGCCGAGGTGGTGATGATCCCGCTGTCGGGAAGCCTGTCGCGGCTGCTCTCGACGCGGGTCCTGTTCGTAATTTCGGCGGTCGGCTTTACCCTGATGAGCGCGATGTGCGCGACCGCCACCAGCCTCAGCCAGATGATCGTCTACCGGGCGGCGCAAGGCTTTATCGGCGGGGCCATGGTGCCGACCGTATTTCCGGTGGTCTATACCTTGTTCCCGCCGCGCCAGCTGGCGCCGCTGATGGTGATCATCTCGCTTATTCTAAACCTGTCCTCGACCCTGGGGCCGACCATCGGCGGCTATCTGACCGACACCTATTCCTGGCACTGGCTGTTCCTCGTCAACATCGTGCCCGGCACCGCCGTCGCCATCGCGGTGTGGCTGCTGATCGACATCGACAAGCCCGATCGCTCCCTGCTGCGCTATTTCGACGTTGTCGGGCTGGTCTTGATGGCGGTGTTTTTGGGCTGCTTCGAATACGCGCTCGAAGAGGGCCCGCGCTGGGACTGGTTTGCCGACAACACGATCCTCGCCGCCTCGGTGGCTTCGGCGACTGCCGCCGTGCTGTTTTTCTGGCGGGTGTTCGCCTATCGCCAGCCGATCGTCGATCTGCGCGCCTTTGCCAACCGCAATTTCGCGTTGGGCTCGCTCTATACGTTCGTGATCGGCACCGGGCTTTATGGCGCCACCTACGTCATCCCACTGTTTCTGGCCGAGGTGCGCGGCTACAGCAGCCTCCAGATCGGCGAGACCGTGGTCGTCGCCGGCGCCGTCCAGCTGCTGGTGTCGCCGCTAACCAACATCCTGGCGCGCAAGCTCGATCTGCGCGTCATGCTGGCGATCGGCATGGCGCTGTTCGTGGTCGCGGTCTATCTCAACGCGTTCATGACCGACCAGGAGGGCTTTGCCGAGCTGTTCGTGCCGCAAGCGGTGCGCGGTATCGCGCTGATGTTCTGCTTTCTGCCGGCCAATCTGATCGCACTGGGGACCCTGCCCCCGAGCCAGCTGAAGAACGCGGCCGGGCTCTACAATCTGATGCGCAATCTCGGCGGCGCCATTGCCATCGCCGCGATCGGCACAATCCTCAACAACCGCCTGTGGTTTCACTGGAACCGGCTGATCGAGGACGTCAACCCGGCCCGCCCGGCGGTGCAGCACTTCCTTGATGCGCAGTCGAGCCGACTGGGCGCGATGGTCCCCGGCGACCCGAGCCGGGCCGCGCTCGAACTGCTGGCCCAGATGGTCGAGCGCCAGGCGCTGGTGATGAGCTTCAACGACGTCTTGATGGTGATGGGCGGGGCGTTTCTCGTCGGCCTGCCGCTGACCCTGCTGCTGCGCCGGCCGCGCAGCGCGGTGAGCGGCGGACATTGAGGCCCACAAACCGGCGGGTCAGCGCCCGTAGAGCCAGTCCTCGACCAGCCGGCGGGCGATCGAGTCGCGGCGCGGCAGGCGGAAATTGTCATCGTCCTGATGTGCGAGCAGCCAGCCGCGCTCGACCCAGCGCGCATCTTCCAGTTCGCCCAAATCGACGGTGATCTCGGTGGTCAGCGCCTGGGCGTGAAAGCCCAGCATAATGTTGGCCGGGAACGGCCAAGGCTGCGAGGAATGGTAATCGACGGCGCCGACCTCGATGCCGCTTTCCTCGCGCACCTCGCGCGCCACCGCCTCTTCGAGGCTCTCACCCGGCTCGACAAACCCCGCCAGGGTCGAATACATGCCGGGCGGGAAATGCCGCGAGCGGCCCATCAGCGCCCGCTCGCCCTGGGTCACCAGCATGATCACCGCCGGATCGGTGCGCGGGAAATGCATCGTGTTGCAGGCCGGGTCGGTGCAGCGCCGCACATGCCCCGCCTCCTCGCTCCGGGTCGGGCTGCCGCACAGCCCGCAAAAGCGATGGCGGGCATGCCAGAACATGATCGCGCGGGCCAGCGCCAGCAATGCCGCCTCGCGCGGGTCGAGCCGTCCGGCGAGCTGGCGCAGATCGGCAAAGCGCAGGCTCGCATCTGCAACCCCGCCCGCCGCCGCGATCCCACTTGCCGCAAACGCCGGCGAACGCAGCATGTCGAGCGGCGCTTCGGCCGCCGACAGATCGAGCGCGAAATGCGCGTGCTCGTCGACGATCCCGATAAACACCACTTCGCCGCGGCCGAGCCGCGCCTCGGCGGCGCCGGCCTCGCTGATCAGCTGGCCGAGCGCGCCGCCGCTCAGCACCACCGCGCGCGGCTCGCCGCCATCGCTCTCGAAAACCAGGTTCTGGCTGCGCCAGACCGGGACAAAGAGGCTCGCCGGGTCGCCGAGCCGCTCGCCGATCCAGCCGTGGTCGCGGCGACGCAGCCCGGCCCGCTCGAAGCCCGGTGCGGCATAATAATTGTGCGCTCTCATGGGCCGAGACTGGCACATCCGTCGCAGCACGGGCAAGCCGACCGTCAGGGCATCGTTAAATCAAAAATTACGTTTCCAATCCAACGGTCAGTACCGATAAAATCTAGTCGCCGCAGGGGCTTATCGGGGCGACGCATTCGAGAACAGCGCGCCTAGCCCCTCTGCCATTGTCGGGTGCGCGAGAATGGCATCGCGAAGCTGCGGATACGGCAGGTTTGCGAGCATCGCCGTTTGGACCGCGGCCATGACCTCGCCCGCCGGATCGCGCCTATTTCGAACATCTGCCGCTGGTCGCGGCAGCATGAATTTCGCCGACGTTTTCGGGGCGTCACTTCGCTCGGGCTACGCCCTCCCGGCGTCCCACCCCGAAAACGGCACACCACGACGGCAACCGACAGAGCGTCCACTTATCGAGCGCGGAAAGCTGTCCAGACGAAGCCGGCCATCTCTCTGAAAGGGAAAAGTGGCGCAGTTGAGTCTGCCCATGATTCTCACTTGGAACGCGAAAGGAAGTCGCGGATCGCTGCGGCAATTTCCGCAGAGTGGGTCTCCAGCGCGAAGTGTCCGCTGTCGAGAAAGCGGACGACTGCCTCCGGAATGTCCCGTCTGAACGCTTCGGCGCCCGCCGGCAGGAAGAATGGATCGTTCTTGCCCCACACCGCAAGGAAAGGCGGCTTGTGAGTGCGGAAATACTTTTGAAACGTGGGGTAGAGCGTGACATTGCTCTTGTAGTCGCCGAACAGGTCAAGCTGCAACTCATCCGCGCCGGGCCGAGCGAGGTAGAAATTGTCAAGCGCGTAACCGTCTGGAGAAACCGTCGAAGCATCGGGAACGCCGTGCGTGTATTGCCAAACGGTCGTCTCGGGCGCCAAGAAGACGCGGAGCGCATCCCGGTTGGTCTGCGACGCGTCTTCCCAATAAGCCCGGATCGGGTTCCAGCCGTCGCTCAGGCCTTCCTGATAGGCGTTTCCATTCTGCGAAATGATCGCCGTGATCCTCTCCGGATGCTTCACCGCGAGCCGGAAACCGGTCGGCGCACCGTAATCGAAGACATAGACCGCATAGCGATCGAAACCGACCACCTCGGTGAAGCGATCGATCGTCTCCGCGATCTGGTCGAAGGTGCAGCCGCGGCCCGGCATGTCGGACTTCCCGAACCCCGGCAGGTCGGGAGCGATCATGTGGAAGCGATCGGCCAGCAGCGGGATCAGATCGCGAAACATATGGCTCGCGCTCGGAAAACCATGAAGCAGCAACAGCTTCGGCGCGTCCGGCGGCCCCGCCTCGCGATAGAAAACATTAAAGCCACCTACGCCGGCAGTTCGATACTTGATGGCGGTCATAGCGCTTGTCCTTTGCGACAAGACGTAACCTTATCGGTGGCGGTTGCGTAACCGGTCGACGCCGCTTTTCATGGTTACGACAAATTTCAGCATTGCTGTCTTGCAGCCGTGCGAGATGGCCGCGGTCAAGCAGCAGCCACCTCGGCGATCGCCTCGCGAATAATGTCCACGACGACCGAGGGCGCGGTCACGATCGGGGTATGATCGACGGGGTACGAGCGCACCTTTGCCTGCATCCGCTCGGCCATGAAGCGCTGAGTTTCCGGCGCGATCATGCGATCCTGCTCGGCCACGAGGAACCAAGCCGGACGGTCCTTCCACAGCGGTCGATCCACCGCTATCGTGATGCAGGCGGGCGAGATTGGCCGCTGCACCGCCGCCAGCACGACCTGTTCCTCGACGGGGGCATGTTGGGCGAAGGCTGCGGCGAAGGCTTCCTCGGGCAGATAGATCAGCCCATGCTTGTCGGGAGCCAGCTTGGGAGCCTGCGGGTGAGGCTCGGCGCGGTAGAAAACGTCGGCCACGGTTTCGCCCTCATCCGGAGCCAGAGCGGCCACGTAGACGAGTGCCTTTACCTTCTCGTCGCGCGTCGCCGCGATGACGGCGCCAGCATAAGCATGGCCGACGAGAACGACCAACCCTATTGCTCGCTCCAGCGTGCGATCGAGCGCTGCTACATCATCGCGGAACGATGTCAGCGGCAACGGCGCCGCGACCACCTTGATCCCGTCCGCCGCCAGCAGCCCGACAACCTTTGCCCAGCTCGATCCGTCGGCCCAGGCGCCATGGACGAGAACAACGCTCGCATCGTTCGAGGACATCTCCGCTCTCCTCAACTGCGCTTGCGTAACTTGTACGCAAGGGTTTTCGGTTATGTTCCCGCTAGTCGATGGCGCGGGCTGGCCGCTAGGGTCCGGGGCAATGCGAAACCGGAGGCGACTGCGCCGCGGCTGCACGAGCCATCCCGCTCGAAACCGGACGCGGCACAGCAATTGCGCGCTTTTATGCGCTCGACAGTGGCACGCGGCCCGCGCCGCGGCAAGCCGGGCGCCGCGCTTACAGCGCTGCCAGACGGCGCTCCAGATAGGCTCGCTCGATCGCGTTCGCGGTCAGCGCCAGCGCCTGCCGGTAAGCCTCGGCGGCGGCCGGCGCGCAGCCGAGCCGGCGCAGCAGATCGGCGCGCGCGGCATGAAGCAGGTGATAGCGATCGAGCGCCGCAAGCTCGTCGATCAACGCCAGCCCCCGGCGCGGACCCTCGCTCATGCCGATCGCGACGGCGCGGTTCAGCAGCACCACCGGGCTCGGATCGAGCCGGGCAAGCTCACCATAGAGCGCGGCGATCTGCGGCCAATCGGTCGCCTCGGCGCTCGCCGCCCCGGCGTGGACCGCGGCGATCGCCGCCTGCAGCTGGTATCGCCCGGCCCGGCCTTGCCGCAATGCCGTATCGACCAGCGCCAGCCCCTCGCCGATCTGGTTGCGGTCCCACCGCGCGCGGTCCTGCTCTTGAGCGTGACCAGCAGGCCGGCGCCGTCGATTCGGGCATGGCGGCGCGAATCATGCAGCAGCATCAGCGCGAGCAGCCCGAGGCTTTCCGGGTCCGCCCGGTCGATTTCGCACAGCACCCGGCCGAGGCGGATGGCTTCGGCGCACAGCTCGCGGCGGATCAGGGCGTCGCCGGCGCTGGCCAGGTAGCCCTCGTTGAAGATCAGATAGATCACCGCCAGCACCGCCTCCCGGCGCGCCGGCAGGGCCGCGGCCGCCGGCACCTCGTAGGGGATGTGCGCGTCCTCGATCTTGCGCTTGGCGCGCACCAGCCGCTGCGCCAGGGTGGGTTCCGGCACCAGAAAGGCGCGGGCGATCTCGCCGGTCGACAGCCCGCCCAGGGTGCGCAGGGTCAGTGCGATCTGCGCCTCGCGGTTGAGCGCGGGATGGCAGCAGGTAAAGATCAGCCGCAGCCGGTCGTCGGCGATCTCGCCGGGCGGGGTCTGGGGCTCGGGCAGCGGGGCTTCGGGCATCATCGGATTTTCGGCCGGCGCGATCGCCGCCTCCTGCTCCAGCATAAAGTGCTTGACCCGCCGGGTGCGCTCGCGCCGGCCGGCGTCGATCAGCTTGCGCCAGGCCGCGGCGGCGACCCATGCCGCCGGGTTCTGCGGAACGCCCTGCCCGGCCCACGCGGTAAGCGCCGCGGCAAAGGCCTCCTGCATCGCCTCCTCGGCGCGGTCGAACGAGCCGCAGCGCCGGATCAGCCCGGCGATGATCCGGCCGTGCTCCCGGCGAAACACCGCTTCGGCAAAGGCGGCGATCTCGCCGGGCTGCGGCACGGGCGTCCTCCTCGCTCTAGCGGCTGGTCGAGCGCGCCGGCAGTACCGCGATCGGGCGGATCTCGACGCAGCCTGCGCCGCCTTTGCAATTGGTCGGGATTTTAGCGGCCCAGGCGATCGCTTCGTCGAGGTCGCGGCACTCGAGGATGTAATAGCCGGCGAGCTGCTCCTTGGTTTCGGCGAACGGCCCGTCGAGGATCAGCGGCTTGCCGCCTTCGCTGCGCACCGTGGTCGCGGTCGCGATCGATTGCAGCGGCTCGGCCGCCTCGAATATTCCGCGGCGCCGGGTCTCGTCGATGACCGCCCAGTGCGCCGCCCTAACCCGCTCCAATTCGTCGGGCGAGGCTGCGGCCATCTCGGTTTCACGGCCGTAGATCAACAGCATGTAGCGCATGATCGTTGCTCCGCTTCAGCCCCACATTTCCCATGAGGAGAGGCCGGGGAACGGCGGCGGCGTGGTTTCCGCGACGCTCGACCTCGCCATGTGGCGCTTGTAGTAGGCATCGAGGCGCGTGGCGCGCCGCAGCATTGCCCGGCTTTCCGGCATCTTGTCGAGATAGAACAAGATCGGCAGCAGGTTGATGTCGGCAAGCGTGAAGCCGTCTGCGACGAGATGGCCGGTTTTGCCGACGGCGCGGTCGAGCACCGCGAAATGCTGCTCCATCTTCGGCAATGCCTGGTCGATAACCGCGCGGTTGGGCCGGCCGTCCGGCGTGCCCGGAAAGAAGTAGGCAACGAGATACTGGCGCACCAGCATCGGGTCGATATGGGTGTTGACGAGCGAGATCCACTGCTCGGTCCGCGCCCCGCCGACCGGGTCGCGCGGCGCCAAGGGCGGCCCGGCAAAGGCGTGGTCGATGTAAAAAGAGATCGCCCGCGACTCGAAGAGCGTCAGGTCGCCGTGACGCATCGCCGGAATCTTGCCGAACGGGTGGATCGCGTCGACCTCGGGCGTGTGCGGCACGGCCGGCACGAGGTGGTAGGGCACCTCCTTTTCATGGCACGCGATGCGCGTCGCCCAGACGAAATTGCTCTGCGGCGCGCCGATGATTTGCAGCTCGGGCATGGTCTTGCTCCTTTGCTTGGCAATGTGTCCGCCGTCAGATGACGTCGATCTGGCGGATCTCGATGCCGCCGCCGTATTTCAAATGCGGGCAGCTTTCAGCGATCCGGCAGGCCTCTCGGTAATCCTGGGCTGAGATCAGATAGAACCCGCCGAGGAGCTCCTTGCTCTCGGCATAAGGTCCATCGGTCACGACCGGCCGGCCGGCGGCGGGGCGCACGACCCGTCCGGCGTCGTTGGTCAGCTTCTCACCGCCCTTCCGCCGGCCATCGGCGCACCAGCCGGTGTAGTCTTTGGTCATGGCCGCGGCGGCGTCGGCCGAGAGCGCCGGCGGCGGCCCGGCCGGCCGGTGCAGCAGCAGGAGGAAATCGGGCATCGCTCAGTTCCTTTCTCGAACGGAGGGGCATCATCGCCCCGCCTGCCGGTACGTCGCTCGCGCTCGGCGGAATCGACAGCCCGCGCGATTTTTTTTTCGGCGGCAGCAGCTTCGGAGCGCCGCGGCGCCGCCGGGGCTGCCGGACCAGGTCTGTGCGGTGAAGCTTGCCTCGGGGGCGGCGGCGGCTGATATAGTGGCGCGGGAGCCCGGAGGCGGACAGGCCTCTCGCCAACCCGGTCAGGTCCGGAAGGAAGCAGCCGTAACGAGTGCCGGCCTGGGTCGTTCACCCGGTCTCCCACCCTCGATTTTGGTTTCCGAACATGAGCGATCCGGCCAGCGCCTATCGCGTTCTCGCCCGCAAATACCGGCCGCAGACCTTCGCCGAGCTGATCGGGCAGGAGGCGATGGTGCGCACCCTCTCGAACGCGATCGCCAGCGGCCGGGTGGCGCATGCCTTCATCCTGACCGGGGTGCGCGGGGTCGGCAAGACGACGACCGCGCGGATCATCGCCCGCGCGCTCAACTGCATCGGGCCGGGCGGCGCCGGCGGGCCGACGATCGAGCCGTGCGGCCAATGCGTGCATTGCCGCGCCATCGCCGAGGATCGCCATGTCGACGTGATCGAGATGGACGCGGCCTCGCACGCCGGGGTCGGCGAGATCCGCGATCTGACCGATGGGGTGCGCTACCGGCCGGTCTCGGCGCGCGCCAAGGTCTACATCATCGACGAAGTGCACATGCTCTCGAAGCAGGCCTTCGACGCGCTGTTGAAGACGCTCGAAGAGCCGCCGCCGGCCACGGTCTTCGTGCTGGCGACGACCGAGATCCACAAGGTGCCGGTGACCGTGCTGTCGCGCTGCCAGCGCTTTGCGCTGCGCCGGGTTCCGATCGAGGTGCTGGTCGCGCACTATCGCCGGGTCGCCGCGGCCGAAATGGTCGAGGCGGAGCCCGAGGCCCTGGCGCTGATCGCGCGGGCCGCCGACGGCTCGGTGCGCGACGGCCTCTCATTGCTCGATCAGGCGATCGCGCTCGCCGGCGGCCGGGTCACCGAGGCGGCGGTGCGCGACATGCTCGGGGTCGCCGATCGCGGCCAGGTTTTCGACCTCCTCGAAAGCGTGCTGCGCGGCGAGGCGGCGGCGGCGCTCGATCGGCTCGACCGCCTCTACCAGGAGGGCGCCGATCCGCTGCTGGTCATGCAGGACCTGCTCGAGCTCGGCCATTTTCTGACCCGGCTCAAGCTGGCGCCCGATG
>Ga0210390_10004397_pt1 | contig 11887 bp, 8 predicted proteins | sample IncBWH11OmetaG_FD_161050 | JGI IMG/M metagenome (GOLD analysis project Ga0210390, IMG submission 161050) | Forest soil microbial communities from Barre Woods Harvard Forest LTER site, Petersham, Massachusetts, United States - Inc-BW-H-11-O ... | reverse complement strand
AGCCGCTGCATCTTCTCATCGCCCATCACCGAGACGTAGACCTTCGCGCCGCGCAGGTCCGGGCTGACCTCGACGCGGGTCACGGTTACGTTCTTGACGCGCGGATCCTTCAGGCCGAACAGGATCGTCGTGGCGACCTGCTCGCGAACGGCTTCGGCGACTTTCGCGGTGCGACGCGACCCCATCGAAAATTCCTTGGACTGCCCGGCTCGGCGTATGCGCGTGTGGCCCGATTCGGTGCGGGCAAATTCGGTGCGACTCGGTTCGGTGCGGTGCGGGTCGGTTCGGTCAGGCTCGGTTGGGTTAAGGCGGGCGGCCGCGGCCCCGGCAAACGCTCGCCCGCGGCCGATGGCGAAGGCGGAATCGACGGCGGGCGGGCAAACGGACGAGACGGCGCGACCCGTAAACGACGACTGACTCGGCGCACGATCGGTTAACCGGCTGGAGTGCGTCATTCCGTCCTACGTCCTGCTCCACCACCACCCCGGGCTCCCTGCCCGGTTACCCTCACCCCGGGCCCCGCGCCCAGGCAACCGACACGAAGGCGACCTTCCTGGGCGCCCCCGCCAGGCGAAGGCCTATTCGAGCTTCCGCTTGATCTCGTCGACCCGATACCCCTCGAGCAAATCCCCTTCTTTGATGTCGTTGAAACCTTCGAGCCGAATACCGCATTCCATGCCTTCGCGAACTTCGCGGGCATCGTCCTTCCCCCGCTTAAGCGAGGCAATCTCATAGGTGTTGAGCACGGTCTGGTCGCGGCTGACGCTGATCCGGTTGGACCGCTCGATCGTGCCGCTGAGCACGCGGCAGCCGGCGATCGTTCCCAGGCGGCTGATCTGGAACGTTTTGAGCACAAGCGCTCGGCCGGTCATCACCTGCTTCCGCTCGGGCAGCAACAAGCCTTCCAGGCTCAGCCGAATCGTCTCCGTGACCTCGTAAATGATGTCGTACCGCTTGATGTCGACGCCCACTCGCTCGGCCAGCGCCCGAGCCCGCTCTTCCGGAACGACGTGGAAGGCGATGATGATCGCGTGCGAAGCCTCGGCCAGCGAAACGTCGCTCTCGTTCACGCCGCCGACGCCTTCGTGCACGATCTGCACGCGGACTTCCGGATGCGTGAACTTGCCGATCTCGCTCCGCAGCGCCTCGATCGAGCCCTGCGAGTCGGCCTTGATGATCAGCGGCAGATCCTGCACGCTGCCTTCGCGGGCCGCCGACAGAATGTCTTCCATCGACCGGGGTCGATCGCGTCCGCTGAGCGTCGCCGCCCGGCCGCGCTGCCGGCGCTCCTGCACCATGGCGCGGGCCTGCTCGATATCGTGCATCACCGAGAAGCGGTCGCCCGCGCCGGGCATGCTGTCGAGCCCGGCCACCTTGACGGGCGCCGACGGGCCGGCCGACTCGATCGGCCGATCGTGATCGTCGTAGATCGCGCGGATGCGGCCTTCCGCCTCGCCGCAGAGGACGATGTCGCCCACTCGCAGCGTTCCCTTTTGGACGACGAACCAGGCGAGCACGCCCCGCCCCTCGTCGCGAAACGCCTCGAGACAGACGCCGACGGCCGGACGGTCCGGATTGACCTTCAAGCCCCGCATTTCGGTGCTGAGCAAGATCGTTTCCAAGAGGTCGTCGATGCCGCGGCCGGAGACTCCGGAGGTGCGAATCACGTCGGTCTCGCCGCCCCATTCGGTGGGCTGCACGTGATTGGTGGCCAGGTCCTGCAGAATTCGCTGCACTTTCTGCTCGGTCGCCTGCGGGAGATCGCTCTTGTTGAGGGCGACGATCATCGGCACGTTGGCCGCCCGCGCGTGGCTGATGCACTCGACCGTTTGCGGCATGACGCCGTCGTCGGCCGCGACGACCAGCACGACAATGTCGGTCAGGTTCGCGCCGCGGGCCCGCATCTCGGAGAAGGCCGCGTGGCCCGGCGTATCGACGAACGTGATCTTCTTGCCGCCGTGCTCGACCTGGTAGGCGGCGATGTGCTGGGTGATGCCGCCAGCCTCCCCCGCGGCCACGTTGGCCGAGCGGATCTTGTCCAAGAGCGTCGTCTTGCCGTGGTCGACGTGACCCAGGATGGTGACGATGGGCGGACGATCGACCAGGTTCTCGGGCGCTTCGGGCGCTTCGGTCTCTTCGACCAGTTCCTGTTCGAGGTCCTTCGCCTTGCGGATGGTCAGGTCCACGCCGATTTCCATGGCCAGCTCCAATGCCGTCTCTTCGGAGAGGGTCTGGTTGATGGTCGTCATCTCCCCCCGCTCGAAGAGAATCCGCATCAGGTCCTTGGCCGGACGGCCGAGGGCTTCCGACAGCGAGCGCATCGTGATGGGAGGCACCAGCTCAGCCGCCGTTTTCAAGCTGACCGGCTCGGTCCGCCCCCGCTGCCGAAAGCGGATCGGCCGCTTCTTGCGTTCGGGCTCGCCACGGTCCTGCGACCGCTTCCAGTTCTCGCGGCGATCGCGCGGGCCGACAACCGCCGCTCGCTTGTCTTTGTCTTCTTCTTCGCCGATGAAGCTCGTCGAACTGACGGCTCCGGGAGGCCCGGGCTCGTCGCCCTTCTTGCGGCGCTTTTTCTGCTCGGCGTTTTTGTTGAGATGGTCGCGAAGCGGACTGTTCTCGCCGAAGATGTCCGGCGAAAGAGGAATATCCGGCTTCTGGGCCGGCGCTTCCTCTTTCTTGTTCGTGCGGTTCACCGGCGCCCGGTAGTTGGGCGGCGCGGCGATCGACGGCAGCGCGGGCTTCGGCTTGGCCTTGGGCCGGCGCTGCTGTCCCTGCTCGTCGACGATGCTGCCGCGCGGCTTCATCTCGCGGATGGACGAGCCGGCGCGGGCGCCGCCGCCCGGAGCGATATAGTCGTCGGGACGCATCGGCGTGGCCGTACGCGGTGCGGACTCGGGCGCGAGCGCGGGCGAGGCTTCCTCAGGCGCTGCGCCCGGAGCGGTGCGACGCAGCGGGCCGCCAGCGCTGGGCGGCGACGCGGGCGGTTCTTCGACCAGCGCGCTCGACGCGGCCACGGTCGGCGGCGGCATTTCGACGGGCGGACTGATTTCGGTGTCGACGGCCGGACGCGCTTCCGACGCGGGAGCCTCCGGTGCGACCTCCACCGCGACCGTCCCACGATCGCGGGCCAGCGGCGGACGGGAAACGACCGGCTTGATGCTGCGGATTTTGCCCGCGTCGCGCATGGGGTCGCGCGCGAAGGGCGTCATCTGGACGTCTTCGGTGGCCGGCGCCGCCACGGCGCTCGGGCTCCCCTTTTTCATCTGCTGCAGAACGCGATCGCGTTCCTCCGGCGAAATGCTGGCCAGAGGAGAGTTCTTCAACTTGATCCCTGCGGCGTTGCAGTGTTCGATCAAGTCCTTGCTATCGATCCCCAGCTCTTTCGCCAGGGCGAAGATACGAATCTTCAAATCCATCGCCACAAATTTCGTCCTTCCGGCAGGTCGTTGGCCTGCCGATCATCAGCCTGCCTGTGTGATATGCATAGTCCGCCCAAATACGGTTCGCCCAAAAACGGGCTTCGTTCCTGGCCGTAACCCGGCTAACCCGCTCCCTCTTCACCGTGCCCAGTGTGGCCATGCCCGCCGTGGCCGTGGCCCCCCTCCGTCACCGAAGCCTGCTCGCTGATTTCCGCCTCCGTTTCGGGAGGCATTTCTGGCTCCGTTTCGGGAGGCTCCGGAGCCGCGTCGGCCGCCTCGTCGGCAATCTCGCCGCTGGCTTCCGTCATCTCGTCGAGCACCGTCGCGGCCAGCGTCGGCGGTTCTTGTCCGTTGTCCGCGCCGGAATGGGCTGCTTCCTCGGCGAGCGCCTCGTCGTGCAGCTCGTCCTCGTGCAGTTCCGCCTCGTTCAGTTCGTCGGTCACCTCGGCCCCGACGGCAGCCTCAGCGTCATCCCCCTCCGCCTTCGGAGCGCCGTTACCCCCCGCAATGGCCGGCTCGGCCGAGGCTTCGACCACGACCACCGGTTCGGGCTGCTTGAAGCGGCCTTCCGCGATCGCCCGCCGCTCCTCTTCCTCGACCCGCGCCGCTTCTTCGTCGGCGTAGGCCACAATCTCTTCGCACTGCTCGGCCGTCAGTCCGCCCAGTTCGGCCAGCTGGTCGGGCTCGATCACCGACAAGTCGTCGAACGTGAAGAAGCCCTGCGCGACCAGGTTCTCCGCCAGCTCGCCGCTCACCGACGGAACCTTCGAGAACATGCCAACCGACTTGTCGAGCTGCTCGTCGAGCTTCTTCTGGTTCATCACGTGGATGTCCCAGCCGACGAGCTTCGACGCCAGCCGCACGTTCTGCCCCTTTTTGCCGATCGCCAGCGACAGCTGATCGTCCGGCACGAGCACGATCACCTTGCCCAGCATCGGGCACAAAATCACGTCTTCGACCTCGGCCGGCTGCAGGGCGTTGGGCACCAGCACCTGCAGCGAGTCGTTCCAGCGGACGATGTCGATGCGCTCGCCGGCCAGCTCTTCCACCACGTTCTTGATCCGCGAACCACGGACGCCGACGCACGCCCCGACGCAATCGATCTTGCTGTCGTAGCAGGAGACGGCAACCTTCGAGCGGTAACCGGCCTCGCGAGCCAGCGACCGCACTTCGATGATCCGCTCCTGCACTTCGGGAATTTCAATTTCAAACAGACGGCGGACCATTTCCGGATGCGTCCGCGACAGGATGATTCGCACGCGGCTGCCCGCCTTGCGGACGTCGATCACCACGGCCCGCACGCGTTCGCCGACGCGGTGCGACTCGCCCGGAATCTGCTCGCCGCGCGGCAACAGCCCCTCGACCTTGCCGAGGTTGACGGTGGCGGTACCCCCTTCGATGCGGGTGATCGAGCCGGTCACGATGTGGCCGCGGAGCGCTTCGTATTCATCGAACAGCGCGTCGCGTTCGGCCTCGCGAATCTTCTGGATGATGACTTGCTTGGCGGTCTGAGCGGCAATGCGGCCCAACAGGTCGCCGATTTCGTCTTTTTCGAGCGGCTTGGCGTCGACAATCACCGAGGGTTCGCCACTCTCGCGATCGATGTGGACTTCGAGCGGGCTTTCCTCGCCGAAGTGTTTGCGTGCCGCGGAGATGATCGCCTGCTCGATCCCTTCGAAAACGATCTCCTTGTCGATGTTTTTGTCGCGATGAATCGCGTCGACAATTCTGAGGACCTCGCTGCCGTTCATGTTATTCCTTCCGCAACCGGTCGGCGGGCGGCCCGCCCGTCTTCCCCCAATCTCAGCTCACTCTCACCCGCCCGCCCGTCTCAGCCACCCCCTTTTGGGGGACCGGCCGACCGGGCCGTTGGAACAAAAAAAGCGGGCTCAAGTCCCACTTTTTTGCTGGGTCTCCCGCTCTGAGAACCAGCACCCCTCCGGCCGCAGAGTGCGACACGGAAGCCAACGACGTTTGTGAGGAACGAACTCAAGGCTTACTGCACGGTCACATCTCTGATGCCCTCGTTGACTACCGCACCAGTCAAACGCCTGCGCCCGTCAAAGCCACGTCGAACACGAGCGGCCACCCGCTCCAACGTCCTTCCCCACAACCCGGTACGGGACTGCGTTCGGGTCTGGATCCGCACGCTCTTACCGGCTTCACATTCTATACCTTCTCCCTGCAACGAACATCCACGACGTCGTCGTAGGGAGCAAACCGACCACTCATGACGATACTCGCAGCGAACCAAACAGTCAAGCAGCCAAGGGCTTCCTGCGATCCGAAACCCGGCGCCGACCCGGTTTATGACGACCGCGTAAACTCGTCATTTGGGTCGACCCCCAACCCGACTCTTCACGCCCGTTTTCCACTGGCACTTCCGCCCGCACATTCGGCAGCCGAACGCCCCGCACGCTGGATCGCGCGATCGGCGGCCGATAGAGTCTTGTCGAAGAGGCCTTGTCGCCGGTTCAGCATTCGAATGAGGCTTATTCGGGTTCGGGCTCGACATTTGCCGGAGCAGCCACCAGCCGGCGACCGTCGGGGTTTGCGCAACCACCACGGACGACAGCCACAGTCAACTGCCGCTGGCAACCGCCGCAGACAGTCGCGCTACCATTTTTCGTCGCGTTGAGGGTCATCATGGCACGCCGTTCGGTCCTGATCCTGTTCGTTCTGGTCGGCTCGTTCGCTTCGACGCAGACGGCCGACGCCCAGATCCTGCCCCTGTTCCGCCGCCAGGGACAGGGACAGCCGACGGCCTCGGAGACGAACCCCGAACACGAGCAGAAGAAGACGCAGGCCCAAGCCGCCTACCAGGCCGGTGACCTTCCCAAAACCATCGAGCTGATGGACTCCGTGCTGCGGGAAAATCCCCGCGACTCGATCGCCTACTATCTGCGGGGCAGCGCCCGCGTCGATTTGGGCGCCCACACGATGGATACCAAGCTCGTCCGCGACGGCGTCGCCGACGCACGCGAGGCCATCCGCTTCGACACGCAGCAGTCGTCGCTCTACTACCTGCCCTATCTCTTCGGCATGAAGAGCCTGGCCGTGCTCGAAAACCGCAAAGAGCACGCGGAAACGGCCGTCAAGCAGGCCACGCTCGTGCTCGCGCGGCCCAATCTCAAAGAAGACGAGCGAGCCAACCTGCTCTACCAGCGGGCGCAGGCCGAAGCCTGGCTCAGCAAGAGCGACGAGTCGATCAACGACCTGCAAGAGGCGTTAAAACTGGCTCCGTCGCACTTCGGCGCGCGGGCCACGCTGGCCGACGTCTACGTCAAGGCAGGCCGCGGGCCCGAGGCGATGGGAGCCTACAACAAGCTCGTCGAGCTGTTCCCGGAGAACCCACTCAGCCTGAACAACCGCGGCATGTACCTGCAGAGCCTGGGCAAGTTCGACGAGGCGGTCGTCGACTTCACTCGGGCCGTCGAGCGCGACCCGAATTACGTCGTGGCCTTCGCGAATCGGGGCTTTACGTTCTTGCAGATGGACAACCCGACCGCGGCCGAAACCGACTTCACGCAGGCAATCAAGATCAACCCGCAGCAAGCCTTCGTCTACAACCTGCGGGCGCAGGCGAAAATCGCCAACGGCGACCTGGCCGGGGCAATCAAAGACCAGCAGTTGGCTGTCGAGCAATTGCCCAAAGATCCGGTTGCGCTGGGCGACCTGGGCTTCGTGAACTTCTTCGCCGAGGATTACGCCGCCGCCCTCGCTGCCTTCGACGCGGCCTTGGTCCTCGACCCCGAGTTCAAGCACCTCAACCCCTGGAAAATCGTGGCGCTCGAGCGGCTGGGCAAAGGCAACGGCCTCAAGGACCAGTTCAAGGACAGCCTCTCCAAGGACATGAAGCTGCGGACCTGGGTCGACCATCTCATCGCCTACCTGCTGGGCGCGGAGAACGAAGGCCAGCTCCTCGCCGACGCGCAGACCGCCAAGGACCCACTCAAGACCGACGAAACGTGCGAGGCCTGCTACTTCATCGGCCTCACCCGCGCCGGCGCCGGCAAGACCAGCGACGCGGCCGACATGCTGCAACGGGCCGTCGCCACCAAGGCCCGCCAGCTCTCGGCCTTCCGCGGAGCCCAAGTTGCCCTGCGGAAGATCAACCCCAACGCCCCCGGCACCTCAGCCGCAATCCCCGCGGCAATCACGCCGGCGAAGTAGTGGCCCGTCCTCGACGCTCGGCGAAGGCCCCGAGATGGTAACCGCGGAATCTCAGCAACAGCTGCTGCAGGCCGCCATCGACCAGGTCGTCAAGGATTTTTCCGACCGCTTGCCGATCCTCCGGACGATGGTTGATCGCCTTCGGCCGACGCCCTGCGAGCCGAATCCGCAGCTCTTCGTATTCTTTTTCGTCGACGAAGAGACCGAGCGCTCGAGCACGTGCCTCGCTTTGGCCAAGGAACTCGATGCGGCCTTCCACCGCACGCTTTTACTGTCGAACTATTTCCGCAAGAGCCACGAAACGGTCGAGACGCTCGTGCTGTCGGAGGCGAGCTACAACACGCCCTGGTTTCGACGCTAGCGCCGGGGTGGCACTGGCGGCTCGTCCGCCAGTGGTATTCTCCTCGAGTTTTAAGAAAGACACCGGCTGACAAGCAGCCAGTGCCACCCCGTGCACGTATTCAATCCGCGCCGCGGAACGTGAGGACAACCGGGTGGCGGGGGCGCACCGCTTCGCGGAAGCCCCCGTCTTGTGTGGGGACCTGATAGTTCCAGGGGCTTCCGCTGCGCGGAGCGCCCCGGCCACGCGAGGCGATATTGACCGCTCTCCTCGCACTTGGAAAATGTTGCGGTCGCTCAAGGCGCGACTTACGATTGAGGCTAATCCCGCCGAGACTGACGCCCGGTTCATCAGCGGAATGCGGATCCCATGTCAAACCCGTCCCTGTCGAAATACGACTGGGGGATTACGCTTGGTCTCGCCGGCGGCACGATTGGCGCCGCGGGCTGGATATTCGGCGCAGCGTTTGAGCTCGTTGCCGATCCTTCGCATTCAGTGGCCATCCTGGACATTCTTGTCGTCCTATCGGGCGCCCTGGGTGTCATGCTGACTGGCTTTTTCGTGTGGTGCTTATATCTTTCCAGGCGCAGAATGAGCCTCTTCTTCGTGACGGAGGCGTTGCTGGGCGCGTCGTTGGTGTTTGGGACGCTCGCGATCTTATGGATGCACGCGCGGGGAGTGTTGGCTCTTGCAGTCGGAGGACATGCCGACAATGGTCAACCCGGGAACGAGGTCTGGGAAACGATCGGTCGTCACGTCCCGCCAGAACTCGTGTACGCAGTCCCGTTGCTCATTTTGGGCATGATGGCGGCCATTTGGTGGCCTCCCTCGCGGAGACGGCTGTTTACACGTCACACACACATCCAGCGCGGTACGCCGGAAGGCGAGCGGCCATGGCATCTGCCGATTTGACCCTCCCTGTTCCCGGCGAGCGGCGGGTGTCAGCCCGCCGGTTTTCATGGCGTCCCTGAGGCAAGCGCGCTCCAAAGCCGCTGGTTTTAGACAGAACCGGCGGGCTGACACCCGCCGCTCGCCCCGGAGTAAGAAGAGGGCGCCCGGGCCCGGAGAAAGAAAAATCAGGCCGCTTCGACGATCAGGGCGGCGGCCTGGCCGAAGGTCGTCGTGTTGAGGTTCAGCACGATGCGGTTGGACGTCGGCTGCGGTTTGTCGGCGACGATGTTGAGGGGGCGGCAGGCCGGGTCCGGCGTGTGGTAGTTCTTGGTTGCCGGGATCAGGCCCTGCCGGAGGCCGGCCAATGAGCCGGCCAGCTCGAGGGCGCCGCAGCTGGCGCCCGGGTTGGCCAGCACGCTTTTGAGTGCCGTCACCGGGACGGTCGCGCCGGTCGGGCCGAAGATTTCGTGGATGGCGAGCGCCTCGTCGACGTCGATCCAGGGCGTCCCCAGTCCGTGCGCGTTGACGTGGCCGATGTCGGCCGGAGTCAGGCCGGCGTCGCGAAGGGCCGCGCGGGCCGCGTTGACGATCGCCCGCGTCACCTTGTTCGTGCCGTTGCGATCGAAGGCGCACGACGAACCGGCACCCAGAATGCGTCCCAGAATTTTTGCGCCGCGGGCCTTCGCGTGGCCCTCTTCTTCGAGGATCATCGAACAGGCGCCTTCGGCCAGCACCTCGCCCCGCCGCGTTTTGTCGAACGGACGACACCAGGTTTCGGGCGGCTCGTCGCCGTAGTCGGCCAAAATGTCCCACAGCGCGGCGTGCATCGATTTGACGGGATGAATCCGCGTGCCCGTCGTGCCGGCCACCATGGTGTCGGCCTGTCCTCGCGTGATCACGTAGAAGGCTTCCGCCGCCGCCAGATTGCCCGACGCTTCGTTCTGCGTGATCGAGTTGCTCGGGCCGCGGGCGTCGGCATAAATGCCGATGTGGCAGGCCGGCATGTTGGGCAGATATCTCAAGAGCCAGAGCGGCTCGAGGTTGCTGATTCCCTGCGAGCCCCAGTGCTTGAGGCGGAAGCGAAACTCGGTGTCGCCCTCGTCGACGCAGTGCCAGGCCGGGTCTTTGAGCACGTCGGGCGGGCTGAACATCAGGTTCGCGCCGAACTCGACGCCGAACCGTTCGTGATCGATGGCTTCCATGTCGAGGGCCGAGTTTTCGATCGCCATCGAGGCGGAGGCCACCCCGAACTGGATCTCCCGGCACATCACCTTGATGCTTTTGCGCTGTTTTTTCAGGTACTCGTTCTTGGCCGTCGCGTCGGTGAAATCCTTGATTTCGCCGCCGACGTTTTTGGGAGCACCCGAATAGGAGACCGACTCGAGCCGCGAAATGCCGCTCTTACCCTCGAGCAGGTTCTTGCTGAAGGTGTCAAAGCCGATGCCGAGGGGGCTGACAATTCCGACACCGGTGATCACCACCCGTCGGGGAGAATCGCAACTGCGTGTCATGGTCTCACGGAAACAGGGCGAAAGGCGGAACGCGCGGAGCCTTCAAATCCGCATCAACCACAGGGTTTGGGAGGAATGCGGACGACAGGAGCTTCTCTAGCCGAGCCTATAGCAGAGAAGATACGCGCGTCGATTGCAAGCTCAATGGGCCATCGGCCGCCACGACTGGCCGGCCGCCGAGGGGTCGGCACCCGAGCCGCCAGGCGTCTGGTAACCGGCCGACTGCACACCGGGATCGGCGCTCGGACCGCCGCTGATCGGCCCCTGCGTACCAAAGGGCATCGGGCCGCCAGCCGCTCCGGGAGCGCCGGCCTGTGCCACTTGCATGCCGGCCGGATAGCCCGGTGCGGCATTGGTGTTCGGTGAGCCCGGCATCATCCGCGAACCGTACGGTGCGAACGTCAGTTGTTGAGTGGGACCGTTGAGGACGGCCGGATTCACGCCGTTGGCCGCCAGAAACTGATCGGCACCGGGAGTCGATTTCAGACCCTGGCCCCGCTGTTGAACGGCCATGGCAATCTGCGCATCGGGCATGCCGGCCCGCGACATGGCCACTACGTCCTGGGCAGTCAGACCCTGCTGAGCACCCGCCTGCTGCGTCGCCTGCATAAAGGCCTCGCGATTCTGCTGCGAATATCCGCTGACGCCCGGAGCAGCCGCCTGGCCGCCCGGATAGGGCGGAGCTTGCGGTCCGTTGGCGCCGTTGAACATTGGCGAGCCGTTGTACGACGCGAAGGGGGCACTCGACTGCGACGGCGGCCCGGAGGAACAGCCGACGAACGAGGCAGCGAGCAACGATGCTCCCACAATCCCCGCGGCAACCAGCAGTTTGACGCGCAATTGGGATTCGCTCATGACAGGAAACTCCTGTTTCAACAAGTGTCCTGGTCGAAGGCGTGGTGTTTTCGCAGGCCCAGTCGTGACTGCACGAACGGGATCGAAATGCCGAATCGGCCGGACGTTCGAGATTGGATTTTTGATGGGGGATGTGGGGAGAGGCGGGCGGAATCTTACAAATCGGCCAAAACAGGTCAAGAGCGGATTGGAGCGGAAAAGGCCGGCATCCGTAGGGTGTGACAAATCCGCCAAAAAGGGGGACGCAGGCACACCATCTTTATTCCTGTGCCGACGCTAGACTAACAGCGGAGGCGAAATCAATTGGGTTACATCATTAAGGTGTCGAACAACCCCGGTGGGGGCGCCTGGATATCCAGGCTGAATTCCGAAGGCATCCGCAGCATCGGCACGCAGCGAAAGGCCCAGGTGTTTCCCACGCGCGAGGGAGCACAGGAGGAGATCGACAGGCTGTCCGGCCATCTGCCGGTCGGCCCCTGCCGCTTTAAGATTGAACAGGAATGATTGCGCCGCAAGAAACGCTTCACGTCACCGCCGCGAGAATGACGGCATGTTCGTGGTGAAGCTAACTGGCCGGACCGGATTTTCCTCGGTCCCAAGCTCCGCTTGAGGGTGTCCGGGAATTGAATTGAGCTAAACCCAAGGGCCTCCGGGCGTTTATGTTTTTTCTGCCAAGAAGAAACTAAACGCCGCAGGAG
>Ga0210390_10004396_pt1 | contig 11888 bp, 14 predicted proteins | sample IncBWH11OmetaG_FD_161050 | JGI IMG/M metagenome (GOLD analysis project Ga0210390, IMG submission 161050) | Forest soil microbial communities from Barre Woods Harvard Forest LTER site, Petersham, Massachusetts, United States - Inc-BW-H-11-O ... | reverse complement strand
ATGGTGGAACAACACAACTGGCAACTCACAGTTGGCACTCGCAGCCTAACTTAAATTAGGCTACGCGCTCCCCCAGGCGTTACCTACGCGCGTGGGTCGGGGCGTCACACAGTAGGCTGGCTGTCGCGTTTCGGTCCGCAATGCGGCGGCGAGATCATCGGACTAGTTGCTAGCGCGTCTTGCCTGTTCTGAGCGCTAGCAGCGAAACCAACGGAACGGGATAAGCATGTAGGCTTCGTGTTGCAAGGTTTCTCGGACGGGGGTTCAACTCCCCCCGCCTCCACCATTTTTTCTTCTGTTGATCTCGGCGAGCGACCGACTGATCGTCGTTCGCTCGGGCCTCGTTTGGGTTGCGGATGTGAGGATCGGGTGTCAGTAGTTTTTTGGGGTGTTGGCTGGCTTCGTTGGGCGCGTCGTTTTTCGGCGGCGCGAATTTCCTTGAATAATGTGCGATTAGAATTGGCTACTGATGATTGTTTTCAGGCGCTTACGTGGATTTCTAATATTTTGGCCGTTGATTAGAAACTTTGCGATTGTTACTGCTGGCGTGCGTAAGACTACGTAGCGTGACGATGTTTGGGGCGCGGCTGGGAGCATTGGTGCGGAGTTGCGGAGGACGCTGAACGGAGCTTGTTGCTGCGGCGCTGGTGCGAATGCGGCGGCGATTGGAGTTTGTTGCTGCGACGGGGGCGCGGGGCTGGCGGCGTCGCGCGAATTTTTGTGATACTTCATTTTTTTGAGTCCTGCGCGACGTTATCATGCGCGGGTCGAGAGCACAGCTGTACGTTCGTACAGAACTGGTACAGAACTAGTACTCACTGGCCGCGATGATTTGCGGATGTGCTTTGCTGCCGCAGTCGAAGGTGTAGCAGCTAGACTCGGACGATTCAAAAATCGAAGCGTGCGGCTTCCGAAAATTCAACGGCGTTCGTTTGGGTAGTGCGGAAGGGCGTGCCACCCGCCCGCCCGAAATTTCTATAGCGTTCGGAACGGTGGTGTGAAAGGGTGTGCCACGCGCCCTGCGTTGATGGAGGGACGGAGGCTGCTCGACTGAAGCCAGGCGACCGAGGCCGAACGCGACGACGTCGGCGACCTCGTGAGGAACCTCAACCCACTCTTCGACGCTCTCGCCTTACTCGTACCAGGCTTGATGTTTGGCATCATCGACGTTCATATGCCACGTATCGCCAACAAAGCCCCCACCGGCGCCATACCGGTGGAGGAGTATCCCGTCTGGGCTTTCCTCGATCACTAGAAACCGTGCGCCACCCAGCTCTTGTCGTGTGTCCTTGCCGCCTGTGGGTGCTGGAGGAAGACCAGCGTAATGCTTGACCTGAGAGGGCTCGATACGATTCGAAATGGTTGCCAACAGTCGCATCTTCAGTGAACCCATAGATTTGTGATTCCCACGTGGTAGTTCTCGGTCATGGTTCTGCCAACATTCGCGCGATTAAGATTGGACCATGGCGACGGGCGATGATACCACTGGGTTGTGGAATGGTGCGCCACCCCCGCGGGAAAATTGATCCCGACTGCGCCTGCCAGTCGCTTGGAAACCGCGCTGGTTGCGGGAGTGGGGTGCGATGCCGTACGTGGTAGCATGCCTGCAAGCTGTTATTGCTACGAGGGCAGCTTAGTGGTTGCAGTAGAAGAGCCGGCCGGGTAATCAAATCGAAAATTCGGTTTAGGGGTTTCGCGCGGGCGAATTCGAGGTCAACATGTTGTTCAAGTTCAAGCAGCTCGTTCAGGTTCTTCCTTTGCTCTCGCTTCTGGGATTGTCCGGTTGCTTCAGCTCCGACGTGAGCAACCTGTTCATCACCGGGGTCAAACTCACTCCGGCGAATCCGACGATTGCGGTTGCCGCGACGCAGCAGTTCAAGCTGACTGTGACGTTTGTCGACGGCCAGACCTCGAACGTAACGACCAGCGACTCGACCTATGCCTCGGACAACAAGGCTGTGGCGACCGTCAATGCTACGGGCTTGGCAACAGCGGTTGCCACGGGAACGGCGAACATCCTGGCGAGCTACCGCGGTAACAATACAAAGACGCTCTTGACTGTGACTGCCGCTGCGAACGTCGTCAGCGCCGTGCAGGGCGATTCGCGGGTGCTGCACGTCACGAATCTGCGCACGGGCCAACGGATGACATTCGCGGCGAACGGTTTGGGGGATTCCTTAATGGTTTCGCGCGACGGCGTAGGCATGGCCGCGACTGAGGTTTCTGTTCTTCCGGAACATGGCCCGGGCTGGCTGGCGATTGATCCCTCTGCCCACTACCTCTATGTGGTGAATCACACTTCCCAGAGTATTTCGGCTTTCAGTATCAACTGGAAAACCGGCGAACTGAATGCCGTTGTGGCTTCACCGTTTGCAGCGGCCTCGAAACCCTCGAGCGTCGAAGTCAACCCTGATGGTACGGGGCTTTCCGTGGCACATTTCGAAGATTCGACTGTTTCCCACTTCCGTATTGACCCAGCGACCGGGGCGCTCACTGCGGAGCCGTAGTCACGCTGCTGCAACAAGGTCCAATCGCAGTTACAGGCCGCGCGTTCCCGCTGCGTCCTCGGCTAGAAACTGTTTGTAGAGACCGTGCCGGACCAGATAGTTAGTCTCTCGGTTGGCCCTCTCGGCAACGGCTCCAGCAACCACATGGAAGTACTTCTCGCGATTGGCAGAATCAACATCCCTGCATTGCATCATTTCGTCAACCCAGCTGCCGAGGGTCTCGTAAGTCATCGCTATGGTGCCGCCTTGAGCTTCTAGCGTGGGGAGCCACATCGCGGCGTCCGATTGACACTGCGCTGTCGTTAGGCCATTTGTCGCCTGTTGAGCAGTGCCGCGCATCGTCGAGCAGAGAAGCACAACTGCGAGTATCGCAACAGAGATTTTGTTCACAATTCCTCCGGACCGAATCACACGCCGCGTGCGGCGGCACTACCATGCGCACTGAAAGTACTTCAATGCAAGCCATTCTCGCCACAGGCTTCGCCGCTTCGCGGTCTCCTGAGTTGGATCATGAAGGCCGGTACACCAGACGTATTTGTCGGAGCTGTCCGGTCACGCGGGTACAGTCAATTCCTGGACTGGGTACAGAGTGTAGTGGATGGGCGCACGCCGGTGAGGCTCGTACATTATGTGCCAGCGCTTCGCCCAGCAGCGTGATGAGCAGGTAAGTTACAGAGGCGCGAGGTACTTCAATGACACAGACGCAAATAGCACTTGTTGTCATCGCGGTGATTGCGATCGTAGCGGCAGTCGCCTTGGTGGTTTTGCGACAACGCAGCGCAAAACTACGGGCACGGTTTGGGCCGGAATACGATCGGCTCGTTGCCGAGAAGGGGAACCGGTTCAAGGCGGAGGCCGAACTTGAAAGCGTCGAAAAGCGAGTGAAGAGCTATTCGCTCAAGACGTTGAGCGCGGCCGATCGCGACAGGTTTCAGCAGTTGTGGCGGAAGATCCAGGCGGAATTCGTAGACGATCCTACCCGTGCACTGTCCGAAGCGGACCAGCTGATAGGGAGTGTGATGCTGGCGTGCGGCTATCCACCGAGCGATTTTGAAAACCGGGCGGCGGAAATTTCCGTGGACCACGCGGAGGTGGTGGAGCATTACTGGACTGGACACGAAATAGCGGTGCGCAACGCTCAACGCCAAGCCACGACCGAGGATCTCCGGAAAGCCATGCTTCATTACCGTGCATTGTTCGACGAACTAATCGGAGAAGAGCAGATCCCACTGCGTGCGCGTGCGGTAGGTCGCGCCTAGCCGAGTGAGGCGGCGGGTGCGCCGAGCTCAACACCAATTCAATTTTCCTAGTTCTGAACCAAAGGAGATCGTTCATGACGGAATATCTTGGTAAGAAGACAGGCTTGGTGTCTGAGCCGGTAAAAGTCGTGGTCCCGAACTCGACGGAACCGGAAAGAATTACCGAGCGAACGCTCGGGCGTGACACCGAGACTCGCACTTTGGTCACGCCGCCTCCGGCCAGCGTTCCGGTCGCGAATCCCGCCAGCCTTCCGGTAACAGGCGCCGCCGTCGCACGCGCCCGTGAGGAAGAAAGGGTCGCGCTGTTCTTAGCGAACGAAGCGAACGAGCTGCGCGGTCGTTGGGATGGCATTCAGGTGGGATTCGTGGATGAACCGCGCAAGTCCGTGCAAGAGGCGGATGCGCTTGTTTCCGCGACAATCACACGGCTGGCGGAGATGTTTGCCGCTGAGCGCCAAAAACTCGAACAACAGTGGGATCGAAGCGAGAATGTTTCAACCGAGGACCTGCGTGTAGCGTTGCAGCGATACCGGTCGTTTTTTGCGCGACTTCTGGCGATCTGAACGCAGGGTTGCGCGCGCACGTTAGGGGAGAGACTCCCCTTTCTCGAGATTTAGTCTCGCGGGCGTATGCGACTCATCGGGTTCTGTTCCTGGAACTTTCCTGGAACCCCGGGCTCAGGGTTTTAGGGGTGTGTTTGCAAGGACGTCCACTTTTTCCAGTTGCGGAGGAACCGCAAATAACTCGTTGGCCCGCTCCCCCAATGCCTTGGCAATGTCGCCAGTCAAGTGGGCATTGCGGCCCGCTTCATTGGCAAAAGTGTCGAAGATGCCGAACGTCCTCGGCCCGAGCTTGAACGCGTACCATTTCAAGGTCCCTTTTTCATTCAGCGCGAGTGGTTGAGCTGACTTTAGAAATGCCTCGACGTCAGCCTCTTTACCGGGGCGTGCTTCGAGCCTGACTAACAATCCGATCGCTTCCATTGATTTTTCCTCCTGCGTTGAAACCTTGTGTTGTCAATAAGATTGCACCGATCGAGGCGATTGAACTAAACCTCGGTGTCGGCCATAGATACGCCTGATCCGATTGAATTCACTGCGGGTCTCCTCCGCGTCCTCGTGACAATAAATATGATAGCCGTCGTCCCTGTTATGGGATGACTACCAGAGGTGGAGGATGCAGAAAATTATGCGTTATCCATGAACCAGTAGAATAGCGGGTGAATGCGCCGCGGTCTATTGCAACGCCTTGGCTTTTTTGTGTACTTCTGCGAGCAATTGTGGGGGCAATGCGGAGTAGCCTTCGAGGGCCGCGGAGCGCTGGCCGTCGGTATAGATCCAATCGAGCAGATTGCTCATAGCTGCGGCGCGCGCGGGATCAGGCGCGGTAGTCCGCAAATAAATCCAGGTGAAACTGGTGATCGGATAGGACTCCGCGCCAGACACGTTCGTCAAAGAAGCGGAAAAATTATTCCAGCGCGGCTGCTCGACGGAGTCACATGCCGCGACGATCGTCTCCATCGAAGCCTTCACGAAGCGCCCCGCGGGATTCAGCAACGCGGCCTGCGGGATATTGGCCTTCACCGCATACTGATATTCCACGTATCCAATCGAGCCGGGAATGTTTTTCACTTTGTCCGCGACATCCGAACTGCGTTCCGCCGCCTCGCCCACGGGCCATTTCGGCGAAACGTTCACTCCCACCTCACTCCGAAATTTCGGATTGACCTTGGACAAAAAATCCGTGAAGACGTAGTTGGAGCCCTTGCCGGCGGGGCGGTTGATCACCTTGATCGGAAGATTTGGCAGCGAAACGTCGGGATTCAACTTCGCAATCTGCGGCGCGTTCCAGGTCTTCACCTCGCCCAGAAAAATGTCAGCTAACACATCGCCGGAAAGCCGCAGCTCCCCATGCAAGTCGGGGAGGTTGTAGATGACCACGATCCCGATGAGCGCGACCGGCAATTCGGTCAAGCTGCCCTCTTTGCGCTGCTTTTCGGTTAGTGGCGCTTCACCCGCGCCGAAATCGCTGGAGCCACCCGAAATTTCCTTGATGCCTTCGCTGGTGCCGATGGGAAGGTAGCGAATTTGAATATTGGCGTTGCGCGTGCCGTACTCTTGTGTCCACCGGCTGTAAAGCGGCGCCGGCACGCTGGAACCGGAGCCCACCAGCACAGTGGAACTCTGCGCCTGCGCTGCAGCGCTGAGTAAGGTGAAAGCGAAAAGCGGCAACAGCCAGAGCCGCAAAAATAAACGCCAACTGGAAAATCGCTGGGCACAACTCAGGGCCGGGAATGTGCGAAACACTTTTTCGTAATCCTCCTGATCCTGGCCGGGCCATTTGACAGGAACCCGTGCCGGTCGCCGATGCGCACCCAAGTCAGCTGATTACCGTAACTTACCATCGTTACAGGCACGCAGCCTGCGCGGTGAGCGGTCATGTTGTCATACTAGAAACGCCGCTGAGTGGAACCAATCGCGGGCGCTATGGGATCGGGGTCTGGGGACCTGGTGTTGAGCTATGACGTGTACAGCGTGGATCCAGGCGCGTCGGACTTCGACCCGATCGCGGTTCTGATTTCGAATGGGAACTTTATCGAAGCGCCGGCGTCGGTGAAGGTGGGAAGTTCCACGACCTCGCCGGTTCCGGAGCCAGCAACTTTGCCGCTGCTGCTCGCCGGATTCGGTGCAATCGTGCTGACAGGTTTGAAGTCCGGAAATAAACTGCGGACCGATTCATAAGCTCGACGAGGAATGCGGCCGGCGGATCAGCGGAGGATGCTGACCTTGATCCGGACATCTACCACCGCTCATTGGCAAGCGGAGAAGCGTTGGTGCGAGTGCGCGGACGCGCCCCGCTGCAATACAACTACTCAAACCCCACCGACAATCCCAGCCGCGAGCGCTAGCGGGTACCGCTGAAGATTCTTCGCGCGAGGACTTGGGCGGTGCGGTATGCGTGTGCCAGCTGTAGCTCAGAAAATCGGAAGGCCGGCTTGCGTGGGGTGTAGGAGGGTGCGCCGGCGGCCGTTGCGGAAAACGCCATTTGGGACCCGCGATCCAGCACAGCGGGATCTCATGATGGATCGCGCCGCGGCGCGATTCAGAGAATGGCGTTCCCGGGGAGGCGCGGTGAATTGGACTATTTGTTCTATGGGTCGGGTCTAGTGATGCTTCGTCAAAGTCCTCACCCTTTAAAAAAAGAGGGGTCGGCCACCCGGCATCTGGGGAAAAAAATGACAACCTGCCAAGGTGGCCATGGAACGAGAGCGCGCGATCCGATCTCTGGCTAATTGACGCCAGGTGTTCCTTTCCAGTCGAGCACGTCCACCAATTTCCATGAGTTTTGAGCCAAATCAATTTGCAGCTGCCCTTGCTTGTCAATGACCAGTTGAGCTCGCGGAAACAAGACGCCGGTGCTCTTACTCCTGTCGGAGTCGTTGATATCTATCTCGCCGCCACTCAAATCAAAGGACATGGATTGGGAATCCGTCCAAGCCTCGCCGAACCGGATAGGGCGATTGGTGATAAAGCGAAGTTTTCGGCCCGTCGGAGTCGGAATCATACGAATGAAGCTGACGTCGTACCCCACCGTGCCAGTGAGTGAAATGCGACCTACGGCTCTCATCTTCTGAAGCGCAGTGACTAACCCCTGATTCTGGCCTTTCGCGAATGCATCCACCAGAACCTGCCTCTCCTCCATGGTGGAGTAATCGTTAATGATCAGGCGTATCTCAACATTCTGACCCAGTTGAGTACCAGTCCCCATCGCAGTGGCTTCAATCGTCTCCGCCTTTTGGCACAATGCAGGAGAGCTGCCGACGGTTAGCGAACCGACTGCCAACAATGTGGCTAGAACCAGCATGTGAATCCTTGGCATCGCGTTTCTCATTTTTCGCACCTCATTCCTTTTGTTCGGTGAAACCACCTCGCGCATCCGCAGGATCGGGCCCAGAGTTAGCTATTAACTCCTAAACGGGGCGCGAGACCATTGTCAAAACTGACATGGTCACGCGTTTAGTTCGCTTGAACCGCGATTCGGTGATTTTGGGGGTTCGGTTGATTTTGGCTACCGGGAGGATGAAGGGATCAGGACTGGGTGATCAGGGAGATATGGATTGGGGAGGATTCGAAGAGGCGGGAGACTTGGAGGGATTCGCTGGGTTAGGCGGATTGGAAGGCGCAGTTTTCGCCGGTGATGACTGTGGAGACGGAGAGAATGCAGCGGTCGGCGAGGCTGGAGAATTTGGCTTTGAAGGTGCCGGCTAGCATGTTGCAGAGTTCGCCAAGATCGAGGTCGGCTTGGCGGAGGGCGCGTTCGATGACTTTGCGCATTACGGCGGAGTCGTCCACGATTAGGATTTTTAGTTTACGCAAGCTGCGCTGCTGGCGGAGTGAGCCGGTGCAGATTCGACGGCAAAGTCAACGGCAACGGCGCACAGGCAAGATTGCCAATGCTACCTTCATCGGCAGAGGGGCGGCAGGACGTTAGCGGGGCGGACTTGGAATGGGGGCCGCGGGAGGAGCATACTAGGCGGGACATGGGAGGAAGTGGAACTATGAAAACAGAGGAACTTGGGAGCGCGCGTATGGTGTTGGTGATTGTGCTGGTTCTGGTGGGGTTGGTCCTGGCAGGCGGAGCTTATCGAATGGTTCACGCGTCGGACAAGGCGCCGGCGGTAGGGGCTGTGGCGCCGAACTTTACATTGAATTCGCAGGAAGGCAAGGCGGTAAGTTTGGATGAATATCGCGGGAAATGGGTAGTGCTGTATTTTTATCCGAAGGATTTCACCAGCGGATGCACTACCGAGGCGCATAACTTCCAGCGGGATTTGGCGCAGTATGAGGCGAAGAACGCGGTGATCATTGGCGTGAGCGTGGACAGCGCGGATTCGCATCAGAAATTCTGCACGAAGGAAGGATTGAATTTTAAGTTGCTGGCCGATACGGAGCACAAGGTGTCTGAGGAGTACGGGTCGATCATGAATTTGGGAGTGAAGAAGCTTTCGGCGCGGCATACGTTCTTGGTGAATCCGCAGGGCGTGATTGTGAAGGAGTATATGGACGTGGAGCCGGCGAAGCACAGCGAGGAAGTGCTGGCGGCGCTGACGGAGTTGCAGAAGGCGCCCGTCTAGAGACGGCCACTGCAGAGGCGCAGTCAAAATCATCCGCGAACACCCGGCGCGCTCGAGAGCCGCAGCTTCAGGGGCTAAAGCCCCTCGCGTCTTGACACCTTGCGGCGGCCCAGCCCTCCCAAGTCGGACGTTTCACGAGGGTGCAGCTCAAAGAGAATCGAAGCGACAAAAAAGCCTCCCTGTGTGGATAGGGAGGCTTTTTTCGTGATTGGGCGGCTGGCTTTGTTGCGCGGTCAGTTTGCCAGGAGCTGTTTGCGTTTCAAGGCCAGGGCTGCGAGGCCGGAGGCTAGCAGGAGCCAAGTCATGGGCTCGGGTGCGTCGGTAACGTTCAGGGTGTAGCAGTCGCCGGCCGCGTCGGTGAAATAGAACTTGCCGGTAAGCATGGTTGGGGAAGCTTCGGGGCCGGAATAGAGCTGCGCGCCGTAGAGGTCGGGAATATAGGTGACGGTATTCATGCCGCCCGAGTCGCTGGTGTTAAAGAAGCAAATGATGTCGTCAACCGCCGTGGTGCCAACGATGAGATTGGTGGAGTTGACAGCGAATGCGGTGCCGTCTTCGACGAAGAAGGGGTCGGGGTCCTGAGACATCGTCCAGGAGGCGGAGACGGGACCGCCGGAAAGGGTGTAATCCAAGGTCGCGCCGGAGTCGGCTTTTGCCGGAAGGGCGGCGAAGATGGTGACGATTGCGAGTAGAGCCCCGAGTTTTAAGGCGCGATTCATATCTGTAATCTCCAGAGCCAGATCGGTAGCGCGCGGGGTTCGCTATTTGCTGGCGTACGCAGTGACAGTGGCACGTGGCGGACCAAAGTGGTAGATTGCTAAGCAATTGAGCAGATGGGACTTATGCGTGCTGGCGGGAGGGGAAATTGTCGCAGTGGTCAGGGATTAGTCACTCTGGGATTAGAAAGTTCCCTTCCCGCGGGAGCCGAGTGATGCGGGCTTCTTGGCCGGGTTGGGGCTTCGCGGGCGAGAATGCTGGAACATCTATATGACAGGCCGCGTTGGTTGGGTTCGTTGGTTGACATTGGTGGGAGAATGGCGGTGGCGAAGCGAGGGTAAAGGGACGGGGTGCGGCGGTGCGAGTTAGCGAGGAAGGGGGCCTTATGAAAATGATCACGGCTGCGGCGATGCTTTGCGGATTGGCGCTCAGTCTGGGATGGGTTAGCGGGGCGAGAGCGCAGCAAGGCGGTGGTTCGGCGCCGGCACATTCTGCTGGCGGCACTGCGGCAGCTGGCGCGGGAGCGATGAGCGCGGACACGCCGGAAGATGACCCAGCTTTGAATCTGACGGACGAGCAGAAGGCGCAGATCAAGACGATACGCGAGGATGGCAAAGCACAGATCGCGGCGTTGGGGAAGGATGCGTCGCTGAGCGACGAAGCGAAGCAGCAGAAACTGAAAGTGATCCGCAAGGACATACGCCGGCAAGTTTGGGGCGTCATGACGCCGGAGCAGCAGAAGCAGTGGGCGGCGGAGCAGCGCGAACTCCGGGAAAATAAGCATGGCGGGGGCGCGGGGGCGGCGAGCAAGCCGCAGAATTGAGTTTGCGGAGTGTCGCGGGGCGCTGCGGCGCTCCTCGTAGTGGTCAAACTTCCCCGAGACAGCTTCTGCAGACTCCCTTCGCGTTGGCTCGCGTGTGCCACAACTTCAAGATCGGTACTTCAGCGGCTGAAGCCGCGCTCGTTTCGGTCCGATGATGTCCTGGCTGAAGCCACGACCTACAAAGAAAATTCGATGACCGTACCGAGCTTGCCGGCGAAAATTTCTTGGTTCTTTGCACATTTTTCTTGCATCAGAGATGAATATCCGTATTCTGCAATATGCAAACTCGCTCCAGGTGAGCGCCGGCTAGAGAGCGAGGATTGCTGATGGAGGACGCGACAAAAAATTGAGCACCTTATCCCTCCCAGCCCAATTTCCTGCCCGGGCAGTTACTTCCACAAAAAGAAATGCAAAGCTCACACTGTGGCCGCTGGTGGCCGCGACGTTCTTCATGGTGTCTGGCGGAACGTATGGAACCGAAGACATCATTCACGGCGCGGGCTACGGTTTGGGAATTTTGCTGCTGCTGGTGACGCCGCTGATCTGGAGCCTGCCGACGACGTACATGATCGGCGAACTCTCCAGCGCGCTACCTTCGGAAGGCGGATATTACGCGTGGGTGCGGCGCGCGATGGGGAATTTCTGGGGATTTCAGGAAGCGTGGCTGTCGCTGGTGGCGAGCATTTTTGATATGGCGATTTACCCGACGCTTTTTGTGGCGTACCTGACGCGGCTGATACCGTGGTTCGCGGTGGGACATCGCGGGTGGATGGTGGCGTTCGGCGTGGTGACGGTGTGCGCGCTGATGAATATCGCTGGCATTCGTGTGGTGGCGATCAGCTCGTTGTGGCTTTTCTTTTTGCTGTCCGCGCCGTTTGTGCTGATCGTGCTGATTGCGCCGGCGAAAATTGGAGCGCTGCAGGCTGCGGTGACGGCGCCGACAACTTCGAGCGTGGGATTGATCGGCGGGTTGCTGATCTGCATGTGGAATTATATGGGTTGGGATAACGCTTCGACGATTGCAACGCAGGTGAAGCGGCCGCAGAAAACTTATCCGACGGCGATGATTGTGGCGGTGATCGTGGTTTCACTGACGTACGTGCTGCCGTTTGCGGCGATGTGGCTGACTGGGGTTCCGGCGTCAGCGTTTGAGACCGGGTCGTGGGCGGACATCGCGGGCATGATGGGCGGGCTGGTGGGCGGACCGCTGGTGGCGCGCGCGTTTCGAGTGGCGCTGGTGCTGGGTGGGATGATGAGCGCGTTTGGAATGTTTAATGCGCTGGTGATGAGTTATTCGCGATTGCCGCTGGCGATGGCGCAGGATGGGTTGCTGCCTGCGGTGTTCGGAAAGCTGCAGAAGAAGACGCAGGCGCCTTGGGTGGCGATTCTATTTTTGGCGTCGTGCTGGGCGCTTTGTTTGGGATTGGGGTTTGAGCGATTGATTACGA
>Ga0210390_10004394_pt1 | contig 11894 bp, 8 predicted proteins | sample IncBWH11OmetaG_FD_161050 | JGI IMG/M metagenome (GOLD analysis project Ga0210390, IMG submission 161050) | Forest soil microbial communities from Barre Woods Harvard Forest LTER site, Petersham, Massachusetts, United States - Inc-BW-H-11-O ... | reverse complement strand
TTCTCACCCCTAGACCGAGAGCAGATTGGCCCGCTGAGCCCATTCTCTGGTTAGAGCCATACCGTGATCTAGATCAAACGCCGGCCTGTAGCCTAGCTTATTGCGCGCCTTATCAATCCGCACAATCGTCCGAGCAGCGTACAACGCACGTGTTCCAGGGTCAGGTAGATACAACGGCAAACCGAATTTCGGTGGAACCTGTTTCCATAATGACCGGGCGAGTTTGCGACGAAGCCTCGCATATATAGAGTTGCTCCTTCGTTCAAACTCTTCCTCATCAGATATTTGTTGGTCGTCGAGGTCAAGTATAGCCTGTTTGCCAACCATCCTTTCGTAGGCGCTATAAAATTCGCGCCACGTGGTCGGTGAGGAGCCCGAGATCAGAAATGCCTCGCCGACGGAAGCATCCCCTTCGACAGTTAGCATCGAAGCGGCAACTACATCGTCGACATATACAGCATTGCAAAGACCGGCGCCGCCAGACGGCAAAACTATACGACTAGATCGTATTTGTTCCAGCAAGCGAGTAGTCCATGTCGATCCGAAGGGGCCATAGACGATGGTGGGTTGTACAATAGCAACAGGCAGCCTGCGCGTCTGGTGGAGGTCGCGGAGGAGGCTCTCGATTTTAAGCTTCGTATTGCTATACGGATCCTCAGTTGGGTTCGGCGGCGTGTCTTCTCTCAGGTCCCCGTCGCGCGGGGATCCATACGCAGCGACGCTGCTGATGTGTACAAAACGGCGTCCACTATTCTTCAGAAAGGCTTCAGCTAGCGCGCGCGTCCCTTCCACATTTGCCTTCTGTTGATCCTGCTCCGTCCCACCAAATTTATAGGCAAGATGAAAAACGACATCGCAGCCTTTCACAGCGTCGGCGAGTGCCGCATGATCAAGTAGGTTTGCCTGAACCAATTCGACGGGGAGACCGGCCAAGCGTGAAGAGTTGCGAACATCAGACGTGGTGACGCGTATATGCGCCCCGCGCTCCGCGAGCGCTTCCACCAGGCGGCCGCCGATAAACCCGGTGCCACCGGTGACCAGAACGCGACCGTAGTTGCCCATGAGGCTTACCCGACTCCATCAAAACTACCTAGCATAACGTAGTGTATTGGCGCCACCACATTGCCTGGGCACCGGCATCCGGCGCCAGCACACCGAGCAATCTTTCGCTAGCCACGCGCACTTCGAAACGCATGGTCGCAGGCGCGGGCTGTCAGCGCGAGGATAGTCAACGTTGGATTTTGACTGCCCTGAGAGGGGAAGCAGGCTCCGTCGGTCACATATAGTCCACGAGCGTCCCAGCACTCGTTGTACGGATCAAGCACTGACTTTGCTGGGTCATCCCCCATGCGGGCGGTACCACATTCATGATTGGCGATACCTGGTGGGTCAGGTGCCTCAGCAATTTCCGTTAGTGTTACGCCGACGGCATCGGCAAGCTCCCGGAGTGCTGTAGACTGCTCGCGAGCACGCAGCAGTTCTGTCGGGCTGTACCTGCAGTCGATGCGCAGGACTGGGATACCCCAGGCGTCTCGGAGCTTGGGGTCGAGCATTACCGAATTTTCCGGCCGCGGAAGCATTTCACCGTAGGAAGCGGCAGAAAAGTCGGACGCTCCCGCGTCGGCAAATACTTCACTTACTTGCACACCAAAACCCCGGCTTTGACCTGGCATCGACAAATCGCGAGCATCGAAGCGGGGAAGGTAGAGGCAGCGTCCCTGCTCGGGAGGGGGTTCCGGCGGCAGCGGCGGTCCCTTTCCATTAGCTACCAGCCGGATGTGATCCATAAGGTAGCGACCAAGTGCGCCGGACGTCGCGCCCAGCCCGGCCGGGCTTCGCGGTGAGCGTGAGAGGAGAAGCAGGCGAGTTGACTCTAACGCTGAGGCGCAAAGAAAAACCAATGGAGCACAAGCTCGCTGTTCGGTGCCGCTTTGCTGGTCGATCCAGACGACGCCACGCACACGACCTGATCCGTCTACTTCGATCTCCCGCGCGATCGCGCCCCTGCGGACCAAAAGGCGTCCGGTCTGGGCGGCCGCCTCGAGGAAATCCGGCGGTACAGCAAAGCGCCCCAGCAGCGGACGCGCGCCAGCCCATCGCGCAGAGATTGAACGCTGTAGTGCAGCCTCGATCGGCGTGGGTTCGAGCACAATCGAGAGCTCACTATCGGGAAGCCACGGAACATTGTCGCGCCTCCCGGCGAGCCCGAGTCTGTGCTCCGCCAAGGCGTACCAAGGGTCCAGTTCACCGGACTGCAGTGGCCAGGGCGGACTCAACCCGTCAGCCGGAGCGAGGTCGTCAGGACCCAGTCGGTAATATTGGCGGCCATGCGCGGGAATGTGCAAGCGCCCACCTAGCCCCCGGACACGTAACCAGACAAAAGGACGGTCCGCCGGGGTAACATAAGGACAGTCAAGGTCATCGACGAATGCGTCCGGAGCGAAAGGATGAGCGTAACATTGTGTTTGGATCCATTGCCGCCGCCGATCGAGGGCCGCGAGAGCGGCGGTACCGAGAAGCCGACGGGTTAGCCCACGGCTCAGCCGGCGGGAGAATGAACGGATCGGCGATCGAACCATGCCGGCGTCGAGCACTAATACGCGCAAACCCGCCTCGGTCAGCAATAATGCCGCCATGCTTCCCGCAGCGCCAGCTCCAACCACCACCGCATCGTAACGGCCCGTCGCGCGCGCGACCTCAAGCGTAGTGGCCCGAAGTGCAGCAGCGAGCGCGGGACCAGGAGGCATCACCGAGCTCATGCAACAGACGATCGCGAGGCGCGCCGGACCGGCCAGAAGTCAAATTGGTGCGGCGTCATTTCAGCGGTTTGTCATGGTCTATTAAGAGCAGTGCTCAACGGCGGCAACACGGAGGCGTTTCGTCGGGCGCGCACTGGTATCCCTCGAACAATGTCGCTCTACTTTCCTCACGGCGGCGATAATCTCCACCATGTCCTCGGCCGTACCGAGAAAAATATTTTGCGGGATGTATACGGTTTCTCGAGCAGCCTGATCCGCGACCGGTGTAGGCAGCCGTCGGAAATATTCGGGACGTTTCTTCATCAGATTTTGTATCATTATCTGATCTGAGAGAGTGGCATCGAAGGCGCGGTAGAGTGGCACTCCTTCAGCCTGGATCAGCTCAATAAAATCGTCGATGGAAATACCGCCGCAATATTCCTGCCTGTAGCGCATCGCGAACATATACATTCCATGAGCACGGACCCCGGCATCCAAAGCCAAAGGTTCGAGGCAGGCAACATCCGTCATTAGTTCGCGCAGATACTGAAAATTCTTGCGTCGAACCGATTGCATTCGATCGAACACCCTGAAGCGATGGATCAGCAAGCCGGCTTGGTACTCGGTTACGCGACAGTTCCAACCGAGAGTCACGTGAGCCCATCTGTCGCCCGCAATCCCTGACCGTCCGGTGTTATGCATCGAATACGCCCGTTCAAACACCTGTTCGTCATTGGTGGTCAGGGCGCCTCCTTCGCCCGAAGACAGATTTTTGAACGACTGGAAACTGAATCCGGCGACGTCTCCGAGCGAACCCACTGGCCCATCTTTCCAAACCGCGCCATGGGCTTGCGCAGCGTCCTCGACGATCTTCAATCCATGCTTGTCAGCAATGGCCCGAAGTGCAGTCATCTCCACCGGTTGTCCGAATAAATGTACCGGCAGGATGGCGCGGGTCTTGCCGGGAATAATGGCTTCTTCCACCCGCTTCGGATCCAATAGCAGCGTCCCTGGATCAACATCGACGAACGCCACACCGAACCGACGGTCGAGGGCGGCCGTGGCGCTCGCGATAAAGGAAAAATTCGGCACGATGATCTCGCCCCCGTAGTCGAGCCCATCGTGATCCAATACGGCTGCGAGCCCAATGCGCAACGCGTCAGTGCCGTGCGACAGCAAAAACCCAAATCGGCAACCACAGTAGTCTGCCCACTGCTGTCCGAATTGCTCCGCCAACGGCTGGGGTATACCTTCGATCCCTCGGACGAATATCCGGCGAAACATGCCACGCATCTCGGCGTGCCACCGTATGAAATTCCCGTCATCGACGGAGGCCCAAGGACGCAGCCAAACATCACGCACCGGACGGCCCCCGTACCGCGCGAGAGCGCCGGTGAGCCGGGAAGACGGCGGAGGCAGGTAGCCGATCGCCCGCCGCGCAACACTTGTGAAAATTTTTCTTATCGGTTGCGGCGCAAGCCGAAGAGTTCGTTTCATGCGTTCAGTTTCGCTCACTCAGACCCGAATGCCGACGTGAGCGTTCCACCGAACTCACCAGATAGATCGCTAAATGGCGGGGCTCATCGAAGCCCTCGTTCGTCGCCCTGATTGATTTTTACTGCTGATTTCGCCCGTGTTCAAGCTATCCCGCCCCGCTTCGGAGTGCTTAACCTTACTCGATTTGGGAAAAGGCCTACGCCACCACAGAACTTATCACTTAAAAACCGCGGAGAGAATTGTGGCGCCACCTAAGAGGGACGGCCGCCGCCCCAAGCGCTTGGCAGTTACCTCCGCCGACGTGGCAGTCCCATGGATACGCCGAGCTAATTATGGACAGATGTTCGGGTCGATGCGCGGCTGCATCGGCCGCAAGGGAGTACCGCCGCCGTTAATGTTGTTCGAAGCTTGGTTGCGCATGATGCGCAGATATGGCTGGATCTTAACGAAATCGCTTCTCATGCTAGCCAATTGTGACGGCGTTTCAGTTTCTGCTGCTTGCTCGGCGTACAGGATGATTCCCTGCGATGGCCGGCCACCAGTCGCTCGTTGAATGGCGCCGTAATTCTGCAAAGCGGTCGCTAGAACCAGTCCGGCGTGCGTCAATCTAAGTGTACCAAGTTTGACGGCGGACGGGATCCCGATTGTAGATCCGGCCGGCACGACACCGCTGTAGCACGTCGGCCCACAGAGATCGACTTGATATTCCGGCCACGATATCTGCCACCAGTGGGCAGGCGGCTTCGTCATAGTGGTCGGCATGGCGAAGCTGAGCATGTGCGGGATCAACCCCTTTTTAATCTCCGGTACTCGGATCAGCCCCGGCGTCCACGATGTGAAGGTGCCAGTTGGGTTCTGGCCTTCGCACACGTCGGTCATCAGATTGTAATAACATTGGAAGCCTTTGGGCGATGAAGTTGGCGAGCAGCCCAAGAACTCCTGCATCCAGCGATGAGTGGGGTCGTACAGCGTCATATGCGCGTCCGTGCCGCATGCCGGCTGCGCGTTGATTGGGATGGTTGTGGAGTAGCCCGTGCTGATTGGCATCACGTCGTAAGTCGGCGTGGCGAAAAACCCGAGCGGATCTGTGGTCTTGGCGACATACACCGGGACAGACCAACATCCCGAGTTGATGGTCGCGCCGGACGCGGAGTTGATGATCGCCTGCGTATCTGGGTCGCTCTTATTGCTCCAGACGGCACCACTACCGATGGAGGTATTCCATATGCTATAGCTGCGCAGTGGCTGCACCGTCGGGTCTCTTTGCCCCCGAGGCTCATACGGTGGCGCTGCGGCCGATGTCAGTTCCAGCGTCACCGCATCGATAAGCGCGGTAGCGGTGATCAAAGAGCAGGCCAAGCACTGCAGCCCAACCGTGTGGGTGCCAGCATAAAGGTAGATGTCAGCCGCGGTATACTTTGTGGGTGCCCCCTTATTGCTGACGTTCCAGACGTAGTCGCTGCCGCTCACCGGGTCGGGGCCGTGCCCTTGCGGCAAACCGTCGACAAAAAGAGCAATCGGTGCCGGGGCCGACGCATGGTTCGAGTCGAGCGCGGCGGAGATCGTGATCGAGTAGTACCCGTTTTCCTTGATCTTCTGCGAGTATTGCGTACCGTTGTTTCCGATTAAACGGAGGTGCGGCGAAAGGTAATGGGACGCGCTCCCCGGCGCGAATTTGAAAGACCCAAGCGGCAAGGAGTAGCTGATATCGGAGGCGTTAGCCGCGTTAGGACCAAGCCATACAACAAGCATAGCCAAGCAGAGGCGCAAGCGCATCGTTCGCATCCAAAATAGCAGATCGATTCAAGATCATGGGCGATGGACTTACTAACACGAAGCCACGGCCGTATCGATGCGAAGCTTACGACGGCCGGGTCAAGGTTGACATCGACCGGCAAAAATCGACGGGAGTGGTTGAAAATGACGCGAGACAGATCGGGCTTGATAGCGTGCAGCGTCGCCGATCGTGTGCCACTACTCGCTAGCCGCCCGATAGTTTGTTATGGATTGGTGTTGCGGTCATCCAAATAGGGGCCCTCCTCGAAGCGACAGGCCTAATCACTTCGGCGTTCCAGTGCTAGTCTGGCGGTCGCCCTGAGGTCTTCGAAACTCCATGCCATCCAAATCCGACCCTCCTGCCCGCTCACCTTCGAGGCTTAGCCTCGCGCCGATCTCAGATGCCCGGGTCACGGGCGTGCTTGTCGGAGCCGATGCTGACCCCGTCAGTGTGTCGTTTGAGAGTCTCTCGAGACACCTGGAGATGCCCGAGCATCTCGATGGTTTCATTGCCGTGTTGCTGCCGGCGCTTCTCCGTACCGACGCCGCCGTGCATGTCTCCGGCACGCTGACCCGGGAAGCCGTGCGAAATCTGATCGAATTCAGTGAAGGCTGGGAAAATTGGAATTCCGGTCGCTACCATGCGTTGCGCCTCAGCGCGGACCGCGTCATCGATCCACCGTTGCCGGCCTTTTCTCGACGAGCGGCTTTCGCCTGGTCAGGTAGCTTGAGATCTACACATACCCTCGTGCGCCATCACGCCCGCCGCGTCCCGGGAGCCGTTGGAGTAGCTCGGATTGTTCACGTTATCGGTCTGCAGGGTGACGCGCGAACGGTCTCCACCGATGCGATAGCGGCCGAAGTGAACAAGCACGCCGAACGACTTGGCGCGACCGTCGAGTGCGTGGTCACGAACGCGCGTGAGGTCGGTCTTGTCGAAGCCGAGATGGGCATGTTGCCAGTGGTTGCGGCGGCGCTGCATCTCACCGCCGCAGACCTAAAGCTCGGCTTTCACGCTCGACGATGGCCTTTCTCGGCACAGCTTCGTTACCCGAGGCCGGATCCCGCATTTCCCGATTTATTCTGCGGTTCTCGAATGCTGATACGCGCAGATGGCGGCGTGACAACCCCAACGCAGATGGTGCGCGAGATTCTCGAGTACGCGCCCTTTCTGCTGACCGCCATAAGTGGCTGCAGCGAGCGGCCTCGTTTCACTCCTCCCTGCGGAGTCTGCTCGGGCTGCGTCATTACGTCGCTGGCGTTCGCGGCCGCCGGCATCTCTCACCACGCTCTGCCTCCGCCAGCCGCACTCGACGTTGCGCGGCTGCAGTGGAGCGATCCGGTCGTCGCCGCAGAAGCGACCGAGATCGCTTCAGACTGGTCTAACCCCGGTTCGCGCGCACACCTAGCGCTTCGTCGCCGAGTGAAGTCCGATCAGACAAACACCACGCGCGTCGAAGTGCGCCGCTGGCTCGCCTCCGCCTCCGGCCTCGGACCCATCTGGCCCCGCTGATGTCGCAACCCGTCCATATCTGGTTTGAGGAAGGCCAGGAGGATGGCGAAGTCGTTCGCCGGCTCGTCTGCGAAGGCGTGGTGGGCCCCGGCGCGCCGCGTCTCGATCTGTGGTGGCGCATTCCAGGTATTGCGTCGCTGCCAGTGCCACCGGTGCTCGATTCTCTGCTCGGTGGCCCGCTCCTGTGGGCGGCGATGTCGAACCAGGACATCGTCGTGCACGGGCCGGTCAGCGCCGGTGGCCTGTACAACCTCAATCAGCTGGTTGAAGTCCGTCAACGCTTCTCGCCCGAGCGCTACCCGCGCGCGATCGAATTACGTGCCGACAGTATTGTTGAAGTTGCCCGCGACGCGAATGAGCCATCGAAGGCGATTGCCGCTTTGTCCGGCGGACTAGACTCGACCTTCACCGTCGTACGGCATGGCCTTGGCCTGGCAGGCGAAGCCACCATCCCTATCGCGGCGATAGTGATGGTCCATGGCTTCGACGCGTCGCTCGATCGAATGGATCAATTCGATGCGATGCGCCGCCGAGCCGAGCCGACGATAAAACTGCTCGACGTTCCTTTCCATGTCGTGCGTACCAACAGCAGACTGGACTGGCGGACCTGGCCGCAGTCGGCGATCCCTTTGACAGCGAGCGCCCTCTCGCATTTCGGCCATCTTGCTCCGATCGCCTTGGTCTCCGCCGGCGCACCGTATGGAATCCCGCGGTTCAGCATCGGGCATCCGACGTTGATTGAATCACTTGCGTCAGGCGATTGGTTCCGTGTGGTGACGGACGGCACCGGTTTTGGCCGTGTTGATAAGGTGGAGATGTTGGCGCCCTTTCGAGACGTGCTCGCCGCCATCAAGGTCTGCTGGGCCGGCGACGATCCCGGTAAGAACTGCGGGATGTGCGAAAAGTGTGTCATGACTCGCCTTAACTTCCTGGCTGCAGGTATCCGCGACGCACCCTGCTACGAGACGCCGTTGAACCCGGAAATGATCGCACGCCTCGCCATGCCGTCGATGACCCCCGCACGCGACCTGTTCCGGATGTGCTGGAACGAGATCGAGGCACGCAAATGCCGCGGGCCAGAAATTGACCTCCTGCGCAAACGCCTGAGCCGAGTTCCCCCGGACGTTGTGATCGAGGGGAGGAAAAAAATTGCACGGTGGCTGCCACGGCCGGTCAAGCAACTCATAAAACGCGCGCTCGCCTAATCCCTGAAAGTCACAGTGTCGACACAGACCATGCCGCCAAGCAACTCGATACTGCCAGCGAGCGAATGGTCGCCACTTATAGGATTTCTGCGCGATTTCTCGCTTCGCGCTGATAACCTTTGCTACGTTCCTAACAATGGTAATGCGGGCGATGCACTCATTGCCAGCGGCGCCTGGCAACTCTTTGATGCGATTGGCCTACGGCCGAAAATCATTTCCGCTACGGAGGTGTTGGAAGGAGCGAGCGTTATTTACGCTGGCGGCGGCAATCTCATTCCTTACTACGAGGACTGTGCGCGCTTCCTGCGCACGTGCATGTCCGTAGGTGTGAAGGAGGCAGTAATTCTGCCACACACAATACGGGGACACGTAGATCTGCTCCAGCAGCTAGATGAGCGCTTCATGCTGGTCTGCCGTGACCAGCCAAGCCTCGAATGGTGCGCGACAAATGCACGCGCCGCGAGGTTCATGCCCTCCCACGATCTCGCATTGCAACTGGACGTGGGGAACCTGCAACGTCGTTGCCGAGGGCTAATGCCCTTGGCGACCTTACTCATACGGACCAGCCAAGCTCGGCAGTTGCGCTCATATCTGCGGTGGCTACGATATGCGCAAAGCGTGCAACCGGTCAGTGGCACGCTCCGCGTGTTCCGCGCTGACGTCGAAGCTGTATCGCACCATCCAGGAGATCGAACTCAAGACATTCCGGCTTCCTACGTCTCGGAATACTCGAATCGAGTGGAACACGACTTCGTGGCGAGGGATCTGCTAGACACGATCGGACGAGCGGAAAACATCGTTACGAACCGACTGCACGTCGGCATCGCAGGCGCCCTGCTCGGCAAGCGCGTGCAGCTATATGACAATTCTTACGGAAAGATTCGCGACGTTTATCAATCATCGCTGAAGGATTGCGGCTGGGTTAGTTATGGCGGACAGTAAGCCCCATCGTCGTAATTCAAATTGCTCGCAATACTCCATGGCTTCGAACCGCGTCCGATGTTGGACGCATTAAGAGTACACAGCCTAGCGACGGTAGTTTAAAAGTGCGTGACGATTTAGAATCGTCACGAAAGCCCAAGAGAGACGTCAACGACAATCGACCGACCCATCGCCATGATTTTTTTCTTTTTTTCATCACGCCACTTCGAGAGTGATTTTCGCAAACCCTTGATCAAGGCCCTGATAGCGAAAGGTCACGTGGTTTGGCACGTTCGTATAGGTCGATCAAATGTGCTGACGCGACCGGATGGGGAGCGAACGGAGTTTAGCTCGATTTCGGGGCTCGTCAGACTGATAAGCCTCCTCCGCGCCTATTCGAAAACTTGTAAATCGCCCGTGATATGCGTGGAGACGACCGGATGCTGCGTACCCGTGAGATCAATGCTCTTGATTGCTTCGCTCCGTGGTCTGTGGTGCTTCGACGTTTTCGACAATTTACTGTACGACCTGCGCGGTCTTCATCGCTTGAAGCGCTGGCTGGATATAAACCTACTGACCTGGCTCTGTCCGATTAAGATTGTCCTGTCGCGCGAGCTTTTGCGCATCATGCCAAATGCCTACCATCTGGATAATGCGGTAGATATTCGACGGGAGGATCGCGTCGAAAGAAATTTCAGCGATCTTATGACGCTATTCTCAATTGATGTTCGATTTGATTTTGAGCTGGTAAAGGAGGTGGCAGCATCGGCGCCCCAGAGAAAAATTTATTTGTATGGTCGTGTTGCCAACGGAAATCAAAAAATCAAGTTTCGATTGGAAGAGCTCTGCGCATACTCAAATGTGATCTATCGAGGCGAGTATGTTCCCGACGATGTAGACGCGATATTGGCGCCGTTCGGGATTGGCTTTGCACCGTACGTCACAAACAGCTTCATGACCGAATTCATCAATCCAGATAAATATTACCTATATCTGCAAAGCGGCATGGAGGTCATTTCGACCGACATTCCGCAGGCGCGCCGTATGGATGACCGCATCCACATCGCTCGCTCGGCTGGTGAAATTGTTGAAATGGTGACCCGAATAGAATCCGATCCTACCTATAGGAAGAACAAAGACGTTACCCAAAACCCAAGTTGGGACCAGCGTGCCGAGGAACTAATTGAAATCGTGCAATCGCACATAATCTCTCATCGCATCGGCTCCAAGAGATCTACGCAGCTTTAAGCGGTAGTCCGAACGCCCCGAGATTCATTCGGTATAGCCATATCGGTGGTAGCTTCCGTGATGATAATAGGCGCTTCGCCCTTCGTACCGCCCCAGAGAAGGCAAATCGACCTTGTTGAGAACAACTCCGAGCAAATGATCATAGACGCCTCTCGCACTCCTTAGCGCGCTCTCGACGAAGTCGGTCCTCGTTTGACCCCACTCAATGACATAGATGTAGGCATCTACGAGTTTGGTCGAGCCGCGAACGTCTACAATTGGCATCAAGGGCGAAAAATCCACAAAAACGTAGTCGTAGCTTCGGCGGAGCGAATCAAAGAGCGTGGACGTCTGCTCCGATGCAAGAAATTCGCTGGAGTGAATCAAACGGCGGTTCGTGGCGGCTACGGGCAAGAAGGCCAAACTTGTGGCCTGATCAACCCAGATTGCCTTCTCTAAAGTAGATTCCCCCTTCAGGACTTCCACCACCCCAGCCGCGGCGTCCGGCGCCAGCAGGCGCGACAATGACGGGTTCCTTAGATCGCAGTCCACCAACAGCGTCTTGGCTCCGGTCTGCGCCGCCAATCTAGCGACCGCGGAGACGAGACTGGACTTACCCTCGTTTGGAACCGACGACGTGAACCCAATGATCTGGCCCCCAGACTTATCGATGCTGAGATCGACGGCCATTTTGATCGAGCGGATGGCCTCCGTGAAAACAGACAGAGGTGAATCGGTTATTGCCGAAAAAACACCTTCCGGGGCCACAATGAGCTGCCGACCCGGGGCAGGCTTCTTGGTGATTGAAAGGTCTCGCGCCAATAAGGCGGTTTTGCCGCTCTGATCGACCGCCAACGCAATTCGGCGAAGGGTCTCATTAGAACCTCTGGCAAGAGAACCTCTGGCAAGCGGCTTGCGCCACACGTCTTTTAGGCCCGTTTTGGTAATCGTTTCCAGGATGAACTTTTTGATCCATTCGAGGCCTAGCACCGGATCTCCGGCCCCCTTCTCCTTCAG
>Ga0210390_10004393_pt1 | contig 11897 bp, 10 predicted proteins | sample IncBWH11OmetaG_FD_161050 | JGI IMG/M metagenome (GOLD analysis project Ga0210390, IMG submission 161050) | Forest soil microbial communities from Barre Woods Harvard Forest LTER site, Petersham, Massachusetts, United States - Inc-BW-H-11-O ... | reverse complement strand
CTCACTGCTTTTCACGGTCGTGGGGTTCACCGGCCGACCGACGATCAGCCGGGCCGACGTCAGATTCAGCACCGGGTGCAGTTGATCGCCGACCCGCACGTACAACGCGGCGGTGGACCGGTCGGCCAGCACCTGGTTATTGGCCGCCGACCCATTGGGCCGGATCAGCGAGAACACGAAGCAGCCCACCAGCGCGGTGATCACCATCAGCACGCCCATCAGCAGCGCGCGGGTCTGGGTGCGCAACGGGTCGACCAGCATCCGGGTGTCGTGCAACGCGATGCCGGATGCGATCCGGCGCATCACAAATCGCCAGCCACTCACCTGATGGCGGGTGACAAAGCCGCGGCGGTAGACCACCTTGTCGGGATTATCGTTAGCCGGAGTACGCGACGCGAACGAGCGCCGGTCGTCGCCGGGCTCGCGGCTCGTCATGCCGGCACCTCCAAGCGGAGACCTTCCAGCAGCCCCGGCACCGTGTTGGCGAGGTCGGCGGCGGTGATCGTTATGAGCTCCTCGTCGGTAAATTCACCGGTTTGTCCGTGTTCACTGTGGTCCAACCTGAATTCGCGTTCCTCTTCGGACTTTTCGACGACGTTGCGGACGAACCGGCCGTTGCCGGCGATATCCAGACCGCGGCGTTCTACCCCCGCAGTATCGGGTTTCATGATGTTGGCCAAGTGGGCGAACAGTGCTTCCAGATCGTCGAGCGCGGGCTGTTCGAAGGCGCTGTCGCGTTTTTGCGCCATGAAGTTGGCGATCTCGATCAGCTCGGCGGGTTGGTACGACGGGAAGTCGATGGTGCGAGTGAACCGCGACCGCAGACCTTGGTTGGTGTCCAGGAACCGATCCAGGTCGGCGCGGTAGCCGGCGATGATGACCACCAGCCGATCGCGGTCGTTCTCCATCCGGGCCAGCAGCGTGTCGATGGCCACCAGACCGAAGTCGTTCTTGGCGCCGGTGGCCACCAAGGCGTAGGCCTCGTCGAGGAACAGCACACCGTCGAGCGCGCTGTCGATGATCGCGTTGGTCTTGGCCTCGGTCTCCCCGATGTGCTGACCGATCAAATCGGCGCGGTGCACCTCTTTGATGTTCTCCTTCTTCAAGAGGCCAAGGCCGCAATAGATTTTCGCGACGACACGGGCGATGGTGGTCTTGCCGGTTCCCGGCGGCCCGGTGAAGACGAGGTGGTGGGTGCGCTGCGCGACCTCCAGCCCGCGCTCCTTGCGCACCAATTCCATTGCTACCGCGCTCTTGAGCCGCGCCACCTGGTCTTTGACCCTCTCGAGGCCGATGAACTCACCGAGCTCGCGTTCTGCCTCGGACAGCAACACGGCTTTGCGTTCCTGGGCTCCGGGGTCGACGAAGTCGCCGGGCTTGGGCTCGGTGGCCGGGTCCCATGGGTCGATGCGCGCGTCGATACGATCCGCCGTGGTGGGCACGATCCCGAAGCTGGAATCCGTCAGCGCCTCTTCGACCTGGGCGTTCTCCGGGTTGGCAGCGTAGAGGTCCTGCAGCACCTCTCGTGCGGTGTCCTCGTCGCCGTCCGCGCGCAGCGCCAGCGCCTTGGCCAGCGCGCCGTCCACCACGGCGACGGCGACCGGACCGTCGGGCTCCTCGAGATAAGACAACGCCGCAGCAAACATGCCCAGCCGCGCCAGCGAGATCCCCAGGGCGATCTTCACGGCATGCGCGAAGTGCTCGTCGAGACCGGGGTCGTTGACGATCGGCGACAGCAGCTTGACCACATCCGCCCAGCGCTCAGCCCGGTACTGGATGGTGGCCGCGACCCAGCGGGCCTCCCGCGAGCTCGGCCGACGTTGAGCGACGTCGATGACCAGTTTGTGCGCGTCGGCGAATTGCCCCTCGGCTGCCAGTGCCGCGGCGTACGCGAGGTGAAAGTCGTCGGGTGCGGTCGCGCGGAACTGTAAATACAGCCCGGTGTCGTAGTGGAACCCCAGGGCGCCCGGCGCGAGTTCCGCCTGGCGCTGCAGGAGCCCCGCGGTCGCCGCCGCGCCCGAAATCGCTTCCAGCACACGGGTAGACGCGTCGCCGGCGGCGGCCAGCCCGACCCAGGCGTCGCACTGGTCATGGGCGATACGGGTGAGCGCGGTGAACCCGGACCGGGCGGCGGCCAGGTCGGCCGGTCGCTTTCGGTCGTAGACGGTCAGCCCAAGCGCCCGGCAACAGTTAGCGAATCGGCTCGTTAGGTCGTCATCCACCCTGGCCGTCGCCGGCCGTGTGGCAACCATGCCGGTGTCAGCGGTTTCCACGCCCCGTATCCCTTCAGACATAGTGTTGCCTAAGCTAACCTCGCGCCGAAGTTAGCATTGCATAAGCTAAGTGTCGAGATGCACGGATTGGGTCGATTCGTGGTTTCGGTCGCGGCGTCGCGGAAAGCCAACCGCTGCAGGTCAGTCCCCAAAACAGCCTCCCCGCGACGGCCTCCGGATCGCTGGCGAGACACAAGACTCCCCGACGCCGTCGGCACGATCGAACCGCAGCTTAATGAAAATGGGTGTCATTAGCGGCTGACTCTACGGCATAGCTCCTTCACTTTTTGACCGCCCTGACTAATCTGTTGCGGGCGACCATCGGCCCGGCCTCGACATCCGGTCCCGGAACCGGTCGGCCCACCTCGCGCAGGTAGTCGGCCAACGGGGTCGCCACCGCGGTCCAGCCGTGCTCGTCGAACCACTGATCGGCCGGAGCATGCCGCTCGTTGTAGATCAGTTGGAAGAACACGCGCTGGTCGGCGGTGGCCGCACGCTCTTTTGCGACGGCGGCCGCATAGTCGTCGGGCGCCATCGGTGCGCCATCCTCCACGGCGACGTGGCTGGCCCGGGTGGCCAGCGCGTCGATGCCGGTGAACAGTTGCTGCTCGGCACCAGCCGGGAGATAGATCAACAGACCTTCGGCAATCCAGGCCGACGTCTTGACGCTATCAAATCCGCTGTCCCGCAATGCCTGCGGCCAGTCCTCGCGTAGGTCGATGGCAACCTCACGGCGCTCGGCGTTGGGTTTGGCTCCCTGTTCGGCGAGCACCTCACGCTTAAAATCGAGAACCTGCGGACGGTCCAACTCGAAGATCGTCGTCTCGGCGGGCCAGTGCAGCCGGTAGGCGCGGGAGTCCAAACCCGCGGCCAGGATGACCACCTGTCGGACGCCGGCGTCGGCGGCACGTCGGAAGTAGTCGTCGAAATATCGGGTGCGGGCGCCTTGGAAGTTGACGAAATACTCGCCCCAGTCAGCCGTTTTCAGTCGGTGTTCGCGAAGTTTGCCGTCGAGCACGTCGGCCACGTTTCCTCCCACGGCGCGACAGAACACTTCGGCAAACGGGTCGACAGCCAACGGGTCGGGTTTTTGCGCCTCCAATGCTCGAGCGGTGGCCACGAATAACGCGGTCGCACCGACACTTGTGTTGATGCCCCAGTTGTCGTTGTCAGTACGCACGGGAACCGACCCTACGCCCGCCCAGCAGCACGCTTTGTCGCTTGCAATCGCCCGGTCCAGCCACGACGGCATTCAATACGACGTTGTGTCGTAGAACAAGACCCCGTCCCGGTAGGGGGTACTTGCTCGGCTACACCAACGGCCGACCGGCCTTGATCCGTCGGTCCAGATCCCACAGCAGCACGTTGAACGGGAACCGCCGCACGAACCGCGGCAGCACGTTGTTCATTGTCCGGAGCATGGCGATCAACCGGTCAAAACGGCGCTGCTTGGCGGCATCCCACGAAAATCGCATCTCGTCGCGAAAGCGTTGCGGCAGAAAGCCCGTGGTGAGCAGCAACGCGAGACGTTCCGGCAGCCGGCGCAGCGGCTCCGGCAGCGAAACCGCGCGCACTCGGCCCACGGCGATCGGATACAGGTAGTCGCGAACGCTGTCGTCGATGTGGACCTTGTCCAGTTGGTCTTGCCAGTAGCGGTCGAACGCGGCTCGATCCGGCGGCCACATCTCCGGCGGCACCTGCAACGTGGTGCCGAGCACTATGCCGTCGCGGTAGTGGCGGTCGGCGTCCTGCTCGTCCAGCTCGCCGACGAACATGCGATAGAAGTCGACCCCGCCTTTGTACAGGCACGCTGCCACCCACAGCTGCAGGTCCGGGTCGAACGCGTTGTACTCCACCGGGCTGTCGGGTGTCGAGTAAACCTGGGCATGCGCGTGGTTCACCGCGCGGCGAAACGCCGCCTTCTGCGCGTCGCTACCGGCCATCGCCACCGCAAGATAGGTGAAAGTGGTGCGGGCCCGCTTGATCGGATGCAAGTCGACCCGGCCACTCTCGACACGGCTCTCCATCACGCCGTAGCCCACGCCTGGCCGGCCCAGCTGCATGATCACGTTCGCCGGGCCGAGCAGCAGCGCCATGCCCATCAGCCCGTCGTCGAAACGGACTTCTCGGCGCGTGCGGCGGCGCCTCAACCGGGCTATCGGCGGATCGCTCATCGCGCGCTCGACATGGCTGATTGGCTCGCTGACCGTCACCGGACACCTACCCGCTAATTGTGAGAACGCCTGTTTCCTGATATTGCAGCCTGGCGCGGACCGATGTCAAGATGGGATTCATGGCCTCAGCCCCGACCACGAGCGCACGGCCATACCGTGGCGTCGAGGCGGCCGACCGCTTGGCAACCCGCCGGTCCAAGTTGCTCGGGGCTGGCCTCGATCTGCTGGGCGCCGATCGGCAGAACGCCGCGGAGCTGACTGTTCGCGCCATTTGCCGGCGGGCCGGCCTGGCCGCTCGCTACTTCTACGAAAGCTTCGCCGACAAGGACGAGTTCGTCGCGGCGGTCTTCGACTGGGTGATTGCCGACCTAGCCGCCACCACGCAGGCCGCGGTGGCCGCTGCGCCACCGGAGGAACAGACCCGCGCCGGCATGGCCAACGTGGTCCGGACAATCGGCGGCGATCCCCGCGTGGGCCGGCTGCTGTTCAGCGCCCAACTGGCCAACGCCGTGCTGGTGCGCAAGCGTGTCGAATCCAACGCGCTGTTCGCGATGCTCTCTGGCCGCCATGTCGAAAACGCACTGCGGGTACCGGAGAACGACCGGATCAAGGCCGCCGCGCATTTCGTGGTCGGCGGGGTGGCGCAGACGATCAGCGCCTGGCTGGCCGGTCAAGTGCGACTCGATCCCGATCAGCTCATCGACCAGCTCGCGTCACTGCTCGACGAGCTCGCCGACCCGAGCCTGTACCGCGACTGAATCCGGCGCGGTGAGCTAGTGCGCGGCCGGGATGCGGCGATCAGCCGCCGTCCTCGGCACGGCCCGCGTATCAGTCGACGTGAATTCCTTTATCCAGCAAGCAAACTCAAGCGTGATTCCGTCGGGATCCTGAAAGTAGAACGACCGCACATAGACGCCAGGATGCACCGTGGCCGAGGCCTGCGTCTCGCTTTCGTCGTGGTTGAGCACCGGGCCAACTCGTACGCCCTTGGCCTTGAGGCGCTGACGGTAGTCGTCGAACTTCTCCGCCGGAACATGAAACGCCAAGTGGTTCATGGTGCTGACCGCGCTGGTGATCTCCCCGATGCCCGGGATCGCAGCCGGCGACGAGAGGCCCGGCACCCGATCGGGCGCGTCAGCGAACCAGAAAAACGCCACGCAATCACCGTTGCCGGCGTCGAAGAAAAAGTGCTGTCCGGCACCCCTGGGCAGGTCGAGCGATTTGATCAACGGCATGCCCAGGATGTTGGTGTAGAAGTCCACCGTGCGGGCCATGTCCGAGCAGACAAGCGCGACATGGTTAATCCCGCCGAGCTCGAACTCGGAATTGGTGTTGTGCGGTTTGATCATCTCCCGGCCCCCTCCCTCGGCATTGCGCATCGCTGGTTACGTGGCGGAGATCCGAATCTGAACCTAACATCAGATTCGGGTGTATTCCAGAGAACTCGACGGTGCCGCGATCGCGCCGATCCCACGGTCACGAAGGAGGCTCGCCGGTGTCCACCGTGTCCGAGCAGCCGACCCGGCGTGCGCCGTTGCCGACCGACCGCGGCCGCCGAACGCAGGCCGCCATCGACGCCGCCGCCCGAGCAGTCATTGCCCGCAAAGGCATCCTGGCCACCACCATCGCCGATATCGCCGCGCAAGCGGGCCGGTCGACGGCGTCGTTCTACAACTACTACGACTCCAAAGAGGCAATGGTCCGCGAATGGGCGCTGCGCTTCCGCGACGAAGCCAACCAGCGGGCGCTGACGGTTACCCGGCATGGCCTAACCAATCGCGAGCGAGCCCAGGAGGCCGTGGCGGTGCATTGGCACACCTATCGAAACCGGTTGGCGGAGATAGTCAGCGTGTCACAGCTGGCGATGATCAACGACGACTTCGCCCAGTACGGGGCTGACATTTGCGCCCTCCCGACCTCTTTCATCACTGAAATGGTGCGGCGCGCCCAATCCGAGGGCTATTGCGCAGGTGATGACCCACAGCTGATCGCCGTGGCGATCGTGGCGATGTTTAACCAGTTTTGTTACGTGCAACTTGCCGGTCCCGGGTTAAGCCCGGCCGGGGCTCGCGATGATCAGGCCTGCATCGACACGTTGGCGACGCTCTTCTACCGTGCCATCTATTACAAGGAGGTCCGCCCGAGGTGACTCGCACCACCGGCACGCCCGGGGTTATCCGCGAATTCATCGGACTGCCATCGCCGACCGCTCGGCGCGCCGGTGCGGGCGGACACCCTTGCCAGGGGCTGTATCACCGGGGCGTCGGACGCAAGCCGAAGGTCGCGATGATCGCGGCACACTACCAGATCGACTTCTCTGAGCACTATCTCGCCGATTACATGGCGACCCGCGGCATCGGATTTCTGGGCTGGAACACCCGGTTCCGCGGTTTTGAGAGCAGCTTTCTGCTCGACCATGCGCTGGTCGACATCGGCATCGGTGTGCGCTGGCTGCGCGAAACGCAAGCAGTGGAAACGATTGTACTGCTGGGTAATTCCGGAGGAGGATCATTGATGGCCGCCTACCAGGCCCAGGCGGTCGAACCCAACGTGACTCCTTTTCCGGGAATGCGGCCCGCGGCCGGGCTGACCGACCTGCCGCCGGCCGACGGCTATGTGGCCAGCGCGGCCCACCCGGGCCGGCCGGACGTGTTGACCGCCTGGATGGACGGCGCCGTCGTCGACGAGAACGATCCGATCGCCACCGATCCCGACCTTGACCTGTTCAACAAACGCAACGGGCCGCCGTACTCGTCGGAGTTCCTCACCCGTTACCGGTCAGCTCAGGTGGCGCGCAACAACGCGATCACCGACTGGGCCGAAAAAGAATTGAAACGTGTTCGGGCAGCGGGCTTTTCGGATCGCCCATTCACCGTGATGCGGACGTGGGCCGATCCCCGCATGGTCGATCCAACCCTCGAGCCGACCAAACGCCAGCCGAATATGTGTTATGCCGGCCTCCCGGCCAAGGCCAACCGTTCTGCGCACGGCATCGCCGCGGCCTGCACGCTGCGAAGCTGGCTGACCATGTGGAGCCTGCGGACTGCCCAGACCCGGGCCGAGCCACATCTGGCCCGGATCACCTGCCCGGCCCTGGTGATCAACGCCGAGGCCGACACCGGTGTGTTTCCCTCGGATGCCCAACGCATCCATGACGCGCTGGCCAGCAGTGACAAATCGCAGTGCGCCATCAACACCGATCACTACTTCACCACACCGGGGGCACGCAGCGAGCAGGCGGACACCATCGCCAAATGGATTGCCAAGCGGTGGCGCTAAGGGTCCTCGCCCATTTCGTTCCCGGACCTAAGGTGCTGGATTTCCTCGCGCCGGAAGCTGATTGGCTTGACATCCGTTGGTGCGCCGACGACGACACTCCTGATTCCCAAGCCGCGTTCTATCGGGAATTGCCCGACGCCGAAGTGATATGGCATGTGCTGCGGCCGCTTTCCGGCGCCGATCTCCTGCAAGCGACTCGGCTGCGGCTGATCCACAAGTTCGGCGCCGGGGTCAACACCATCGACGTCGAGACGGCCACCCAACGCGGCATCGCCGTCGCCAACATGCCCGGCGCTAACGCGCCGTCGGTGGCCGAGGGAACGGTGCTGCTGATGTTGGCCGCACTGCGCCGCCTGCCGGCGCTGGACCGGGCCACCCGGGAGGGCCGTGGCTGGCCGTCCGACCCGCGGCTGGGCGAAACCGTGCGCGATATCGGCGCCTGCACGGTCGGCTTGGTCGGCTACGGCAATGTCGCCAAACAGGTCGCGGGCATCGTCGCCGCGATGGGCGCCACGGTGCTGCATACCAGCACCCGCGATGACGGGCTGCCCGGCTGGCGGCCGCTGCCGGAGCTGCTGGCCACCAGCGACATCGTCTCGCTGCACCTGCCGTTGACGGATGACACCCGCGGCCTGCTGGGCCGCGACGCGCTGGCCGGCTTGAAGCCCGATGCGGTGCTGATCAACACCTCACGCGGCCCGATTGTCGACGAAGGCGCCCTGGTCGACGCCCTGCGCGGCGGTCGGTTGGCCGCCGCCGGCCTGGATGTCTTCGACGTCGAACCGGTACTGCCGGACAACCCACTACTCGGCTTGGACAACGTCGTGCTCACGCCGCACGTCACCTGGTACACCGTCGACACCGTGCGGCGCTATCTGGTCGAAGCCGTCGCCAACTGCCGCCGGCTGCGAGACGGGCAGCAGCTAGCCCATGTGGTCAACCAACCCACCGGTTATTAGATTGAGGGGATCGAGCCCAACGGAAGGCGACCAATGCCGATCGCGATAACTCCTGAGCATCAAGACCTAGCCGATTCGGTGCGGTCCCTGGTGGCGCGGGTGGCGCCATCGGAGGTCTTGCACGCCGCGCTGGAAACACCGGTCGACAACCCACCGCCGTACTGGCAAGCGGCGGCCGAACAAGGCTTGCAGGGCGTGCACTTGGCCGAATCCGTTGGCGGGCAGGGTTTCGGCATTCTCGAGCTCGCCGTGACGCTCGCCGAGTTCGGCTACGGCGCGGTACCCGGCCCGTTCGTGCCGTCGGCGATCGCCAGTGCACTGATCTCGGCACACGACCCGGACGCCAAGGTGCTCGCCGACCTGGCTTCTGGAACGGCCATCGCCGCCTACGCGCTGGACTCCGGGCTGACCGCGACCCGGCACGGCGCAGGAGAAGACGCGCTGGTGATCCGCGGTGAAGTCCGTGCGGTGCCGGCGGCGGGTGAGGCATCGCTGCTGGTGCTGCCGGTGGCGATCGACAGCGGCGAAGAGTGGGTCGTGCTGCGCGCCGATCAACTCGAAATCGAGCCGGTCAAGAGCGTCGACCCACTGCGGCCCATCGCGCATGTGCGCGCCAACGCCGTCGAGGTCGGTGACGATGCGGTGTTGAGCAACCTCAGCGTGGTCGCCGCGCATGCGCTGATGTCCACGCTGCTGTCGGCCGAGGCCGTCGGCGTCGCGCGGTGGGCCACCGACACGGCGGCGGAATACGCGAAGATCCGTGAACAGTTCGGCAGGCCGATCGGTCAGTTCCAGGCGATCAAGCACCGGTGCGCCGAGATGATCGCCGACACCGAGCGCGCCACTGCAGCCGTGTGGGACGCGGCCCGCGCCGTCGACGAGGCCCGCGAAAATCATTGGGATATCGGGAATTCCGCGGTCGAGTTCGCTGCGGCGGTGGCGGCGACATTGGCGCCGGCGGCCGCGCAGCGCTGCACGCAGGATTGCATCCAGGTGCACGGCGGTATCGGATACACCTGGGAACACGACACAAACGTCTACTACCGTCGCGCGTTGATCCTGGCCGCCAGCTTCGGCCGTAGATCCGAGTACCCGCAGCGGGTGGTCGATACCGCGACCGGCACGGGGATGCGCGAGCTCAACATCGACCTCGATCCCGACACCGAGAAACTGCGGGCCGACATTCGTGCCGAGGTCGCCGGGCTCAAGCAGATACCCCGCGAAGAACGCGCGACCGCCATCGCCGAGGGTGGATGGGTACTGCCGTATCTGCCCAAGCCCTGGGGGCGGGCGGCCAATCCCGTCGAGCAGATCATCATCGCCCAGGAGTTCACCACCGGGCGGGTAAGGCGGCCGACGATCGGCATCGCGGCGTGGATCGTGCCGTCGATCGTGACCTTCGGTAGCGACGAGCAGCAACAACGTTTCCTGCCGCCGACGTTCCGCGGCGAAATGATCTGGTGCCAGCTGTTCTCCGAGCCGGGTGCCGGATCCGACCTGGCAGGGCTGAGCACCAAGGCGACCAAGGTCGACGGCGGCTGGCGCATCAGCGGACAGAAGATCTGGACCACGGCGGCCCAGTTTTCGCAGTGGGGGGCCCTGCTGGCGCGATCGAGCCTCAGCGCTCCAAAACATCAAGGCATCACCTACTTCCTGCTGGACATGAGCAGCGAGGGCGTGGACGTGAAGCCGCTGCGCGAGCTCACCGGCGGCGCGATGTTCAACACCGTGTTCATCGATGACGTCTTCGTGCCGGACGAGCTGGTGCTCGGCGAGGTCAACCGGGGCTGGGAGGTCAGCCGCAACACGCTAACCGCCGAGCGGGTGTCGATCGGCAGCAGCGACGCGAATTTCTTGGCCAACCTCGACCAGTTCGTCGAGTTCATTCGCGACGGGCAGTTCGACCAGATCGCCCAAAACCGCGCCGGACAACTGATCGCCGAGGGCCACGCCGCCAAGGTGCTCAACATGCGCTCGACGCTGTTGACGTTGGCCGGCGGCGACGCGATGCCGTCAGCGGCAATCTCCAAGCTGCTGTCGATGCGCACCGCACAGGGCTACGCCGAGTTCGGGGTGTCTTCATTCGGGACGGACGCCGCGATCGGCGATCCCGACGACCTGGCCGGGAAGTGGGCTGAGATCCTGCTGGCCAGCCGCGCTACCACCATCTACGGCGGCACGTCGGAGGTGCAGCTCAACATCATCGCCGAGCGGTTGCTCGGGCTGCCGCGCGACCCGTAACCCTGCATACAAAAATCCACGCCGACCTGACTGTTGTCAGATCGGCGTGGATTCTTCTTCGGCGGGAGCGGCGACCCTATTTCCGTTTGGGAGAGGCTAGTCGCCATTCACCGGGCGGATCCGGCTCGCCCGCGCCTACCGCTCCTCCCCAGGCCTAGAAGATGTGGAAGCCGCCGTTGGTGTGGCGGTGGTGGCCCCAAAACACGGGGGCGACGTGATACGGGCCACCCACGGTGGGCGCTGGTACTGCGGAGGCTGCACCCACGGTGGGCGCTGGTACTGCGGAGGCGGCGTTGGCCGCGGGCATCGCGCCGAACAGCATTGCGCCGGCCACGGCGCCTGCGCCGATCGCACCAACTGCTAGGCGACGGGCCGAGGACATCGAAGTGGATAGTGAGATCGACATTTTGGTTGCTCCTTCGTCATCTGGGTCATCTGGGGGACTGACACCAAGAACGCTAAACCCCAATCCTTAGCAAACGCTAAATTAGCGCCTTAATAATGCTGAGAATATTGCGCATTACTCCAACCAGCTATTTCTGGTTTCTATGCCAACTCCGCTGGTGGCGTTCCATTCATGAATTACTGCATTCATGATCTCATGAGGCACGTCCGTACTGGCTTCAGTAGCTACGGATGTATCTATACTGCCTGCTCATAGGGGATTTACGCGTCTACTGATCTCCGTATCTCCGTGCTTCATTACGTAAGGATAATTATCAGTAATGTGCACAAATTACTTTGCATGTCCGCTTCATTCACTACGAGATAGCGAACTATTTTGATTGCCGTTAACGACGCTGGCTGGCACGTTGTCTTCTATATACAGCAATCACACTCTGAAATGTCGATATAAATCGATGCAATCGTCCCGACGATCGGCCCAGCCCGAATGAGTCGGGCCGCCGGCGCTGACCACGGCATCCGTTGCGCAGACACGGACACCCGGGCGCGGGTGCACGACTCCGCTT
>Ga0210390_10004390_pt1 | contig 11900 bp, 10 predicted proteins | sample IncBWH11OmetaG_FD_161050 | JGI IMG/M metagenome (GOLD analysis project Ga0210390, IMG submission 161050) | Forest soil microbial communities from Barre Woods Harvard Forest LTER site, Petersham, Massachusetts, United States - Inc-BW-H-11-O ... | reverse complement strand
TCATCGATGAAATGCCGCAGTCGATCGCGTAACTCACCATGTGGAAGATCGGACCCGAATGCGCAGCACAGCATGCGAAGTGGGTGAGTGCTATCGCCGCGAACTGTGGCGTGCGCAGTACCTGCGCCATGGTGAAGTCGTGTCCGTCGGCTCCTGCTGCGGCCACGCCGCCGGGATACGCCAGGGCCGGCGGGCGGCGCACGAACAGCGAGGCGGGGATGACGACGACCAGGGCGAGGCTGCCGATCGTCATCATCGCGGTGCGCCAGTCGTAGTTAGTGATGATCCATCGCGACAGTGGTGCGATCAGAAACGAGCCGAGACCCATGCCCGACGAGACGAGTGCCACCGCAAGGCTGCGATTGACCGTGAACCAGCGGGTGATCGTCGCTATCAGCGGTGCATAGAAGCTGCCCGCGGCCAAGCCCACCAATATTCCGAACAGGAGTTGGAACTGCCATAGCTCGGTAGCATGGCTGGCGGAGATTAACCCGGCGGCAAGAAGGACGCCGCCCGCCAGCACGACGACGCGCGTGCCGAACCGGTCGGACAGCGATCCCCAGAGGAACGATCCGAACCCCATGGCCAGGAAGCTGAGCACGGCGGTGAACGAGATGCCGGCGCGCGACCAGCCCATGTCCTGCGACATCGGCTGAAGGTACACGCCGAGCGACATCATCGAGCCCATGCCGATGCAGGTCACCAGCATGCCGACGCCAACGATGACCCAGCCATAGAAGAGTTTCATGCCCGATCCAGTAGATTAGTGGCAGCAAGAGCCGGTATCGTCGTCGTAGCGATCGTGATGGCGAACCCAGTCGGTGAGGTTGCCATTGATGGTTTCGTCGCGTCCCTTTGGCGTGATGTCAAGGAAGGCGTAGCTGCCGAGGAACATCTCGCCACCGCGTGCGAAGGACGAATAGGTGTGGAAGATCTGGCCAGACTCGTCCCGATAGAACACGCTGCGGCCCGACATTTCGTCGATCACGCCGGCACCTTCGCGATAGTTGTAGTACGCTTTGCCGGCGGCGATCTCCTCGGGCGTGAACGACACGTGGAAGTCGAAGTTGAATTCGTTGCCGTACGACGATACCCACTTGATCGGCCAGCCCATACGCTGCCTGAACGCTTCGATCTTCGCAAACGGCGCGCGCGAGACAGCGGCATAGGATACGTCGTGGTGGCCGAGATGCATCAGTGCACCCTGGACCTGGTCCACTTCGAACGAGCAACCGACGCAGCCTTCGGTCCAGTCGGGGCCGAACATGAAATGTTTGATGACGAGCTGGCTGCGTCCGTCGAACAGGTCGGCGAGCGTCACCGTGCCGTCGGGGCCGTCGAACAGGTAGTTCTTTTCCACCTTGACCCAGGGGAGCTCACGGCGTTCGGCACTCAACTGGTCGCGCAGGCGGGTGAATTCCTTTTCCTTGCGCAGGAGTTCCTTGCGCGCGGCAAGCCACTCGTCGCGTGAGACGATCTGATGTTGCATTTCTCAATCCTCCTTATGCCATGGTAAGCATGTAGTCGGCGAAGCGTTCGAGGCAGCTTGTCCAGCCTGTGACATGGCCGTCGCGTCCCTCGGTGGTTTCGAACATCGCCTGGTGTAGAGTCAGCCTGGTCTTCGTGCCTTGTTCGGAGAAGGTCACGGTGGTGAGCAGTTCGTAACCCGGATGACCGTCGGGATCCTCCCAGGCAAACGTGAAGACGATGCGCTCGGGTTCAACGATTTCGCGATAGACGCCGCGCTTCCAGTGCTCGGTGCCTTGCGGCGATCGCATGCCGAAGCGGTAGGTGCCGCCGACGCGGATGTCCATATCGCAGTGGATCGTGGTGAAGCCTTGTGGTCCCCACCAGCGCGCGATGTGCTCCGGCTGCGTCCAGGCCCTGAACACCAGCCGACGCGGTGCATCGATGACGCGCGTGACGACGAGTTCGCGGTCCGCCGTGGCGCTAATGCTTCCGGCCACGTCGCTTCTCCTTGCCTTGCAGTTCCTTGAGGTAGCCTTCGAGGCGGTCGAGGCTCTGTTCCCAGAAGATACGATAACGTTCGAGCCAGTCGGAGGCGCCCTTCAGGGGGCGCGCTTCCAACTTGCACGGCCGCCATTGTGCCTCGCGGGTGCGCACGATGAGGCCGGCGCGTTCCAGCACCTTCAGGTGCTTGGAAATCGCGGGAAGGCTCATGGCGAACGGCTCGGCCAATTCGGTGACCGAGGTCTCTCCCGAGATGAGCCGTGCCAGGATCGCCCGTCGCGTCGGGTCCGCGAGTGCCGAGAAGGTTCGGCTGAGATGGTCGAGGGCCATAACGTTGTGAACCGGCTGGTTAGATAACTCATCGGTTAATAAGTGGCGTTGGGCAGCTTTGTCAAGCGTCATTTCTGGATGTGGATGCGGCCGCGATTGCCGCGTCGACGGCGCATCTAAACATTTGCGCAGAAGGCTGCCCTTTGACCATAGTGCTTCCGCCGTCTATTCGCTTGATGTCCGCTTCGTGCCCAAGAAGCTCGCGTCAGCGTCAGCACCAAGGATTCCGAGACCATGAACAACGACGACCGGAAGCATCGCTCCCACCTCCCGATGCCGAACACGACGCGGCGTGGCTTGATTACCTTTGATGCAAAGGATCCGGACACGAAATTTCCGCCGATCGAGCAGCTACGCCCCCCCAAGGGCGCGCCCAATGTCCTGCTCATTCTGCTGGACGATGCAGGGTTTGGCTCCGCAAGCGCATTCGGCGGCCCGTGCCAGACGCCGAACGCGGAGAAGCTGGCAGCGAACGGCCTGAAGTACAATCGCTTCCACACCACTGCTCTCTGCTCGCCGACCCGTCAGGCGCTACTCACTGGGCGCAACCACCATACCGCCGGCATGGGCGGCATCACCGAGATCGCCAGCGGCTCGCCGGGTTATAGTTCTGTGCTGCCAAACACCATTTCGCCGCTGGCGCGGACGCTGAAGCTCAACGGCTATTCGACCGCGCAGTTCGGCAAGTGCCACGAAGTGCCGGTGTGGGAGACGAGCCCGGTCGGACCGTTCGATGCGTGGCCGACGGGCGGCGGCGGCTTCGAGTATTTCTATGGTTTTCTTGGCGGCGAAGCGAACCAGTGGTACCCGACGATCTACGAGGGAACCACGCCGGTCGATCCGGAGAAGACGCCCGAAGAGGGCTACCACTTCATGGAGGACATGACCGACAAGGCCATGGCCTGGATCTCGCAGCAGAAGGCGCTCGCTGCCGACAAGCCTTTCTTCGTCTACTTCGCACCAGGCGCCACCCATGCTCCGCACCACGTGCCGAAGGAATGGGCCGACAAGTACAAGGGCAAGTTCGACCAAGGCTGGGACAAGCTCCGCGAAGAAATCTTCGCGAGACAAAAGGCTCTTGGTGTCATTCCGCGGGAATGCCAGCTCACGGCGCGCCACAAGGAAATTCCGGCGTGGGACGAGATGCCGGAGGCATTAAAGCCAGTGCTGCGCCGGCAAATGGAAGTCTACGCCGGCTTCATGGAATACACGGACCATCATGTCGGACGCCTGCTCGATGGTCTGAACAGGCTGGGTATCCTCGACGACACGCTGGTCTACTACATCATCGGCGACAACGGCGCCTCGGCTGAGGGCACGCTGCACGGCACCTTCAACGAGATGCTGAACTTCAACGGAATGTCCGCGGTCGAGACACCGGAATTTCTCAACGCCCGGATCGACCAACTCGGCGGACCGGAGTCTTATAACCACTACGCGGTAGGCTGGGCACATGCCATGGACACGCCCTACCAGTGGACCAAGCAGGTTGCCTCGCACTGGGGCGGGACGCGCAACGGAACCATCATCCACTGGCCGAAAGGGATCGCCACCAGGGGCGAGATGCGGTGGCAGTTCCACCACGTCATTGACGTCGCGCCGACGATCCTCGAAGCAGCCGGGCTGCCTGAACCGGTTTCGGTGAATGGCGTGGCGCAGCAGCCGATCGAGGGCGTCAGCATGCTTTATTCGTTCAATGACGCCAAGGCGGCGGAACGGCACGAGACACAGTATTTCGAAATGTTCGGCAACCGCGGCATCTACCACAAGGGCTGGACCGCGGTGACGCGGCACAAGACGCCATGGCTGCTGATCGGCGAGAAGACCCCGGAATTCGATGACGACGTCTGGGAACTCTACGACACGGAAAAGGACTGGAGTCAGAGCAACGACCTGTCAAAGCAGATGCCGGAGAAGCTGCATGAACTGCAGCGCCTGTGGCTGATCGAGGCCACCCGCTACAACGTGCTGCCGATGGATGACGACCTCGGAAGGCGCTTGAACCCAGACGTTGCAGGGCGGCCAGTGCTGATCAGAGGAAATACCCAGCTCCTGTTCCCCGGCATGGGCCGATTGTCCGAGAACTGCGTCATCAGCATCAAGAACAAATCCCACTCGGTAACCGCCGAAATCGAGGTACCAAACTCTGGTGCCGAGGGCGTGATCATCGCGCAGGGCGCGAACATTGGCGGTTGGAGCCTGTACGCCAAAGCCGGCAAGCTCAAATACTGCTACAACCTCGGTGGCGTGCAGCACTTCTATGTCGAGGCCGCAGACAGGTTACCCGTCGGCGAGCACCAGGTGCGCATGGAGTTCGCCTATGCCGGTGGGGGCCTGGGGAAGGGCGGAAAGGCGACGCTTTACGTTGATGGCAAGAAGGTTGGTGAAGGGGACATTCCCATGACGCTGGCGATGGTGTTCTCCGCCGATGACGGCTGCGATGTTGGCGAGGACGGTGGCGCCCCCGTCTCCCCGGACTACGGTCCTCGCGGCAATGCCTTCAACGGTCGGATCAAAGGAGTGCAAATCGCCATCGCCGACGCTGCCGAGAATTCAGATCACCTCGTTTCGCCGGAGGAAGCCCTCCGCATTGCAATGGCGCGGCAGTAGAATTGACGTGGCCGCACGCGGCACGAGGCGGGCCAACACGCCAAAACCCTGAATATGCCAGCGGCAGGCACATCCGTCCGTTTTCGATCCACGAACTCAGCGACGACGGCGTACCGTTCCAGCAGTCTGATTTCGGTTTTCCGACTGCTAACAATTGCTGTGCCATGCCTTGCGGGACTGGCCTGCACGACGAGGGACGCCGAGCAACGGCAGTTCATACAGACGGCGGAATCCACACTACAGGAAGCACAGAAATGTCGATCGTCGGTCGCCAGCAAAAAGGAATACCGAGCGCTGGCAATCCATCTGCCACTCGTTGAGATCAACCACGCAACACTGACCCAGATGGCTGACACGAGCCTGGCCAGCCACGCTGATTACTCAGCTATCTCAGACTGGCAGATGGACATTCGCGCATGCCGCGACAGAGTGTTGGGTTTGATACAGGATGTTGACCCTCGTTACGTTCCGATCGTTCTCGCGGAGTGGAATGAGGACGATGAGGTTCTGGTCCAACTCGCGCGCCGCAAGCTCGCCTGGGGTGATGCCGTGATGCGCCTGCGGAGCAACCGAGCAAAGATGCTGACGAGGGTGGCTGATCAATTGTCCAAAACGACGATCGAGCAGAACCAAAATCAAGAGGCCGCCCTCAATCGCAGAGCTTCGTTCGTAAACGCCCTGGTTGGGACGATACCCTGAGGGCGCGCGCCCGCTAGAATAGTGCTCCGACGGCGGCATCGAAGCGGGGCAACGTGCTCTCCGAAATCAAGCGTCGCTCCGGGACCGGCCTTATCAGGGGACGCATGCGTTGGTGCACGATGACCTCGCCAGCGATCAGAAGCGGCATCGCCGCCAGGAAGCGGACGTGAACATCCACGTCCCAGAGGAACGGCACAGCCGCATGCCCGGACAGGATTTGTCCACCCAGTCCCGAGAGCACAAGAAGAGGCAGCCAGGCAATCAGTGGGATGACGACAACGCTTCGGCGTAGCGGCATCAGGGCATCGCCTGCTGGGTGCGCCTGGAAACCACGCAGGCGGTTTCATTAGAGGTCTCTCCGCGCACTCTATAACTCAACCTGGCGGCTGATCTCGATGAACCTGTCAGGTGGTAGGTCGAAGCGATCCGGGGTGCGGACCGCGTTGCGGTACATGAAGCCAAACGGAATTCGCCGCCACCCCGAAAGACGCGGGCGTGTCTTGCTGCGTACCACCTCATCATGCTCGGCGAAGTACAGGGCTTCATCGAGGTCGACCTGACAGCCTTGATCCCTGGCGTGGGCCAACGCGAGCGCAAGATTGGGCACTTCAACAAAACCAAATCGCACCTTCACATGCCAAAGTCCGTCAGTGACATGTTTGGTGACGGCTCGTTCAGTGGCGGGAACACGCGGTACCTCGTCGAAACCGACTGTCAGGGTGACAACAGTCTCGTGCAGCGCCTTGAACTGCGTGGCGTGGTGCAGCAACTGGCGCGGCACCGCTGCGCCCCCGCGGCTCAAGAACACCGCGGTACCTGGCACGCGTGCGATCCCGCCGTCCTGGTTTATCTTGGCGAGGAATGCGGCCGTGCTCTCCTCGTCCTCCGCCTGCTTGCGGCGCACCGCCGCCACACCTTTGTGCCATGTTGTCATGACCATGAAGACAAGCGCACCGAACAGAAGCGGGAACCACCCACCCTCGCGCACCTTCAGCAGGTTGGCCGCAAAGAACGCGATGTCCACCAACAGGAACACGCCACTTGCGAACAGGGCGGACACAATTGGCCAACGCCAGATGTCGCGCATTGCATTGTAAAGCAGTGCGGTGGTGAGCAGCATGGTGGTGGAGACCGCGGTGCCGTATGCGCCCGCGAGGCGATCGGAGCTGCCGAAACCCGCGGCCACCGCCAGCGTGCCGAGCATCATCGTCCAGTTGACGAATGGCACATAGATCTGGCCGTACTCCTTATCTGAGGTCTGGCGGATCATCAGTCCCGGGAACCAGCCGAGCTGCATGGCCTGACGTGTCAGCGAGAACGCGCCGGTGATGATGGCCTGGCTTGCAATGACGGTAGCCACGGTCGCGAGAACGACCAGCGGGATGACAGCTCCACTTGGTGCCAGCTTGAAGAACGGATTGCCGGTAAGCGAAGGGGTCTCGATCAGCAGCGCGGTCTGGCCGGCGTAGCTCAGCATCAGTGCAGGCAGGACGATCCAATACCAGGACGACCGGATCGGCGTGCGGCCGAAGTGCCCCATATCAGCGTAGAGCGCCTCACCCCCGGTGATCGCGAGGAAGACACCTCCGAGCACGACGAAGCTCTGCCAACCGTGACGCACCAGGAAGCCCAACGCCTCGAGCGGGTTGATCGCGGTCACGACGACAGGTTGGCGGACCACACCGAACAGGCCAAGCACCGCAATGGTGGCGAACCAGAGCAGCATGATCGGTCCAAAAATGCGGCCGATACTGGCAGTGCCGCGAGGTTGGACGAGGAACAAGCCGAACAGGATTATCAGGGACGCTGGCAGCACGTAGGGCTTGAGCGCGTCGGTGGCGACGTTGACGCCTTCCAGTGCACTCAGAACCGAGATTGCTGGTGTAATGATGCCGTCGCCGTAGATCAGGGCCGCGCCGAACAGGCCCATGATGACGAGCAACCCCGTGACGCGACCACCACGGCTCACTCGGCCGGCGACAAGGGCCATGAGTGCCAGGATGCCGCCCTCGCCGTGGTTGTCGGCCCGCATGACGAACATGCAGTACTTGACCGATATCGTGACGATAAGCGCCCAGACAACGAGGGATAGCAGGCCGAGCGCATCTGCCGCGGACGGATGGCCGCCGACCGCACCCACGATCGCCTGATAGGTGTACAGAGGGCTGGTGCCGAGGTCTCCATAGACAATGCCCAGCGCGGCCAGAGCGGCTGTGACAGCGCTGGTCTTCTGGGCAGGCGAGGCAGATCCGCTTACGCCAGTGGCAACAGGGCCGTTGGGCATTCTCGACGCATCGTTGTCGCGGCCTGTCAAACGTCCCTCAGCAATTATTGTTGAATGCGCCGCGCACGGAATGTGCCGTTTGGTTGGTGGAAGATGATCGTATCCACAATGCCTGACTCATTGCGGCAAAATTCCGTGCGAAAGCCTACCAGCGAAGCGATCTCGAATGCGCTGGCCTGATAGGGAACCAGGCGGTAAGTGGGTTGGTCGGATGGCGTCAGCGTGAGCTGTCCATCAGCATCCAGTGCGACAGCGTGCGTTTGCGGACCGATGCGATAGGTGCCGATGCACGCGGTGCGGAATGCCGGATCGAGCGCCTCTCCGCCGGGAAGGCGACGGAAAACGATCTCGTTGACTTGAGGTTCGAACGGCGCCGACAGCCGGTCAATGGTGCCCTCACGATCATACCCGAAACTGATCGCCAGGAGGTCTGGCGCCAGAGTGTCCGGCAATTCGGGCACCTCGAACACGTCATAGTGACGATGGGACAGCGGGGCGGTCATGCCGCGATAGTGCCAGTGCAGCACATCTCCAATCGCCTCGATCGTGATCCGGCCATAGCCGGGATGCTCATATTCGCCGGCATAGTCGGCGAGTGGGTGGCTTGGTTGTGTGTTTCGTCTGCGGGCCGAGTCGCGGGCCTCACGGCGTTCCGTTTCCGCCGCCAGGAACTGCTGCCGGCGCATACGGAAGCGCTCGAACCATGGCACCGGCTCCTTACCACACAGCTGATCGAATACGACGTAGCTGAGCATTTCGGTAACCGGACTGGGCGCCCGGTTGGTGAGAACCACGACACCAAGCTTTCGATCCGGCAGCATGGCGATCCTGGTACCCCAGCCTATCCAGCCACCATCGTGCCCGACGGCGCGCTCGCCACGATAGTGATAGCAACTCAGGCCGAGACCGTAGTGCTGGTCGCCGATCTCGTCGAATTCCGAGCGCCCCGTGTGCACCCGCGGCGTCTGCATCGACCGGATGGCTGCGGGGGAGAGCAACTGCACGCCGTCGAACGATCCGCCGGACAGATGGAAACGGAGGTAGTTCACCATGTCGGCGGTCGTCACGTTGATGCCGCCTGCCGACGTGGTTCTGATCGGACAAAGCGCAAACCGGCGGCGCTTATCATCGACCATGGTATAGGGTCGTGCGGAATTGGCCGCTCGCTCCAGTTCCTCAACCGAGAAGCCAACCTGATGCATTCGCAATGGCGTCAGGATACGCTCGCGCGTGAAATCCTCCCACGACTGGCCGGTGATTCGTTCAGCAACCATGCCAGCGGCCATATAGCCGAGGTTCTGGTATTGATAGGCTTGGCGGATATCGCGGCTCGGCTCGAGGAATTGCATTGCTGCCAGCATCTGCTTTGTCGACCAATCGCCGGGCATCCAGATCCAGTCGTGACGTGGCAACCCGCTGCTGTGACACAGCAGGTCGATAACCGTGATCCGCTCGGTGGCAATCGGGTCGTGCAGGCGAAACTCAGGGAGGTATTCTCGCACCGGCTTATGCCAGTCGAGCCGGCGTTCATCCGCCAGCATGGCCAGCCCTGCCGCGGTGAAGGACTTGGTGACAGAGCAGAGGACAAACTGAGTGTCCACCGTCACGGGCAGGCCAGCTGCCACGTCGCGCTCACCGAACCCCTTGAGGAAGATGGGTGCATCGTGCTGCACGACGGCAATCGCGAGACCGGGAATTTGCCACTCGGTCATCGCCTCGCGGATCAGCGAGTCGAGATCATCCAGCATCGCTTCGCTTCCGATCTGGTTCCCGCGCTCAGGACTACAGGTGACTAAAACTCCCCGCTGCGATACGCCTCGTCGAGGCGCTTTGCGTCGTCCTCCGACGGCTCCTCCCAGGCCTCACCGCGCCGCCGGAGCGCGCCGGTGAAATTCGGCGGGCGCTTGGCGTTGAATGCCGCACGGCCTTCCTCACCGTCCGTGGTCACCTGGATCAGCAGGTTGTTGATCAGGTTCTGCACATGCCACGCCTGGTCAGTCGGCAGATCGCCGAAGCGGACCACGAACTCCTTCATCATGCGTACCGCGACCGGCGGCAGCGAGACGATATGGCGCGCATACTTCTCGGCACGTTCCAGCAACTGCGCATGCGGTACCACCTCGTTGATCAGACCGATCCGCAAAGCCTCCTGCGCGTCGAACGGTTCATCGGTCAGCAGGATTTTCATCGCATCGGCGTAGCGAAGCTGCTTGATCAGCAGGCTCGCACCCGGCCCATGACCGATCCAACCCTGCGACAGCAGCGAGAACTTGAAACGCGCATGCTCGGCGCTGGCGATGCGGATGTCAGTGGAGGACAGCAGGACGTACAGACCGGCGCCGGCTGCCCAGCCGTTCACCGCGGCGATCACCGGCTTCCACACGCGCGGATAGTGATCGCCGAAGCGGCCGTCGACGCCGGTTTTCTGCCCGTGCACCGTGCCGGCGAGCGGCCAAAAGATGCGCTGCGTGCGCAGATACTCGCGCTCTTCCTCGGTGATGTTCTTGCGCGGTGCCAGATTGTGGCCGCCGCAGAAATGCCGGTCGCCTGCGCCGGTGAGGATGGCGCAGCGGATGTCACGATCCTCCCACATGTCAATCCAGGCCTCGGAGATCTCGTCCGACGTCTCCTTGTCGAAGATGTTGGCCTTTTCCGGGTTGTTCAGTGTGATGTAGGCGACGCCATCGCGCTTCTCGTATTTGATCGCCATCAGGTCAGCGCCCTTCCCCTGCGCGCAATGAACTCGGGGAATGCGTCTTCGGCTTTGGCACCGCGCATCACGTGCGTGGTGTAGTCGTGTTCGATCTCATGCTGCTGCTCCAGGTTTTCGCCCTTCTGCCGCAGCAGCAGCGCCTTCACGCCCATCACCGCGCCACGATGGTTGCCCGCGATCATGCGCGCGATCTCCATCGTCTTGTCGCGCAGTTTCTCGCGGGGCACCAAATGGTTCAGCAGCCCGATGCGAAACGCCTCCTCGGCTTCCACCACGCGCGCCGTGAACAGCAGTTCCTTCGCCATCGGCCAGCCTACCTGGGCGCCCAGCGACCAGGTGCTGTTGATCCGCCCATACGCCGCGGCGAGGAAGCGGAACTTGGTGTCCTCGCAGCCCACCCGCATGTCGAGCGAGGATGAGAGAACCGCTGCACCGCCGAACGCCAGGCCGTTCATCATGCCGATCGTCGGCTTCGCGGAGGCCGAAATGTCGTAGGCTCTGCGACCCTCGCGCATTGCGTCGAGCTGTTCCGGCGAGTAGCGGCGATCGTCCTCACGCTGCTCGTGAATGTCGCCACCGGCCGAGAACGCCTTGGTGCCCGCGCCGGTGATCACGATGCAGCCGACCGCGTCGTCGGCGTCCATCGCCTTCACCGCGGCGTGCAGCTCGGCCGACAAACTGCGGTTCATCGCATTCAGCTTGTCGGGTCGGTTGAGCGTCACGATGCCGACGCCGTCCTCCACATCGACCAGGATATGTTCGTAGTTCATGGTCTCCTCCATCGTGCTTCTCGCTGGGCCCTGCGCAATGGAGATTGCTTCGCTTCGCTCGCAATGACAATGTCAGTCGGTCACCGGCTTTTCCGTTGCGGCATGCGGCGCCGGCGTCTTGTCAATTGCCCCGGTCATGGGGATGAAGAACACACCCATGTCGCGCTTCGAGTGGATCTTGCCCTCTTCGTCCTTGGTGTAGACGTAGAGCACCTGCCCGCGCTTGAACGGCTGGCCGATCGGGATCACCAGGCGCCCGCCGGGCTTTATCTGCTTGAACAGATCGGGCGGTGCGTACTGCGCGGCGCAGGTCACGATGATGATGTCGAAGCCGCCCTCCACCTCGGGCCAGCCGTAATAGCCATCGCCCACGCGCGTACGGACATTGTCATAACCGAGCGGGGCAAAGATCTTGCCGACTGCCTTGCCGAGCGGCTCGATGATCTCGATCGAATAAGCGCGCTTGACGATGCGCGACAGCAGAGCGCTCTGGAAGCCGCTGCCCGTGCCGATCTCCAGTGTC
>Ga0210390_10004385_pt1 | contig 11909 bp, 6 predicted proteins | sample IncBWH11OmetaG_FD_161050 | JGI IMG/M metagenome (GOLD analysis project Ga0210390, IMG submission 161050) | Forest soil microbial communities from Barre Woods Harvard Forest LTER site, Petersham, Massachusetts, United States - Inc-BW-H-11-O ... | reverse complement strand
GGCTTGCTTCCGCATGCTCGCCGGTCGCTCCCGGAACCAGCGATGCGCCGGGCTGCGCCGGATCAGGATATTGCAGGCGCTCTCCCTGGCCGATGGGATCGTACGAGAGAACGACAAAGCCATTCAGCGCAAACAGCGCAGCCGTCCGGATGTCGCCGCCTTTGCCGGGAGGGTAGTGACCGGGCGTCATGAGGATCGCCGGCCGTTTTGATGCAGTCGTTTGGCCATCGGGTATGTAGAGCAGAGCCGTTACCGGAAAATTGGGCTGGCTGTCGTAAATCACTTTACGAATGCGAAAACCTTGAGCCTGTGTTTCCCCGAGTATCTTCGCGTTCAATGGGGTGCGTTCAGGCAGCGCTCCAATGAGTGTTTTCAGCTTTGCCTGAACGATTGCCTGTCGAGCTTCAGCGTCGGCGCGGGTTTGGATTGCTGCCACGGTCTTCGCGCGCTCGGCGGCAAAACGGGAGGCAATTGCATCCAACCACGCATTGAGCGCGTCCCGTCCGGTTGCGATGTTGCCGGAATCTGAACGGATGTGGGTCTCCGCACCGCGCGAAGCTGCGGGCGGAAGCGAAGGTGCCGGGGCCTGCGCGCAGGCAAGCTGCGTCCCCAGTTCAACAACAGCCAACCAACGCAATGCGCCCACGATGGCATCCTCCATTTCCAATTCTTGATACGCTCGGAGCGCGCTCGGGTCAACCAGGATTCGAGCCGCACTCGAGTCCAGTCCCAAAGCCGTCAAGCAGGATTCGGCCTTCCGCATGCTGCAAAGGTCCGACCACCTGCGGTCACGCTGTTCGGCCAAACCATGATCGTTTGCTCGGAAAGATTTGGGGAGAATTCCGTCAAATAGCCCTTGACAAAGCAAGATTGCACCTGCAAATATTCATCCGGAATTGGAGAGGTCCGACCACTCCAGCCAAAAAGTTTCCCCGGGATTAGAAAAAAGACATCATTTTTGGAGGCTTCAATGCCATACATGCGCACGAGGGCACATGGAATGGTCGCTCACTGTGCAGTGCTTTTTGCCTGCGTAGGAGCGCTGCTATTTCCTCTCCAGGGCCACTCGCAGATCGCCGGAACGGGCAACATTCAGGGCACGGTTACCGATACCACGGGCGCCGTTGTGCCGAAAGCCGCGGTGACCTTAACCGACGAATCGACGCATGTGGCCCGAACAACGACCAGCGACAACGCCGGCGTTTACGTATTTCCTGGCGTTCCCATCGGAAGGTACGACATCGGGGTTCTTGCCCCAGGCTTCAAGACCTACGAGCAGAAGGGGATCGTTCTCGAAGTGGGAAGCAGCATCGCGATTAACGCCAGCCTCTCCGTCGGCACTGCAGAGATGAAGGTTGAGGTCCAGTCCGAAGGACTTCAGTTGCAGACCGAGGACGCGACCTTCAAACAAACCATCGATCAGGAAGCAGTAACCGAAATGCCCCTCAACGGACGCCAGATGACGGGCCTGATCACGCTTTCGGGCGGCTCCAACATTGCCCCCGCCGGCGACTTCACCGGCAGCAAGTATTCTTATCAGACAATTTCCGTATCGATTGCGGGCGGCGGCGGCAACACGACGCTTTGGCGGCTGGATGGCGGCGACAACCAGGACTATATGGGCAATGGCAACCTGCCCTACCCGTTCCCCGATGCCGTAAGTGAATTCAGTGTCGAGTCGACCGATCTGGGCGCACAGGATGGCGGTCATGTGGGCGGCATGGTCAACGTCGTGACCAAGTCGGGAACCAACAGGTTCCACGGCGAGGCCTTCGAGTTCATCCGCAACAACTATATCGACGCCACCAATTTCTTCTCAGCGACACCCGACACGCTGCACCAGAACCAGTACGGCGGCACCTTCGGCGGCCCCATCTTGCGCAACAAATTGTTTGCTTTTGCAGCCTATCAGCGGTGGGTGGCCGATCAGTCGCAATCCAATACGCAGGCCACGGTGCCCACCGCACAGAACCTGGCCGGCAATTGGTCGGTCACGGACGGCGTTCCAGGCATTGCAGGCAGCAACCTGTGCAACTCGAGCCATGCTCCCATTCAGCTTGTCGACCCGATCAACGGCACGAAACTGCCGGGAAACCAGTACGCGACGGCGCCCGCCTACGACGCGTCGGCGCTGGCGCTGCAGGCGTACCTGCCTGCCATCAATCCGACGCTCGATCCGAATAATTGCGGGTTTGTTTTCTACGCCATTCCGTACAGGTTGACCGACAATCAGTTCGTCACCCGGGTCGACTATACCGTCAGCCCCAAACAGAACATCTACGGCCGCTACTTCGTCGATGGGTATCAGTTCCCGGCATACTTTGATAAGAGCAATATTCTGACCACGACCCAATCAGGCAATATTGAACGGGTTCAGACATTCACACTCGGCGACGCCTATACCTTCAGCGGCAAAATCGTAAATGCGGCGCATATCTCCATTCTTCGCCGCGTCAACAACCGTGGTTACGCGCCAGACGACATCAACGCCGCCACACTGGGTGTCGATGTCTATCAGGCCGTTCCCAACGGACTGCAGATGTCCGAAGGCAAATTCACCATCGGCGGCGGAACGAACTCTGTTGCGCACTTCAACGACAATACCGCCTCCATCGACGACGACGTGACCTGGATCAAGGGCAAACACCAGATCGCGTTCGGCGGCGAATGGGTACAGAACCAGCTCAATATCGGGAACGCCTACGAAGGCAACGGTATTTTCACATTCAACGGCGAATACAGCGGCAGCGGCCCCAAGGGCGGTAACACCATCGGCGACCAGAATCTCGATTTTCTGATGGGAACGCTCGGCTCGTCGAGCCCTTTCCAGCAGAGCAAAGAGCAGCAGAACGCGCTGCGCGGGCCGATTCCCAGCCTCTATATTCAGGACACATTTCACGCCACCCCGCGTTTGACGATGGTCGGCGGTCTGCGCTATGGGCCCAATATCATGCCGCATGATTACTTCAATCGCGGCGTAGTGTTCAGCCAGGCCGACTTCATTGCCAATAAAACCAGCTCGGTTTATCCGAATGCGCCCGCCGGTACCCTTTACTACGGCGACCCCGGCGTGACCCGACAGTTCACAAACAACTCCTGGGGCCAGCTTTCACCGAATGTCGGAATTTCATTTGATCCCGACGGGAACGGCAAAACTGTCGTGCGCGCGGGCGGCGCTCTCATGTTTGATAACCCCGCCTTCTTCACCAGCCAGCGCAACCAGCAGAACCCGCCGTTCGCTACAGCCGTGACCAACACGCAGACGTCTTCGTCGGGTCCGGTTCTCTTCAGCGCTCCGTGGTCTCAAGGCGCCATCACATCCAGTCCATTCCCTCAGCCCGCGGTTCCATCGCCCTCGCAGGCGCTCTTCTTCGCGCAGTCGCAATTCATTGTCATGCCGCAGCAATTCAAGCCGGCATACACTCTTCAATGGACGCTCAGTGTGCAGCGGGAATTGAGCCGCGGCTGGCAGGCAACGCTCGATTACATCGGCAACACCACGCGGCACGATCCGGTTGGCTACCCATTCGACCCGGCCGTCTTCATCCCCGGCGTGTGGGGTCCTGGCGGAACGGGTTGTGCGGGCATCGTGACCACCGGACCGGCTGCCGTCAAGCCGGGAGCAGTCAACGCCAACTGCTCCACAACCGGGAACGAAACCTCCCGCTTCCTGCTCACCACAGAGAATCCGGCGGGTACGAACTCGGCCGGAAAAGCCACCGGCGGGAACCAGTATGAGGGCAGCGGAGGCGGCTCGGTCATCATCGACGACGAGGCCACCTCAAACTACCACGGCTTGATCGCTTCCATTCAACACCGCATGTCGAATACCTTCAGCCTGCTGGCCAACTGGACCTGGTCGAAGTGTCTGAATATTGAAGATGCTCAGGGCGATCTGGCCGGTACGACCGTAGAAAATCCCAACGACCTGGCCATGGACTACGGCCCGTGCGGCTCGGACTACCGGCATATCGAAAATGTGGTTCTTGTCGCCAAGAGCGGCTTCAACAACCATTTGAACCGTGTCGAGAAACTCGTCGTCGATGACTGGGAATTGGCGCCGCTCATCCACATTCAAAGCGGCCAGCCCTTCACCGTTACCGCCGGCCAGGACAATTCGCTGACCGACGTGGGCAACGACCGTCCGAACCTTCTGCCCGGCGTGAATCCCTATGCCGAGGCAAAGTTCCGAAAGCCCGCCGGTGAAGCCAATCGTGAATACTTGAATCCGGCAGCATTTGCTCAAGTCACTGCAGGTTGCACGTCGACCACGACGGGAGCCTGCCCATATCTCGGCACCTACGGAAACATCAGCAAGAACTCGTTCCGTGGACCGGATGCGCTGCAATTCGACGCGCAGATCTCGCGTATCTTCACCATTCACGAGAACTGGTCGACGACGCTACGCCTGGAGGCATTCAACGTACTGAATCATCCTGACTTCAACCCTCCGTCCGGAGCCACGACCGGATCTCTTGCCGCCAGTAGCGGAAGCGCCGCTGCGCTCACGTCCTCGACATTTGGCCAGGTGGCATCAACCTTCAACCAGGCTCGCGTCTTCCAGGGCAGCATCAAGATCAACTTCTAACCTCGATTGACTTAGGGCCTGTTCACATGACTGAGGCGCTTCGATATCCTGATCGAGGAAGCGAAGCGCCTCAAATCGTTTGGCTTCAACTCTGCACTTAGACCTTTTATCTTTCGCGCGCCGCGCGATGAATGACCACCGAACCACAAACTCCAAGGGTGTGCCTCATGGAATCGAATCGGAATTATCGCAGGGAGTTTTTGAAAACCGGCAGCGCTGCTTTGGCTGCTACGGCCGTTTCATGGAACGCCAGGAGCTATGCAGCGATCGTCGGAGCCAATGACCGCGTGCGCGTGGGCGTCGTCGGATGCGGCGATCGGATGAAGCAAGCCCTGATTCCAGCCTTCCTGCAACATGCCCAGGAGAAGAACTTCCAGTTCGTCGCCATCTCCGACATCTGGAACCGTCGTCGCGAAGAAGGCGTGGCCTACATCGAGAAACTTGGCGGCGGCAAAGTTGAGACTGCGCGCAATAACGAAGAGCTTTATGCACGCAAGGATGTCGATGCCGTGCTCGTCGCAACGGCCGACTTTCAGCATGCCTTGCATGGCGTCGAAGCCGTCGAGGCAGGACGCGATGCCTACGTGGAGAAGCCAACTGCGCACACCATGGATGACGCGCGCAAGTTTCTGGCCGCCGTCAAGAAGACAGGAAAGATCGTCCAGGTGGGAACACAGCGCCGCAGTACGCCGAGCTACCAGAAGGCTGCTGACTACATCAAGTCGGGTCAATTCGGCGACATCGTGATGGTCGAGATGACGTGGAATGTGAACCAGCCCGGACGCTGGCGCAGGCCCGACGTGGTTCCGCTGCTCAAGGAAGAGGACACCGACTGGAAGCGCTACCTGCTCAATCGGCCCCACGTGCCCTTCGACGCGCGCAAGTATCTTGAGTTTCGGTTGTTCTGGCCCTACTCCTCCGGCATTCCCGACCAGTGGCTCGTGCACCAGATCGACACCGTGCACTGGTTTACAGGTCTGCCGCATCCGCGCAGCGTGGTCGCAAACGGGGGAATTTATTTGTGGAAGGATGGTCGCCAGAACTGGGACACGATGACCGCTGTGTTCGACTACGGTCCACTCGACGATCCCACCAAGGGCTTCCAGGTGCAATACACATCCCGCTTCACAAACTCCGCCGGCGGCGTGAAGGAACTCTACTACTCCAACGGCGGCATGATCGACATGGACAAGCAGACAGTCACGCCATCCGGCGGACTGAGCGCCAAATCCGCGGCCGAAATGGGCATGAAGCCAAACCTTCTGCAAAGCTTCTCCCTGGTTGAAAAAGCCGAGAGCGTTTCGACCGACGCCGACACTCACAGCGATCCGCAGACCTCCGCCAACATGCGCAACTGGATGGAGTGTGTCCGCTCGCGCCAAACCCCCAATGCGCCAATCGAAGCCGGATACAGCCACTCCATCGCGCTCTGCATGAATGTGGCGGCGATCCAGACCGGACAGAAAGTGACCTTCGACGACAAGACACAGCAGGTGATGGTGGGAGGCAAGGTGTATGCGTAGCCTGGGCCTCTTGGGAGTCCTTGCCCTGACCATGCATGTTTCTGCTCATTCTTCGTCTGCTTCCAGCGCATCCGGCGTCCAGGTGGTTGCCAACGAAGCCCAGCGACGCGTTGACATCACCATCGATGGGCAGCCATTCACTTCGTACCTCTGGCCCACATCGCTCAAGAAACCGGTTCTGTACCCCCTAATTACCGACGACGGCATCACCGTCACGCGCGGCTATCCGCTCGAGCCGCGGCCTCACGAGCGCGTCGATCATCCCCATCACGCGGGGATGTGGTTCAACTACGGCAACGTCAACGGATTCGATTTCTGGAATAACTCCGATGCCATCAAGCCCGAAGATCGCGTCAAGATGGGCACCATTCTTCAAACAAAAATCGTTTCGACAAAGAGCGGCGCCGATCGCGGGGAACTCGTCGTCGATTCCGTTTGGGTCACGGGCGAAGGCAAACAACTGCTCGATCAAACCACGCATTACACCTTCCAGCGACGCGACCATGCGCGCGTAATCGATCAGGTCATCACCCTCAAAGCCCTCGATCGCGCAGTCTTCAACGACGACAAAGAAGGCGTGCTGGGCATGCGCGTCGCAAGCTGGCTTGAATCGCCGGACGAGAAAGGCGGCATTTTCCTCGATGCAAACGGGAAGCCGACCAAGGTCGATTCCGTTGAGAACAGCGACGCCACGGGCGTTTACCTCACCAGCGCAGGCGTGAAGGGCGGCGCGGCGTGGGGAACGCGCGGCGCCTGGTGTTCGCTTACCGGCCACACCGGCGATCACACGGTGACCATTGCGATTCTCGATCATCCTGGAAACCCCGGCTATCCGACCTATTGGCACGCGCGCGGCTATGGGCTCTTCGCCGCGAATCCACTCGGCCGCAGCATCTTCGATCCGAAACAGCCTGCCTTCAAATACACCATGGAAAAAGATCAGACCGTCACTTTCCGCTATCGTGTGCTTCTGATTTCGCGCGCCGCCGCAGCGGACGAATTGAATCGAGACGAACAGCAATTCGCTGCAGAGTATCGATAGGACGCACACGCATTTGGGCGTTCACCGAACGGATCGGCACGACGCACCGCACGGGTGCTAGGACATTCTCGACCGAAGGAGCTTGAGATGAAGGCGTTTGACCGGATGCGGCGCGATTTTCTGAGGAACAGTGGCATCGGGATGGCGGTTGCCGGCTTTCCTGCGGTTTCGCTGGCGGCAGCAGCCCAGGAGTCCTCTAGCGCGCAGGCGTCAACATCCCTGGGCGTCTTCGATGTGCGCAAATATGGCGCAACCGGCGATGGAAAAACCCTCGACACTTCAGCCGTAAATCACGCCATCGAGGCAGCCGCTGCGGCAGGTGGAGGAGTGGTGCTCTTTCCCGCGGGCACCTACCTCTGCTTTTCAATTCATCTCAAAAGCCAGGTGCATCTGCTCTTGGAGCAGGGAAGCACCATCCTCGCCGCCGAATCGCCCAAGCCCGGTGAACAGACCGGCTACAACGGTGGCACCTATGATGCAGCGGAGCCAAACACGGCATGGGACGCTTATCAGGATTACGGACACAACCACTGGCATAACTCGCTGCTGTGGGGCGAAGACTTACACGACCTCAGCATCACAGGCCCGGGATTGATTTATGGCAAAGGGCTCAGCTTCGGCGCCAATCGCACCGCCCGCGGCAACTATCCGATTTACGTCGCCGAGCAGGCCGGCGTGGGCAACAAGGCCATCGCACTCAAGAACTGCCGCAACGTACTGCTGCGCGATTTTTCTATCCTCAAAGGCGGCCACTTCGGATTGCTGCTGACCGGCGTCGACAACCTGACCGTCGACAACCTTAAGATTGATACCGACCGGGACGGCATCGATATCGATTGCTGCCAGAATGTGCGCGTATCGAATTGCACGGTCAATTCGCCGTGGGACGACGGCATCTGTCCCAAGTCGAGCTATGCGCTTGGCTACGCGCGGCCCACGCGCAACCTGACCATCACCAATTGCTGGGTCACCGGCTACTACGAACTGGGTTCGATCCTGGACGGAACGTTCAAGAAATTTGCGCCTGACGTGCGTGTGCCGCGCACGGGCCGCATCAAGTGCGGCACCGAATCCAATGGTGGCTTCATCAACGTCACTATCTCCAATTGCGTCTTCGAGGGTTGCTGCGGTTACGCTCTCGAATCGGTGGACGGTGCGCTCCTCGAAGATTTCGCCATCACCAACACCACCATGCGCGATCTCGCGGCGCCTCCCTTTTTCATGCGCCTCGGCTCGCGGCTCCGTGGCCCGAAGGAAAGCACCAAGGTGGGCACGCTCCGGCGCATCGTGGTCAGTAACCTCGCCTGCTTCAACGCGCCCCAGCGCCAGGGCTCGATCATTACCGGCATTCCCGGCTTCGCGATCGAAGACCTGAAGTTCTCCAACATCTATATAGAGACGGCGGGCGGTGGAACGGCCGACGACGCAAAGGCGCAGCCCACGGAACAGGAAGACAACTATCCCGATCCTGGGAGGTTTGGTGTGATTCCGGCCACAGGATTCTTCCTCCGCCACGTGCGCAACGTCGAGATGAGCCACGTCGAAATTGCCAATACCATTCCCGACGCGCGGCCGGCGTTTCATCTGCACGACGTCGACCGGGCGGACTTCTTCGCGGTCACCGCTCCCCGGGGTGCGGACGGGGTTTTCGCCCTGAACAACGTAAAGGATTTTCGCATCGGCTGGAGCCGTGCAGCCGCGGATGTCTCTCTCCCGAGCATCGACACGAAGAACCTGTAGGCCCCGGTCACCGGGACAGTAACCGCCGACTTTCGCCTCGCTCTCCTCCTGAATCGCCCGATTTTCGCCCGTCTTACACCCTCTAAATCGACTCCTGACCCATGTGTCAATAGGCACACAGTGTGTGTGTCTTGACACGCACCAGTTGATTTTATCCCTGGCTAACCCATTTGAATTCAATTGCATCCGGTTGGCGTGCCGCTTGCACTCTGTCTGGGCGCAACGATTGGGGCCGGGATTCAGGGGGATGCGATGACAGGATTCATTCTCAGCAGGTTGGCGATGGTGGCAGCAGTTGCAGCGTTTCTGGCGGCACAGGCGATGGCGCAAACGGGGATGCCGACCGCCCCCAAAAGGACGATCGTGGTCAGTCTTGAGGACCGCAAGCTGGCGCTGCTTGAAGACGGGCAGGTCAAGAAGGTCTACACCGTCGCGGTGGGCAAGGCCACGACCCCCAGCCCGGTGGGGACCTTCGTCATCGAGCGCCGGGTGATGAATCCGACCTACACCCACGACGGCAAAGTGGTGCCTGCGGGGCCTGCGAATCCGGTCGGCACCCGCTGGATGGGGCTCAGCATTCACGGGTATGGCATTCACGGGACCAACGAGCCGCGTTCGATCGGCAAGGCTGCCTCCCACGGCTGCATTCGCATGGCGAAGGCCGATCTCGAGGAGTTCTATCCGCTGGTTCATGTCGGCGATACGGTGGTCCTGATCGGTCAGCGCAACGAGCAAACGGCGCGCCTGTTTGGCGACGGACCGAAGCCTCTCATGGCCGCACCGCAACAGCCCATGCTGACGGCGCAAGCGGTGCCGGCGCCGAGTCTCGAGTCACCCAGCACAACGGCCTCGGACATTGCAGTCTCTACAACCGGTACTCGATAAGGCGGTGCGGCAATGGATCTCTTTGCAGATGCAATGAGCGGTTTGGGCGCGGTTCTGTTGCCGGTGGCTGCGGGACTGCTGCTTGAGGAGTTGACCTTCGGGGGACTGGTTCGGCTGTTGCTGGCTCCACGGCCGCGCACTGGAAAACGAATTGAGCCCAGGCACACAAGGGGAGGCGCGAAATGCTCGCACTGAAGATGTTGCTAACCGTCGCGGGTTTGATTTTGCTGACGACCGCGTTTGGAATGCCGCTGTATGCACTTTGGCTGCGGATCAAGAATGCGCGGCGCAAAGCCACCGAAGACGAAACCGTTATCGAACCAGAACCCATTGCGTGGCGCGTCCCTGCAGCTTTGGTCATGGCGGCGTGCCTGCCATTGCTCGTTGCCGGAAGCATCGTAGTGGTTCCAAGCGGCATGGGCGGCGTGTGCATCAGCCAGATTGGCGGCACGCAACCGCAAACACTCTATCCCGGCGTGCATTTCATTACCCCGCTGGTCGACACCGTCGAGATGTTCGATTTGCGCGATCACCTCTTCACCGCGGGGATGCCAACCGAGGGAAAAACGGGCGATATGCAGAAAAACGGCCTCGACGTGCAATCGCGCGAAGGCCTCAATATCGGCCTTGGCGTGACCGTGCGCTACCGGCTCGATCCCCGCATGCTGGCCAGCGTGCAGACGCATCTGCCGCAGCCCGCAGACAAGGAGCTTGTACCTCCCGTGGTGGCCACCGCGTGGCGTGATCTGGCGCCCGAATACACCGTGCGCGAGATTTTTTCGACCAAGCGGGAAGAGGTGCGGTCCAAAGCCGCGGCCGCCATTACCCGCAAGCTGGGCGCAGACGGCATCGTGGTCGAAGAAGTGATGCTCTCCGACGTCAAGTTGCCGGAAGAATACGCGAAGGGCCTCGAAGGGCTGTTGCTCAAAGAGCAGCAGGACGACCAGATGAGCGTGGACACCGACATTCAGCAAAAGCAGGTGAAGATTGCCGAACTGCAGGCAGAGGCCGAGGAAGTGCAAAAGGTGAAGGGAGCCGAGGGCGATGCCAAGTCGAAAGTGGTCGAAGCAAAAGGTGAAGCCGACGCCATGCTGTACACGCTGCCGCTCAAGCAAAAGCAGATTGAGCAAAGCAAGCTCGAAGCCGAAGCACGCAAGGAGGCCACGATCCAGAATGCAGAGGCCGATGCGGAAGCCAAGGTGATCGACAGCAAGGCCGAGCTGCAGCGTCGCAACCTGCTGGCCGATGCCGAAGCCAGCCGCATCAAGCTCATCGCCGCGGCCAACGCAGAACGCATGACCAGCGAGGCGGAGTTGCTGAACAAGTCGCCGTTGTTGATCAACAAGATCGTGGCCGAGCGGCTCTCCGACAAGATCCAGGTCATGATGGTGCCATCGGACGGCAAATTCTTCTTTGCCAACGATGTCTTCAAAAACATGGCGAACACACCGGTCTTGAAGCAGGAGATGGATGCCGAAGCGGAGCCCGATACGAAGGGCGGCGGACACTGAAGCCGCGTGGGGCGAGGGACCATGTCTCTCGCCCTTCCCGCATTCTTCGCTGTGGCATCGATCGCCAGGAAGAAACAGCTCGAAACGATATAATCCGCCCAAACGTACAACGCGCAGAAATGATGAAAAACATGAGGCTGATCGGGTGGTCTGCAGTAGCGATGAGTGTGGCGATGGCCGCGACGATGGGCGCCGCACAAGCTCCCGGCGCCTGGGATCAGCCCACCGCAGTGTTGGCCGACAAAGTTGCCGCAATTCTCGGGCCTGGTCAGGCCCGCCTCACACTTCGCAATCTCTCCACGATCTCCCCGCAGGAGCTTCCTTCGATTCGCCAACTGTTCGAAGAGGATTTGAAACAGCATGGCGTCGGCAGCGCGGGTAGCGAGAGCGCCAACGCGATCCGCGTGACACTGAGCGAAAACGCGCGCGAACGCATATGGATTGCCGAAGTCGTCGAAGGCAACGTCACGCAGGTGGCCATGGTCGAAGCGGGGCCAACTCCCGGACAACGCGCAGCCGCAGCAGGTGGCCTGTCACTGCGCAGGCAAACGCTGCTCACCACACACGAACCGGTCCTCGCCGCGCTGGAGATGGCCAGCAGTCTCGTCGTCCTTGAGCCG
>Ga0210390_10004383_pt1 | contig 11909 bp, 9 predicted proteins | sample IncBWH11OmetaG_FD_161050 | JGI IMG/M metagenome (GOLD analysis project Ga0210390, IMG submission 161050) | Forest soil microbial communities from Barre Woods Harvard Forest LTER site, Petersham, Massachusetts, United States - Inc-BW-H-11-O ... | reverse complement strand
TGGTCACGTGATTCCATTCGAGCAACCACTGGCGGTAGTTGATGCGATCCATCGCGTTTTCGATATGTGTTCCCAATTCGCGCTAAGCATGGTCAGCCGTCCCTAGTAGCAGGGACCCCGGCAATCAGACGAGCAATCGGGCGATAAGTCGTCTACCAGGACCCAGTGCGACTTCTGTCATAACTTTCGAGTTGCCCGACAATCCGGCAGTCGGTCCTCGGAACGTTGACAAACCTTGATGAGAGGGTCTAGATAATGTGGGCGCGTGATGTTACCGGGCACGACATGCCCAGAGGAGGTCTCTCGATGCATAACACAACTACCGGCCGACGCATTCCGCGCAGATTCGCCGCCGGAGCAGCGCTGTTGCTGATTTCCATTGCCGGAGCGCACGGACAGTCGAAGACGCTGCCGGCCAACACTCGTTTCTTTGTCCCCGCGCCGCCCAATGGAGCGGTGCCACAGGTGGAGAGCCTATTGAAGCAGGGCCAGTTGAAGAACGCGCTGCTGATCGCACTGATGGAGACGGTCCCACAGGCGGTGTGGCTGACGGGCGGCACGGCTTCGCAAGTGAGCGCCACCGTGATATCGACTCTCCACGAAGCAAATGTGCAGCGAGCGCTGCCGGTGCTGGTGCTCTACAACATTCCTGGCCGCGATTGCGGCAGCTACTCGGCGGGGGGCGCAGAGAATACCGCGGATTATGAGACATGGATTAACGCCATTGCAGCCGCGATCGGCAGTGAGAAAGTGTTGATCGTGCTGGAACCGGACTCGCTCGCAGACCTGCCTAGCGACTGCGGATACGATCCGACGGTGGTGGATGTCTCGCAACTTACGGCGGACCGATATACGCAGATCAACTATGCGCTGACCACGTTGGAGGCCGGATCGCAGACGCTGGTCTATCTGGATGCGGGCAATAGCCACTGGCAAGCGGTGCCGATCATGGCAGCACGGCTCGCACAGGCCGGCGTTCAGCAAGCGCAGGGCTTCTTCACCAACGTATCGAATTTCAACCTGAACAACTACGAAACAACCTATGACACCTGGGTCTCTGAGTGTATCGCCTTCGCCAATGATCCAGAACAGGGCGGATGGAAGCTGGGGAATTATTCGTATTGTGCCAGCCAGTACTACTCGCCTTTTGGAACAGTCGATCCGGACAACATCGCGACCTGGGTCTACACCGACGAGTGGTACGAGCAGAACATGGGAGTGGCCGTAGCCACGACCCATTTCGTGGTTGATACCAGCCGCAATGGTCAGGGGCCACTCGATGCCAGTATCTACGCGAATGCACCGTACAACCAGCCGGCGGCAGTTGTCCAGACCATTACCAATGGCAGCTGGTGCAATCCTCCAGCGCGCGGGCTGGGGACCCATCCGACGGCGAATACGGGCGTTTCACTAGCGGATGCTTATCTTTGGGTGAAGACGCCGGGCCAGTCGGATGGAACGTGCGACGCAGCTGGAGGAGCGCGGGCGTGGGACTATGCAGACTACACGCAGCCAGGCTGGCCGACTGACGCAGCAGACCAGGCGGTCTTCGATCCGCTGTGGGGGCTCGACGATCCGATTGCGGGAGCCTGGTTTACGCAGCAGGCGTTGAATCTGGCGCATCTGGCCAATCCCCCACTGCTGCCCTGATCGGGCAAACCGAATCGTGGCTGGATGGGCAAAACCGGAAGTTATTCTGAGTCAGAAGGCTCGTTGGGACATTCTGGCTTGCTAAGTCCTGGTTTGTCGTGTTTAACAGGCACGTGAAGAAAAACATTCGAGAAGACTTGGTTCTCACCTCGGGCGCACGAGGTCTATGTGCGCGTCGCAGGCCTATCCTCCGGCGGAAATAACACCGGTGAGCATGTGCGCGAAGGGAATAAATCCAGCCTTTTGCAGAGTCCGACGCGACGGGACATCGTGGTGTTGCAACGCGCACAGGGAACTGCGCCAAGCTCGTAGGCTGCGCGCTTCAATTCCTGCACGAGGTAGGATCCGAGTCCACGCTGCCGAAAAGCCTCGGCCACCTCCATATAGATATCGCCATAAGGCCGATTGTAGTGAAATAGAATTCCGCCCTGGGCGACGACCTTCCCGTCCAATTCGAGCACCCACTCCGGGCCCCCTTGTCGTCGCTCGATGTAGGCCCCGGTCTCTTCATCTGAGCTTATCCGTCGAAGAGTTGCGCCATGAGCCGCCAGCGCAGTGCTAACTTTGTCGTGAAACACAATTTTTTCGCTCACAATCTCGTGCGCATACGTGTGCAACATGACCGTTGGCAATAGATCGTTGGATTGAATCTCCATGAATTGCGGCCCGCTGACGGAAAGAAGTTTTTCGAAGAGGTCGAAAGAGAAAGAACGGTACTGTGGCAGGACGTAAAACTCGAACAGCGTCGGCCTATTCGTCCATGGACCGCCTATGGCAATTGATCCAAAGCCTACCGAGATTACGTCCAACTCAAGCACGTAGGTCAACGTCCAGCCCGAGCGTCGGTGAATCGAGTCATGAACAATTTGGCAATTCATCTCTTCGCGGTAGCGGTCGCGGAAAACTAGAATCTCCGAAGCGCACGAGAGTTTAGCCTGAGAATGCATGATCCAACGCTCACCCCATGTTGACAGATGGAATTATAAATGAACAAAGCCGGCCAACTCCCGGCAGCGTTAATCAGAGTTGCAAGCCCGGAGCACTGGAACGATATGAAAGCAACGTCGTCCGAAAATTAGGCCAGCGATAGTGACCTTCGCGAATCTCTGGAAAGGTTTTGTTACAGGATTTAGAACAGTAGAACAGCATTTGGTTGCGGCATCTCGTGGACTCTTAGCTCGGGCTGACCGGCAGCCAAAGGCTCCCATCTTCGCACGCCTAAATCTTCAACACGCTTGTATCGTCCGATCAAGTTGAATTGCGTGCAGACGAACGGCAATCCTTCCGCATTTAGGGGTTCGGGACCATTGGCTACGTCGAAGTGCAGATGCGGGCCTGTTGAGTCACCCGTAAAGCCGAGGGCAGCTATAATCTGTCCGCGACGAACACGGCTGCCAACCGACACGCGTATGCTGCCAGGCTTCAAATGCTCATATACGGCAAATCGGTGATCATCGAGCTGCAAGACGATATGATTTCCAGGTGCGTCTTCTAGAGAATGTTTGTAATTTTGTGAGATTTTTTCGCTTTCTGGGATTCCATCGCGTATCGCCACTACCTTTGCGTCAGCGACGGCAAGCACTGCCGCGCCATAATCCAGCGCATCTTGAACACGATCAGAGTCTCCGTGAGTCGTTTTGCCTTGATCATCGACCATAAAGAAATCCACTGCAAATCGACCTGGCACATGCGCCGTCCCATCGATGGCATAAAACATACGCCGATGTCCGCGCTGCCAATCCGGACTATAGACCGCTACCCACGGTCCTCCGCGCAATGGCGGACTCAACTCAACCGGGGCTTCTGTTTGAATCGTAGTCCGGCCTCCGCCCACGGTGAAGCGCGCTTGTTGTCCGGCAATAGAATAATCGACGTGGTGGACTAGTTCAGCAGGCAGTTCGCTCGCAGCGCATTCGTATTCGATATATACGATTGCAGTCTGGCCCGAATGAACAACCATGCTGGGATTCTCTGCGTCGTCCGGCTTTCCAAGCAAACGAAATCTCTTTGCCAGATCACGATCCGACCACCTCGAAAGCTGCCTGTGGCTGGATTCATCAAGAACGGTCAAAGAGTGCAACAGCAAATCATAGGGGCTGAAGTTTGTGAGATGAATTTCGTAGACAAGTTCTTGCTTATTTGCAACCGCCACTGGAATCGGCGCTTGCGGAACCGAAATATCAAAGGACTCGTGCAGGGTTTCGGCAGAGCAGGGCAACCCTTCCAATGAGGCGGATATGAAACTAAGGGCGACGCACATCGTCCAGCATTTACCTCTGGGAATCCGAAATCGCATTTACGTATTTCTCTTTTGCTGTCGGCAATCTTGACGAGCTTCATTTTACTTTACTTTTCACCACTTCATCTTGAGTCAAGATCATTAGTCGACGTTGCTGGGAGATTCTTGGCCAACCTGTTCGCAGGTGAACAGGAAGGGTACCGGGGCTCCACTTTTCCGGTCACCGCGCTAATCAGGACCTGGCGGGTTAGAGTGATGACGCGAAATCATTTTGAGGCCAGCGAATACTAGCCAAATACAGCATGAATAGAGCGCAGCGGGAATCCACAAGACGACCGAATATACTTCCAAGGCCATCATCCATCGGGTACGAACATGGCCAAACCAACCACGGTCTAGAAGCCACGCCCACGGTGTGCCGAAAAGAAAACCGTACCCGGCGATGTGTTCCGACCTCAAGTGGAACGGTCGGCAATAAGTAGGAGCACGTTCAACACGGCCGCGATCGCAAACGGCAATGCGAGCAGAAATCGTTTCGTCCAAACCATGTGAGTGCCCCTCTGCCAATCCAGCTAATTCCCAAAGCTCATTGAAACGTGGAAGTAATGGGGGGCGAGTGGGGGGTGTGGAAATTCGTCTTGTTGCAGCGTCTGCCGCACACAGGCAAATATGTTGGTCTCGTGATCTACATAGAGCCGCAAAACACGGCCATCTTTTCCGATTGCCGCTACGAAGTCGAACGGCGACGTGTCGGGGTGTTCAGTCGACCTTAGACAAGACTGAAAGACAGGCGAGTATTTTTTCTGGTAGTACGGCGTCAGATCAAGATGAATATATGCCTGTTCGGCGCGTTCCTTTTGTTGAGTAGCTGCTAGGGCGCAAGCTTCTTTGAATGAACTAGCGAGCTCGCCTGCTCTGGTGGAAATCGTGAGCAGAGAAATGAAGACTAGGGCATAGAGCTTCTTCATCAGATAATCCTCCCTATCCTCAGTCGACCACAGCGCGAACCGTTTTCAATCAAAGCCGTGGTACAGGTGTACTTACTAGGTTAAGAGACCCTTAGCTTAGTGCGACGAGGAGGTTTGCCAACTGCCTGGTTAGAGTCGGGTAATCGGAAACTTGAAGCCTTGAAATCCATATGGACGGTTACCGCGGTTTTTACCGGACTTGAGGTCCGTCGCAAGGTTGGATTATTTGTTGGTCAACGGAACGGGCACAACCATCGCCGGGTCCACTGGATATCCATGCCCGACGCCGAACGTGGAGACCATCAACAACACTTCGGTCAGGTCCCTCGGGCTCTGAACCTTGGCGCTGAAAAAACCAGCTTTGGCTGGGAAACTCATAACTAGTTCTTTTGATTTTGTGTACACGCAGACAAACGGGTTTCCGTTTAGGATCTGTGCTTCTCTCCAGAGTATATCCTCTCGTTTGACGGTCCGCAGGGGGTCTTCGGAATACACATCCTCAACCTCGAACTGAATGTCAGGTCCGCCCTCTCTCCAGATTCTGCCTCCCAAGCCGCCTTCAATACCCGACACACTCTGAATTTTATAGCCGGGGAGCAGACGTACGGGAGATACTGTTTTCTTGGCTTGCACGGTGCCTTCATTCTGCCCCCGAACATCCAAAACCGGCGATGCAATCAATAACAGCAAAAGAGCAAGTCCAGCCTTGTTCATTCTCAAAGCCCCCAGTCCGAGATTCAATTGTACGACGCTAGGGAATGGTCTACACGGTCACTTCCTGGTTAGAGTCGTGATTACCGGAGATGTGAAGTAATGGTTCACTTGGACGTTTATCGTCCAGGTGCCGCGACGGTTTGCTTCGATTACCTCGTAGAAACAGGTTGCAGGAGGACTTCCGTCAAGTCGACGACTCACTCAGAACCTTATCATTTCGATTCCTACAACCACGATTATGGGCCGTGCGGGAATCGTTGCGAGCCTCCTCCCGGAGGTACTATCATGACCGCATGCTGGAAACCATTGGCCACTACCGGATCCGGCGCAAGATCGGCCAAGGGGCAATGGGGGTTGTGTTTGAGGCATGGGACGAGCATCTCGAACGCCCTGTCGCGGTAAAGACCATCCTCGAAGTAAATGAAAGCAAAGAAGCCCGCTCCAGGCTTTGGCGGGAGGCGCGATCCCTGGCCCGCGTGAATCATCCCAACGTCTGCCAGGTCTTCGACGTCTTCGAAGAAGGCGAGTCGCTCGTCCTCATCTTGGAGTTGCTCGACGGCCAGTCCCTCGCGGACCGCCTTCTCACCGGCGTGATTACTACCTCGGAAGCGTTGAGCACTGGACGTCAGATCCTCGGCGCGCTACAGGCCCTTCATGACCTGGGCATCGTTCACCGCGACCTGAAACCCTCCAACGTCTTTTTGACACGCCACGGTGCCAAGCTCCTCGATTTCGGCTTGGCCCGAGTGACGGATGCAATCTGCAGCGGCGACCCAAATCAGACGCGAACCACTCTGTCGCTGACCGCTCCCGGACTTATCGTTGGAACTCCCCATTACATGGCGCCGGAACAGGCCGAGGGCCTTCCGACAGGTCCGCCTGCGGACATCTTCGCGGTTGGCTCTATCCTTTACGAAATGTTGACTGGCAAGCGGGCCTTCGAAGGCCATTCCCTCGTGGATGTCCTTTATGCCGTCTTGCATCAAAACCCGCCCCCTCTTAGCGGATCGCGCGAAATTGAAGCTTTGGACCGTATAATTCGCCGCGCCATGGCCAAACGCGTCGACGACCGTTACTCTTCTGCCCGCGAAATGCTCCAGGCCCTTGAATCTGTTTCACTCTCCGGCAGCACCGCCGTCGCTTCGCGAACCCGGACAGTTTCCCGAATTATCGTCCTGCCCTTTCGCGCTCTGAAAAGTGATGAGCAAACTGATTTTCTTAATTACACTCTCCCAGACGCCATCAGCAATTCTCTCTCCGCCATGGACAACCTTATCGTGCGTTCCACGCTTCTGGCTGCCAATTTCGGAGGGCAGCCCGATCCCAAACGTGTCGCCGTCGAGGCCGACGTGGATGCCTTCCTCACGGGCTCGTTGCTTCGCGCTGGGGATCGCTTTCGGCTCACCTGCCAACTCATCGACGCGCCTGGCGGTTCCGTTATCTGGTCGGAGTCGGCGAATTCCTCAATGCAGGATCTCTTCATGATCCAGGACGAGTTGTGCGAACGCATCCTGCAATCACTCCAACTTCCGCTCGACGAACGGGAGCGCCGCTCCTCCCATCGCGATGTCCCGGCCAGCGCCAGAGCCTATGAGTTTTATCTTCGCGCCAACCAGATTGCCCTTACTCGCACTTTGGATAGCATGAGCCTGGCCCGCGACCTTTACCTTCAGTGCGTGGAAGAGAGCCCTGACTATGCCCCGGTGTGGGTGCGACTCGGCCGTGTCTGCCATTTCCTGGGAAAATTCGGCGACGGTGCGGGCGGCGATGTCGAGCGCTCTGCACAAGCCTTCAACCGTGCCTTTGCTCTCAATCCTGATCTGCCCCTCGCCCACAATTTCTATACGCCCGTAGAGTGCGATCAGGGCCGCGCGCAAGCGGCCATGCTCAGGCTTCTACAGCGGGCGCGCTCCCGCCGAAACGATCCCGAGCTCTTTGCCGGTTTAGTTCAGGCCTGCCGCTATTGCGACGAACTAGAGGCATCCGTTGCTGCTCACCTTCGTGGCCGCCATCTGGATCCCCACCTGGTTACAAGCGCCGCGCATACCTACTTCCTGCAGGGAGAGTATGCCAGCACGCTCGATTGCTATAGCAAAAAGGGTGCTTATTATCTCGATTGCGCCGCGCTAGTGGCTCTGGGGGAAAATCAGACCGCCCTTTCCATGCTTCGAGAGCGAGAGCAATCCGGAGGAACCACCGGGGCCGTACAGGGAATCATGCGCTCTCTTCGCGCCTACCTCGAAGGCAACTGGGAAGAATGTCTCAACGCGATTGCGACAGCGGAGGCCGCTATCCGCAGGGATCCGGAGATTCTGTTCTACTCGGCACGTCACCTCGCTCGCATCAACGAGAGCGACCGCGCCATCTCCGCACTCTCCGCCGCGATCGACTGCGGATTCCTCTGCACCTCCGCCATTTTGCGCGATCCATGGTTCGGCTCTTTGCGATCCCTCCCTCTCTACGTTGAACTTGTGAAACGGGCCGAACAGCGCGGCCGCGAAACACACGCCGCATTTCTGGCAGCGGGAGGTGAGCAAGTGATCAGTGTCGCTTAACACCTTAACGCCAGACGCCCAATGGTCATAGACCGATCACTCCCAGCTCCAGCCCTGTCGGATACCTCTGACCAAGGACGAGGCTCAGGCACCATAAAAAAGATGGGCACTTTGGAAGGTGCTGGTAGTCGCTGTCCAGAGGTCCGTCAGAGAGAAGGCGTGAATTCCATCTGCAACTTGCCGATGGGAACCAAATCCACTTGCCTGTGTCGCCTAATCGGAAAGTTGGCTACCAGTACTCCTGAGCGTTGTAGAAGCGTCCAAACCAATCGGATAAGCGGTCGTTCTCGGCGGCGAGCGACTGAGCGGCAGATTAACTCGCCCCTATGGCTCCTGAATCAAACGAATCGCCGTCTCTTTTGGGGCAGGCCCTAGGATTTCCAGATTAGGCGGCCGTTACTATTGGCAACTTCCTGAACGATTTTCGTAAACAATTGATCTTCCATGGCGGTGCGTTTTGTGTAATCGACGACATAACTAAGGGTGAATTCGAGCGAGCCTGAATTAACGACGAGCGCGACGGTAGGTTCGAGGGGAGGATTCACGCTTTGATAATCGTCGCTGACGCTTTTCCAGGAAGCGCGCGCCTCGACAAGGTACTCTCCAATGGCTTCTTTGGCTATCCTGCAAAGCATGTCGCGGGCAAACTGGCAATCGCTGGTGACGGTTAACAGGACCTTGATCTCGTCCCAAATAAACTGGAAGCCCTGGGAGTAGTTGAAAACGGAACCTTTCAAGACCGCGCTGTTGGGGATACGAGCGATGCGTCCGTTGTATAAATCATTGCCAACCCAGTTGCCGGTTTCGATCAAGGTGGTACGCAGGAGGCCGATGTCAATGACGTCGCCACGCGTTTCGCCGATCTGAATGCGGTCTCCGACGGCATAGAGCTTGGAAAAACCTATCGAGAATGCGCCAGCGATGCTGGCCACGACATCCTGTAGGGCGACGGCTACACCAGCGCCGATAGCACCAATGGCAAAACTGAGGCGACCCAAACGGTCTTCAAAAAGAATCGCAACGAAAAGGAGAATCGAGAGGTAACCGGAATAGGCGACGAATTTGCGGACTTTGTAGCGGGCATCGGCTCGACCAAAGCGGCGGGGAAGCGTCTGTTCGAGGAGGTGAAAGGTAGCGTAAATAAAGATGATTCCGATCACCGCCGCGACACACTTCGCGAAGAGGGAAAGCGAAATGGCGTGTTGTAAGAAATCGTTCATACTGTCACCCACACGCTTGGCCAGAGACCTGTGACTATAAGGCCGCGCCATGGCGTGGGACAACCGGGATTTGTGTAGTGGGCAAGTGGGGAATGGAGCGGTGCGGGTCGGTTGCGAGGAGCAGTCCGAGCGTTAGTGCGGCTTATAAACAATTACGCAAATATCACACCAAGAATCGACTCGTGCAGCCGCTATATGCAAGGATCTGGACTTCACTGAACACCGGCACTGGGTTACGGTCTCTTCGACAAAACTCCGGAGGTCCCACCCGATGCGTTACTTCGTTTTCCAGAATGGCGTGCAGAATCTGCAGCCCAGCTTGCCCGGTCAGCTGTTCCACCTGCGCTTGCATCTCTGCCCACACCTCGGCTATCGGCAACGGCACCCGCACCAACAACTCTTGCCCACCGACGACCTCGAACTTGTGATTGGACTTGCGGTCTTTCCTCTGGTATTTCTTTCTCACGGCGGCTCTCTCCTTTAAAAGGGATTCGCAACCCGAACTCTATCCGAGTTCGGGCGAGAGCCGCTGCTTCTTGTTCTCAAGTTTCAACTAAATGTGGGGCATCCGCCATGTCCTTCCAGCCACAGGTCAACTCCTGGTTTGTCGCATTACCGGTAACTTGAAAATCCACTTTACCGATTACAGCTGCGTTAATCGGGACCTGACTCGTGCATACGGCAACCTGCACTATAATCACAGCGTGTCCATGTTCAAAAATCTTCTGATCCTTTCGGTTGTGCTGTTGCCAGTGCACCAGTTACGGGCGCAGCAGCATGTCACGTTTGCAACTGAAGATGGCGGGAAGATTTGCGCGGATGTGTATGGAAAAGGGAAACGGGCTGTCGTCCTGGCGCACGGGGGAAGATTCACGAAGGAGAGCTGGCGACCGCAGGCAGAGGTGCTCGCCGCAAAAGGATTCAAGGTTGTCGCATTTGATTTCCGGGGGTTTGGGTGCTCGACGGGACCTGGGGATAAGGACATGTTCACCGCTCCGATGGCAAATGATGTTTTAGCAGCGGTGCACTATTTGAAGAAGCATGGGGCACAAACGGTTTTTGCGATTGGCGGGAGTTTCGGCGGCGCAGCAACTGGGGATGCTTCGATTCAATCGAAACCGGGCGAGATCGATCGGATCGTATTTCTTGGCGCTGCCCCGAATCTTCCGGCGGACCAGTTAAAATCGCGGACGCTTTTTATCGTTGCACACGATGATGCAAACGACGACGGCCCACGACTGCCGGGGATTAGAGCTCAGTATTTGAAGGCTCCGGAACCTAAAGAGCTGATAGTGTTGGACGGCGACGCTCACGCGCAATTTCTTTTTCAAACGGACCAGGCTAACCGCGTGATGGATGAAATTTTTCGTTTCCTGTCCGCTCCTTAATCGGCCACGGCGGAATCGGAGTAGTTCTTGGGCAAATCGGACAGGTCCGGCCCAGTACCCACATGGACGATTACCGCGTTTGATTACCAGGAACTGTCTTCGTCCGCTTCAGCGCCGATGTGGAAAGAGATCATGATTTGGACTGTTATTCGTGCCGCAATGCGACCATCGGATCAACTCGCGTGGCGCGGCGGGCGGGGATGTGGCACGCGAGCAGAGCGACAACGGCCAGAAGCAGCCCGACAGAGGCAAACGTAATAGCATCAGTCTCACTGACGCCAAAGAGTTGCGCCTTAAGCAAGCGCGTGAATGCCACAGCGAGCGCCGTGCCCACGACGAGGCCCGCTAGTGTGAGCCGGAATCCCTGGTTGAGAACGAGACGGTAGATGCCTCCCTTCTCCGCGCCGAGCGCCATGCGGATGCCGATTTCCCGCGCGCGTTGGCGTGTGCTGTAAGCCACAACGCCATAGATGCCGACGGCGGCGAGCAGCATGGCAAGAAGACCGAACGAGCCGGCAAACGTAGCCGCGACGCGTCCAAAAAGTGTGCCGAGCTGCATGGTGACGGAAAGCGGATTCACGTTGAACAGCGGCAACTCCGGATTGAGCTGATGGATGGTCTCTTCCACAGAAGAAGCCATGGCACGCGGATCGCCAGTTGTGCGGAGGTGAATGGTGGTGTCATGTGTCGGGCTATAGGCCTGGTAACTCGGCAAATAGATGACAGGCTCGCTCGGGTAGGTGAGCAAGCGGTATTTGGCATTGCGCGCTACTCCAACGATGGTGAAGCGATCACCGCCGTCCGTCACCTGCTTGCCGAGAGCGTTTGCACCCGGCCAATAACGATCGACAAAGGCCTGGTTGACGACGGCAACGAGTTGCGATTCCGCCGTATCCGCTTCGGTGAATTCACGGCCCGAAATCACGGACGTGCGCAGAGTGCGAAAGTAATTCGGCCCGACGATCGCTCGGCTGATCTCCATCGATTCGTGCGGTTGCGGCACGTAGCCTTCCAGCTGCAGATAGTCGGTGTGGATGCTGAAGCTCAGCGGTGAAAAATCAGCCAAGGTCACGGATTCGACCCCGGGAAGCGCCGAGAGCCTGTCGAGCACCTGCCGGTCGAACGCCGCACCCGTCGCGCGGGTGTAACCAGCTGGCGAGAGCTCGTAAGAAGTA
>Ga0210390_10004382_pt1 | contig 11910 bp, 11 predicted proteins | sample IncBWH11OmetaG_FD_161050 | JGI IMG/M metagenome (GOLD analysis project Ga0210390, IMG submission 161050) | Forest soil microbial communities from Barre Woods Harvard Forest LTER site, Petersham, Massachusetts, United States - Inc-BW-H-11-O ... | reverse complement strand
CTGGGCGGTGGAGGTGATCGATGCGACGGGTTCTCTATCTCTGGTTGCCCGATTGGCCGATCGACCGGATGCGCGGCTTGCAGCCGCCAAGATCCGCTCGACAGAGTTCCGCCATGCCGGCTGAGGCGGTCCCGTTCGCTACGGTGATCGATGCCGCCGGCCGGCGGCTGCTGGCCGCGATCAACCCGGCCGCGGCGGCCGCCGGTCTCACCCCGGGGATGCCGCTGGCCGACGCTTTTTCGTTGCTGCCCGGCCTCGCCACCGCCGCAGCCGAGCCCGCCGAGGATAGGGCGGCGTTGCGGCGGCTGGCCGAATGGTGCGGCCGCTACAGCCCATGGACCGCCCCCGACGGCGCCGATGGGGTAAAGATCGAGACCACCGGCTCGGCCCATCTGTGGGGCGGCGAGACCGAGCTCGCCGCCGACCTCATGGCCCGGCTCGGCCGGCGGCGCGTCGCCTGCCGGATCGCCATCGCCGACACGACCGGCGCCGCCTGGGCATTGGCCCGCTTTGCGCCACTGGGCGAGCGCGCCGTCATTCTGCCAGCGGGAGAGGCGCGCACCGGCCTCGCCCGGTTGCCGATCGAAGCGCTGCGCCTCGACCCGGCGGCCGCTCAGGGCTTGCGCCGAGTGGGCTTGAAGCAGGTCGGCGATCTTTATGCGATGCCGCGCGCGGCCCTCGCCCGCCGGTTCGGCCAAGGGGTGGTGCTGCGCCTTGACCAGGTGCTGGGCGATCTCTCCGAGCCGTTGTCGCCATTGGGCGAAGCCCCGATCCGCCGGGTGCGGCTGAGCTTTGCCGAGCCGATCGCCGATCCCGCCGATCTGGCCTGCGCCGCCGAGCGGCTCGCGCTCGATCTGGTCCTTCGCCTGGCGCGGGAAGGGACGGGGGCGCGGCGGCTCGACCTCGCCTTTCACCGGGTCGACGGCCGGGTCGAGCATATCGTGCTCGGCACCGCCCGCCCGAGCCGCGACCCGCACCACCTCGCCAGTCTGTTCCGGGAACGGCTCGACACGATCGATCCCGGCCTCGGCGTTGAAGACATGATCCTCGCCGCCTTTGCCGTCGAGCCCTTGGGCCCCGAGCAGATCGGCTTCACCGGCTCTACCGGCGGCCCCCACCCTAACCCTCCCCCACCAGTGGGGGAGGGACTGGGAGGGGGTATCGCGCCGCTGCTCGACCGGGTCGGCAACAAGCTCGGCCTCGAGGCACTCTCCCGGATCGAGCCGCGCGAAAGCCATATCCCGGAGCGCGCCTCGGTCAGGGTGCCGATCGATAATTCCCTCTCCGCCCATAGGGGGGAGAGGGAGGGGACCCATCGCGCTGGCGATGGGGAGGGTGAGGTGGGCGAAGCCGAGATCCCTCACCGACACCCACCTCACCCCGTCCCTCTCCCCCCGCAAGCGGGCGGAGAAGGGGCGAGCGGCAAAGTCTCACATCATTTTTTTCGGACGAATGAGAAATGGCACGGTCATTTCAATAAACCGCCGCGGCCGATCCGGCTGTTCGCGCCGCCGGAACCGGTCGAAGCCTTCTGGCTGTTGCCCGACGACCCGCCGTTCCGCTTTACCTGGCGTCGCCTTGCGCATCGGGTTACGCGCGCCGACGGGCCGGAGCGGGTGGCCGAAGAATGGTGGCGAGCCGGGGGATCGCCCGCCCGCGATGCGATCCGCGATTATTACCGGGTCGAGGACGAGGACGGGCGGCGCTTCTGGTTGTTCCGGGCGGGTCTTGCCGGCCATGACGATCCGCCGCGCTGGTTCATCCATGGCCTCTTTGCCTGATCTCGCGCCGGCTTACGCCGAGCTGCAGGTCACCACCAATTTCTCGTTTCTGCGCGGGGCGGCGCATCCGGCCGAGCTGGTGCTGACCGCGGCAGCCCTCGGCCACGGCGCGATCGCGATCGCCGACCATAACAGCCTCGCAGGCGTCGTGCGCGCGCATCAGGCGGCGAAAGAGGTCGACATCCGTCTTGTGATCGGCTGTCGGCTCGATCTCGGCGATGGCCCGAGCCTCCTCGCCTTTCCGCAGGATCGCGACGCCTATGGCCGGCTGACCCGGCTGCTCACCCTGGGCAAGCGCCGGGCCGCCAAGGGCGAATGCCGGCTCGGCTATGCCGATGTGGCGGCGCACGGCGAGGGGCAGATCGTCGTCCTGCTGCCATCCGAGGCGACGCCCGCGGATGAGCTCCTCAGCTTTGCCGCGCGGATCGCGGCGGATTTCCCCGGCCGCGGCTATCTCGCCGCCCACCATCTCTATCGCGGCGACGATGCGCGCCGCCTGGCCCATCTCGCGGCATTGGCCGAAGCGGTGGGGCTGCCCCTGGTCGCGACCAACGACGTGCTTTATCACGTCCCCGAGCGGCGGCCGTTGCAGGATGTGCTGACCTGCATCCGCGCCGGCTGCACGATCGAAGAAGCCGGCTTTCGCCTCGCCGCCAATGCCGAGCGCCATCTGAAATCGCCGGCGGAGATGGCGCGGCTGTTCCGCGGGTATGAGGACGCGGTCGCGCGCAGCCTGGAAATCGCCCGGCGCTGCCGGTTCAGCCTCGACGAATTGCGTTACGAATACCCGGACGAAACCGCCGCGGACGGCCGCACCCCGCAGCAGCGCCTGGCCGATCTCGCCTGGGAAGGGGCGGCCGAACGGTTTGCTCCTAAATCCTCTGCACCGACAACAGACCCCTCTCCCCCCAATGGGGGGAGAGGGGAAAATGACGAGTGGGCTGCTGCATGCGGCTTACCCGGAATCCCCGACAAGATCCGCGATCTGATCGCGCATGAATTGCAACTGATCGAGCGTCTCGACTACGCGCGCTATTTCCTGACCGTCCACGACATCGTCGAATTCGCGCGATCGCGCGGGATTCTGTGCCAGGGGCGCGGCTCGGCGGCCAATTCGGTGGTCTGCTACTGCCTCGGCATCACCGCGGTCGATCCTGCGCGCATCGACGTGCTGTTCGAGCGCTTCATCAGTGCCGCCCGCAACGAGCCGCCCGATATCGACGTCGATTTCGAGCACGAGCGGCGCGAGGAGGTGATCCAGTACATCTATCGGAAATACGGCCGCGACCGGGCCGGGCTGGCGGCCACGGTGATCTGCTACCGCTCGCGCTCGGCGATCCGCGAGGTCGGCAAGGCGCTGGGGCTATCGGCCGATGTCGTTGCCGCATTGGCCGGCATCGTCTGGGGCTGGAGCAACGACCCGATCGGCGACCAGCGGGTGCGCGAGGCCGGGCTCGACCCGGCCGACCGCAATTTACGCCGCGCCCTCGACCTCGCCGCCGAGCTCACCGGCTTTCCGCGTCATCTCTCGCAGCATGTCGGCGGCTTCGTCATCACCCGCGGGCCATTGTCCGAGCTGGTGCCGATCGAGAACGCGGCGATGCAAGACCGCACCGTCATCGAATGGGACAAGGACGATCTCGACGCGCTCGGCATCCTGAAGATCGACATCCTGGCATTGGGCATGCTGACCTGCATCAGAAAGGCCTTTGCCCTGATCGAGCAGCATTACGGCCGCCGGCTCGAGCTCGCCACCATTCCAGCGGAGGACCCGGCAGTTTACCAGATGCTGAGCCGGGCCGATTCATTGGGCGTCTTCCAGGTCGAAAGCCGCGCCCAGATGACGATGCTGCCGCGATTGAAGCCGCGCGCGTTCTACGATCTGGTCATCGAGGTGGCGATCGTGCGGCCGGGGCCGATCCAGGGCGACATGGTGCACCCCTATCTGCGCCGCCGTTCCGGGCGCGAGGCGGTGTCGTATCCGTCGGACGAATTGCGCCAGGTCTTGGGCAAGACCCTGGGGGTGCCGCTGTTTCAGGAGCAGGCGATGAAGATCGCGATCGTCGGCGCCGGCTTTACCCCGGAGGAGGCCGACCGGCTGCGCCGCGCGATGGCCACCTTCAAGCGCAACGGCGACATCCATCTGTTCCGCGACAAATTTGTCGCCGGCATGGTGGCGAACGGCTACGAGCGCGATTTCGCCGGGCGCTGCTTCGGCCAGATCGAGGGGTTCGGCACCTACGGCTTTCCCGAGAGCCACGCGGCGAGCTTTGCGCTCTTGGTTTACGTCTCGGCCTGGATCAAATGCTTTTATCCCGAGGTGTTCGCCTGCGCCCTGCTCAACAGCCAGCCGATGGGGTTCTACGCACCGGCGCAGATCGTCCGCGACGCGCGCGAGCACGGGGTCGAGGTGCGCGCCGTCGACGTCAATTGCAGCTTTTGGGACTGCACCCTCGAACCGTCAATCGTCACTTCCACAACAGCAGGGGGCAATCCAGGGCCGTCTTGCGCGGGCTTGTCCCGCGTATCCACGTCTTTGTTTCGGGCGTCGAAAGACGTGGATGCCCACGGATCAAGTCCGTGGGCTAAAGGCCCACGGGTCGAGCCCGGCCAAAGCCAAATCAGTGCGCTGACGCCTCTCGTCTTGCGGCTCGGGTTGCGCCAGATCAAGGGATTGGCCGCGGCCGATGCGGAACGGCTCGTCGCGGCGCGCGGGCCGCAAGGATACCCCGATCCGCGGGCGTTATGGCAACGCAGCGAACTCGGCCGGGGCGCCCTCGAACGGCTGGCCGAAGCCGACGCTTTTCGCTCGGTCGGGCTTGACCGCCGGCGGGCCTTATGGGCGCTGAAGGCGCTCGGCCAGCCGCCGCTGCCATTGTTCGCCGCAATAAGACCTCTCGCAAAAGAAGGACCCTCGCCCCCCATTGGGGGGAGAGGGCAGGGTGAGGGGGGCTTCGCCGGGCGAGCGCCACTGGAATTCCCCGCCTCACCCCAACCCTCTCCGCCCCCAGAGGCGGAGAGGGAGAGCGTTGCCGCCGTGCTGTTGCCGCGGATGCCGCTGGGCGAGCATGTGATCGAGGATTACCGCAGCCTCGGCCTCAGCCTGAAGCGCCATCCGCTGGCGTTTCTGCGCGCCGAGCTCGCCCGCGAGGGGCTGGTCGCGGCCGCCGAGCTCGCCCATCTGTCGGTCGATCGCCGGCTCGCGATCGCCGGGATCGTGCTGATCCGGCAGCGTCCGGGCAGCGCCAACGGCGTCGTCTTCATCACCATCGAGGACGAGACCGGGATCGCCAACCTGATCCTGTGGCCGCCGATCCTCGAACGCTTTCGCCGCGCGGCGCTGGGTGCGACCTTGCTGCGCTGCACCGGCAGATTGCAGCGCGAAGAGAGCGTCATCCATATCGTCGCCGACCATCTTGAAGACCTGACCCCGCGGCTCAACACCCTGCGCGAGCGCAGCGGCGACGCCGAGCCGCCGATGCCGCTTCCGAACCGAATGCCGGTCGCGAATGGAATGCCGGGCTGCGACGGGCGCGACATCGTCGTGCGCAGCCGCAATTTCCGCTAGCGGGCGGGCGTTGGCCCGGCCCCGTTGGCGCGCATTGCGGCGATGGCGGCGCGGGCGAGCGCGTCGGCCCGCTCGTTTTCGGGATGGCCGGCATGGCCGCGCACCCATTCCCAGGCGACATCGTGCCGCGCCGCCGCCGCTTCGAGCCGCTGCCACAGATCGATATTCTTGACCGGCTTTTTGTCGGCGGTGCGCCAGCCGCGCGCCTTCCAGGCGTGGATCCACCGGGTGATGCCGTCGCGCAGATACTGGCTGTCGCTGTAGAGCCGCACACGGCATGGCCGCTTCAGTGCTTCGAGCCCGGCGATCGCCGCCATCATCTCCATGCGGTTGTTGGTGGTGACGGGCTCGGACCCGCAGAGCTCCTTTTCGACTTCGCGATGACGCAGGATGGCGGCCCAGCCGCCCGGACCCGGATTGCCGCTGCAGGCGCCGTCGGTAAATATTTCGACATCGCTCGGGTCAGGCCCGCTCGCTTCCTGTGCGCTGGTTTCTGGCCCGCTCGGGTCAGGCCTGCGCGCTTTAGGCATCGAGGCCGTAATCGCGCGCGCTGGCGACGGTGCGGTGAAAGCGCAATTTGCGCAAGAATTCGAGCGGATCCTTGGGCCGCACCAGCGCGCCCTGCGGCTGGTTCAGCCAGTCGAACAGGCGGGTCAAAAGGAAGCGCAGCGCGCTGCCGCGGGCCAGCGCCGGCAGGGCCGCGAGTTCTTCGGGCGTCATCGGGCGCGCCCGGCGGTAGCCGTCGAGCAGGAGGCGCGCCTTGGTCACGTTGAGGCTGCCGTCGCCCTCGAAGCACCAGGCATTGAGGCATACCGCCAGGTCATAGGCAAAAAAATCGGTGCAGGCGAAATAGAAGTCGATCAGGCCGGAAACCTCGCGGTCGCGAAAGAACACGTTGTCCGGAAACAGATCGGCATGGATCACCCCGACGGGCAGCCCGCGCGGCCAGGCCTCTTCGATAAACTCGAGCTCGGCGGCGAGCTCATCAGCGAGGCCCGGCTGCACTTCGCCGGCGCGGCCATGGCTGGCCTCGAACAGTCGCCGCCAACCGGAAAGCGACAGATCGTTGGCCCGCGTCATCGGGAAATCGTCGCCGGCGCGGTGCAACGCCGCCAAGGCGCGGCCGAGCCCGGCGCAGTGGAACGGCTGGATGCGGCGCGGCCACATGCCGGCGAGAAACGTCACCATCGCCGCCGGCCGGCCGCACAGCTCGCGCAGCGCGATGCCGTCGCGCCCGCGCAGCGGGGTCGGGCAGGCGACGCCACGATGCGCCAGATGATCCATCAGCGCGATGAAGAAGGGGAGGTCCGCGCGCGCCACCCGCTTTTCGTAGAGGGTCAGGATGAAATTGCCGTGCTCGGTCGCGACCAGAAAATTGGAGTTTTCGACCCCTTCGGCGATGCCCTTGCACGACAGCACCTCGCCGATGTCGTAGAGCGCCACAAAGGCCCTCAGCTCGTCGTCGGCGACGTCGGTGTAGACGGCCATCGGCTGTTCCAGCGCTCCCGGCATCGGCCCGGCCTTGACACCGGGCGAGGCTCGAATACAGTCGCGGCGCCGTCGAACCGCCGCCGCTGCGCGCGGGTCCCGGCGTCGACCTTGGCGGGGGGAAAACAATGGCCGAACCGATACCAGCGCAGAAAGAGCCCTACGGCATCACCGTCGAAGCCGGCAAGCGGTATTTCTGGTGCGCCTGCGGGCGCAGCGGCAACCAGCCATTCTGCGACGGCTCGCATCAGGGCACCGGCCTCGCCCCGGTGCCGTTCACCGCCGCGGCCAGCGAAGAGGTCTGGCTGTGCGGCTGCAAGCAGACCGCGGGAAAGCCGTTCTGCGACGGTACGCATAACGGGTTGTGAGTCGGTTCCGGGCGGCGCCGGCGGCGGCGCTTTTCGCGCTCTTTGCCCTTTCCGGTTGCAGCTTGTTCTCGTCATCCTCGTCGCAGCCGGCCGTGCCCTGCCCGAGTGCCGTCATCCTGCGCTCGCTCGCCAATACCGCGGTGTTCGGCCCGGCGCCGCAGCGCCGCCCCGAAAACGTGGCGTTCTACGGGCTGCTGAGCGAGGTCGACCGCAAGTGCGAATACACCGGCGACGCGGTGCGCATGACCCTCGACGTGGTCGTCGTCGGGCAGCGCGGCCCGGCGGCGCAGGGTGACGCGGTCGACCTAACCTACTTCGTCGCGGTGACCGGGCCCGGGCAAACGATCATTAGCAAGAAGCCGTTCACCGATCGCATCGTCTTCGACCACGACCAGATTCGCGCCGGCGTTACCGACCACATCGTCGAATCGATCCCGCTGCGCGGTCACAGCGGCGCCGAGCTCAACGTCCTTCTCGGTTTCCAGCAAAGCCCCGACGTCATGGAGTTCTATCGGCATTTCCGCGGCCGCTGAACGCGCGCGTCCGCCGCGGCCGACCGGGCGTGGTGCAGCCGGCATCGGCTGCCCGCTCCTGGCACCGCTATGCTATTCTCTGTCGCTGGCAGGCGGCGATGACGCAGGGATGGATCGATGACGGCGGGCGGCTGGGTTTACCGGGTGGTTCTGGCGCTGTCGGGGATCACGCTCGTTCTGGTCGTGGTTTACCTCTATCTAGGGCAGCAAAACCGCGCGGCCCAGGCCGAGGTCAACCGGCGCCAGCAGTTCATCAATCAGAGCATCGAGTTCAACCGCATCGACAACGCCTTGATCCAGGCAATCGCCGCGACCGCGGTCAGCGCCAATGACGGCAAGCTGCGCGACCTGCTGAGCGCGAACGGGATCAAGCTCAACCCCGAGACCGGGGCGCCCGCCGGGCAGGCGCCGCCGCCGGCATCGGCACCGCTGCCCGCTCAGGGGAAATGATCATGGCGTTCGGTCAGAGAGACGGCCAGCGGGACGGCCATGATCGCAACGGGCTGTCGCCGCCATTGATCCTCGTCGTCGTGTCGCTGTTCGTGCTGATGGCGTTCGAGACCGGTCAGGCGATCCATGACGGCAGGGCGCTGGCCGAGGTGAGGCGGGCGCAGCAACCGACCATGGAGCAGGCGATCAAGCTGCGCCGGCAGCTGCAAACCTTGGCCGGCAAGACCGCACTGCTCGCCGCCGGCGGCGATGCCGGGGCCAAGAGCGTCGTCGAGCGGATGAAGCGGCAGGGCGTCACCCTGTCGGCGCCAAAGCAGTGAGGAGGGCTCAGCCGGAGGCTCGGCGCGCGACGGCGGTCTGCCACAGCGCGAGCAGCGGCGTCACGATCAGCTCCATGGTCAGCCCGAACAGCATCGCCCGATCCGGCACGCCGACCGCGAATAGCTCATAGAGCCGCCCCAAACCGCCGAGCAACACGATCGCGGTCAGCAGCCGAAAGCGCGCGGTCTTGGCCTCGATCGCCGGGATCGTGCTCCAAAAGCCGAGCCCGATACCGAGCAGCAGGCCGGACAGGTAGCGGAAATGGCTGTCCATCGCGACACTGGCTGCCCCGGGCTCGTGCACCATGCCCGGTCCCAGCAGCACACCGGCGAGCCCAGCCACAACCGGCACAAACCCAAGAATAAAGACAGCTGCCTGCAGAGAACGCCGCGTTGCAAATCCCCGACCTTCGTATCGACGAGGAGGGCTCATCGACAAAATCCGCCGCCCGATGCGCGATCGCGATCGCTCCACCGCGCTCTTGCCGACCGAACAGACGGGACACGCTGCGAAGCTGGGCAAGAATCCAGATCCAGATGAAAATTTTTTATCACGATCTGGATTCTCGCCCAGCAAGCGTAGGGCGTATGTGGACGGCCCGTTGGGTGCCAGGGGTGGGAAGAGAAAATCCTGCCGGTGCGGTTGCGGTCGTGTGTCCGACCTGTTTGGTGCGGCCGCTGCCGCTGGCCCAGATGGGTTCCGCGATCCCGCTCCCAAACGGATGAGAGACCTTGCTGGCCGCCACCCGACACGAGTTTGCAGATCGTCGGACCGACCGATCAGCATCTTTTCCCTCGAGCCCTGCACCCGGGTCAACGAGCGATCAGGCAGCGGCCGACCCTGGCCGGTACGCCTGCCCGCTCGTCATCATGGCCCATACAACGCGGGCCGTCCCCGGCCTGCGAGCGTGTGAAGAAATACGAAAACCCCGTCATTCCGGGGCGCGGGCGCAGCCCGCGAACCCGGAACCCATGAACACCGCACGGCAAACATACTGGAAATGCTGGTGTTCTTAGGTTCCGGGCTCGGCCCTTCGGACCGCCCCGGAATGACGTAACCCTGCAAAATAGATTTCTTCACGCGCTCCTGCGCCGCGGCAGGCTTTGTTGGCCAAAGCCACGGCCGCGAGCTTGCGCGGCTTGCGGCTCAAGAGGTTGAGCAGCCACTGCGAAGTGGCGGGCCGGCCGGGTTTGGCATGTTGGATAACCGCGCTCGCTCCCAGCACCAGCAGCTGCCGCAGGCGTTCGTCGCCGGCACGGCTGATGCCGCCCAGACGCGACCTGCCGGCGGTCGAGCATTGGCGCGGAACCAGCCCCGGCCAGGCCGCGAAATGCCGCGCCGAAGCAAACTGCGCCGCATCGACCCGCAGAGCGAAACTCAGTGCCCCGATCGGCCCAATTCCCGGGATCGCAGCGAGCCGCCGACTGACCGGGCTGAAATGCGTGTAGTCCATGTGAGCCGCAAAATCCCGATCGTCTCGGATCGTGCGCTCCCAATAGCGACGCTGCCAAATGCCGCGTTCGCCGCGGCTGGTCATCACCGGCGATCGTGGCTCGCCGGCGGCCAACGCTTTCACGAAGGCGGTTTTAATCGCGCGCCATCAACCGGGGTAGTCGGTGTCGCCGGGTGGCAAGGTCCACCGGCAATGCATGTGATCGGGCAGCACAACCCAGGCGTCGATACACAAGGGTGCGCGGGAGCGCGCCCGGCGAGCCGCGTCGCGCAATACGTCGATCTGCGTCACCAGCAGGTCCGAACGGCGGTCACGCAGGTTCACCGTAAAGAAGAAGGTTCCGCCCGGCACCCGGTTGCGGCGATACTCCGGCGTGGCAGGAGTATGCCCCGAACTTTCGGAAAGGCGGAATGCGCTTCGCTTTTCCGCCCTACGATTTGGTGAATGGTGAGGCGATATGAGCGGAGCGGATATGCCTGGGGAAATGACCGACGGCTTTCACCTGGTGGTGGAGGCGCTGAAGCTGAATGGGGTCGACACGATCTTCGGGGTGGCCGGCATCCCGATCACCGATCTGTTGCGCCTGGCGCAGAACGAGGGGATCCGCTACCTCGGCTTTCGCCATGAGCAATCGGCCGGGAACGCGGCGGCGATCGCCGGCTACCTGACGCAGAAGCCGGGGATCTGCATGACCGTCTCGGCCCCCGGATTCCTCAACGGGCTGGTGGCGCTCGCCAACGCCACGACCAACTGCTTCCCGATGATCATGATCAGCGGGTCGAGCGACCGGGCGATCGTCGATCTCGAGCAGGGCGATTACGAGGAGATGGACCAGCTCGCCGCCGCGCGGCCCTATGCGAAGGCGGCCTATCGCGTCAATCGCCCGCAGGATATCGGGCTCGGCGTGGCGCGGGCGATCCGCGCCGCGGTCTCCGGGCGGCCGGGCGGGGTCTATCTCGATCTGACCGCCGAGGTGCTGGGCTCTGCTCTCGACGCCGAGACCGCGAAGAAATCGCTGATCAAGGTCGTCGACCCGGCGCCGCCGCAGCCGCCGGCGCCGCAATCGGTCGCGCGCGCGCTCGAATTGCTGGCGAACGCGCAGCGCCCGCTGGCGATCCTCGGCAAGGGTGCCGCCTATGCGCGGGCCGACGAGGAAATCCGCTCGTTTATCGAGGCGACCGGCATCCCGTTCCTGCCGATGTCGATGGCCAAGGGCCTGCTGCCCGACGACCATTTGCAATCGGCCGCCGCCGCCCGCTCGTTTGCCATCGGCCAGGCCGATGTGGTGATGGTGGTGGGCGCGCGCCTCAATTGGCTGTTGTCGCACGGCCGGCCGCCGTTGTGGTCCGAGGGCACGCGGCTGATCCAGGTGGACATCCAGGCGACCGAGATCGACAGCAACCGGGCGATCGCCGCCCCGGTCGTCGGCGACATCAAGTCGGTGTTCGCGGCGTTCAACGCGGCGCTGAAGCCGGGGCAGATCAAGCGGCAGGCGGCGTGGATGGACGACATGGGCAAGCGCAAGCAGCAGAACGTCGAGCGCATGGCCGCACGCCTCAACGCCGCCCCGAGCCCGATGAATTTTTCGAGCGCCTTGCGCGCGGTGCGCAACGCGATCGGGACCCGGCCCGATGTCTACATCGTCAACGAGGGCGCCAACACGCTCGATTTCGGCCGCAACATCATCGACATGGCGCTGCCCCGCCACCGGCTCGACAGCGGCACCTGGGGGGTCATGGGCATTGGCATGGGCTATGCCGTGGGTGCCGCCGCGGTGACCGGCAAGCCGGTCGTCGCGATCGAGGGCGACAGCGCCTTCGGCTTCAGCGGCATGGAGATCGAAACGATCTGCCGCTACGAATTGCCGGTGGTCACGATCATCTTCAACAACAACGGCGTCTACCGCGGCGACATGCCTGGCAGCCCCTATTCGCCGACCGGCCTCCTG
>Ga0210390_10004381_pt1 | contig 11912 bp, 9 predicted proteins | sample IncBWH11OmetaG_FD_161050 | JGI IMG/M metagenome (GOLD analysis project Ga0210390, IMG submission 161050) | Forest soil microbial communities from Barre Woods Harvard Forest LTER site, Petersham, Massachusetts, United States - Inc-BW-H-11-O ... | reverse complement strand
GGTTGCTGTTCGGAATCAGCTATTTACTGTCGATGCCCTCGTGACGAACAACTGGCAGCCAGCCCAGCGCAGAACGCGCCAGCCAATGGCGGCGCCGACGAGAATCGTTGCCGCCCATAAGAGAATTGCGGGTTAGGTAGAAGACAAAAGAGAGCACCGAGGCAGAATGCGGCGGACAAGAGTGTCAGCCCCACACAACCGATTAGATATCGAGGTTCTTCACGTCCAGGGCGTTGTCTTCGATGAATTTGCGGCGGGCTTCTACGTCTTCGCCCATGAGCGTGGTGAAGATGGTTTCGCATTCGGCGATGTCTTCGAGCTTGACTGACAATAGCGTGCGCCGCTCCGGGTCCATGGTGGTTTCCCAGAGTTGTTGCGAAGTCATTTCGCCCAGCCCCTTGTAGCGCTGCACGATGTAATCCTTACGTCCCTCGGCCAGCACGTAGTCGAAGAGATCGCGCGCCGTAGACTTTTCGACCAACTGAGGCTCGGGCCTCTTCTTCGCGGTAGCTTTCGCGGGCGCGTCCGCTGCGGCTTTCTTTTGCGCTTTGTCGCCGTCCTCCGATTCGGCTTCGCTCCCATCTTCAACGCTGCTTGCAGCCGAGCCTTTGGCGAGTGTCTCGATGACGAATGGCGGCTCCATGTACGGCTCGATCTGCTTGAACTTGGAGAGCAGTTGCCGATACTCGGCCGTGGAAGCCAGCTCCCAGTTGATTAAGTGTTCTGCGCCCTGCGAGTTCACGTAGCGCACGGCCCACAGATTATGTTCTTCGTCGAAACGGCTTTCCACTTCTTTGAAGTTGCGCTCTTTTTGCAGCTTCTTCAGTTCTTTTTCCAGCTTCTCGATTTTCCTGGGTGCGGCTTTCTTATCGCCCTCGAAATCAACTCGCTTGGAAAGATCAAGCTTGGGCAAAATTTCGGTCACGCGTTCGTCGCGCAGGCGTTTATCGACTTTGTCGAACAGCTTGAGATACTCGTCCAGCACGTTCATAAAGCGCGACAGATTCGCGCCTTCCAACTTTGCCGCGCCTTCGCCATAACGCACGACCAGACCATCGGACGCGCGCTTGACCAGGACTTTCACGTATTCGCGATCGTCCTTGATGTACTGTTGCGACTTACCTTTCTTGATCGAGTACAGCGGCGGCTGCGCGATGAATACGTTTCCGCGCTTGATGAGTTCCTGCATGTGGCGGAAGAAGAACGTAAGCAGCAGAGTGCGAATGTGGCTTCCGTCGACGTCGGCATCGGTCATCAGAATGATTTTGCCGTAGCGCAGCTTGCTGGCGTCGAAATCTTCTTTCGAGATTCCCGTGCCGAGCGCCGTGATCATGGCGCGAATTTCCTCGTGCGCCAGCATCTTGTCGTAGCGGGCTTTTTCCACGTTCAGGATTTTGCCCTTCAATGGCAGGATGGCCTGGAAGCGCCGGTCGCGTCCTTGTTTCGCGGTACCGCCTGCGGATTCGCCTTCGACCAGAAACAGTTCGCAACGCTCGGGCTGTTTCTCCGAGCAATCGGCCAGTTTGCCGGGCAGCCCCCCGCCGTCGAGTGCGCCCTTGCGGCGGGTCAGGTCTCGCGCCTTCCTTGCGGCTTCTCGGGCACGGGCGGCGTCGATGGCTTTATTAATAATCTTTCGTCCGACGGTGGGGTTCTGCTCGAGATATGCTCCCAGGCGTTCGTTAACAAAGGCCTGCACCACTCCCGCAATGTCAGAGTTCAGCTTGCCTTTCGTCTGACCTTCAAACTGGGGTTGCGGCAACTTCACGCTGATCACGGCAACCAGGCCTTCGCGGACATCGTCGCCAGTCAGGTTTTCTTTTACGTCTTTGAACAGGCCCATCTGCTGTCCCGCGTAGTTGATGGTGCGGGTCAGCGAGGTGCGGAAGCCGGAAAGATGCGTGCCGCCGTCGACCGTGTTGATGTTGTTGGCGAAGCTGAAAACGGTTTCGGAGTAAGCGTCGTTGTATTGCAGGCCAATCTCCATGGCCACACCGTCGCGTTCGGCCTCCATGTAGATCGGCTTGTCGTGCAGCACCTGTTTGCCACGATTGAGATGCTTGATGAATTCGGCTATACCGCCGTTGTACTTGAATTCGGCAGTTTTGGGCTCGCCCGTTTTCGGATCCGTTGTGCGCTCATCGGTAAGCGTGATCAGCAGGCCCTTGTTCAGAAATGCAAGTTCGCGCAGCCGCTGCGCCAGCGTATCGAAGTTATATTCGGTTACGGTAAGGATCGTCTTGTCGGGCAGGAAGTGAACTTTGGTTCCGCGCTTCTTGGTCGCTCCTGCTTTTTTCAGCTTACTGGTGGGCTCGCCCTTGGAGTACGTCTGCTCCCAGGTAAAGCCATCGCGCCAAATCTCAAGGTCCAATTCTTCGCTTAGTGCGTTCACGCAGGAAACGCCGACACCGTGCAATCCCCCAGAAACTTTGTATGACGATGCATCGAACTTTCCACCCGCGTGCAGCGTGGTCATCACCACTTGTGCGGCGGGAACTTTTTCGCCATCGATGTCCATAGAATCGACAGGAATGCCGCGGCCGTTGTCGACTACCGTGATGGAGTTATCGAGGTGAATCGCGACTTCAATTTTGTCGGCGTATCCGGCGAGCGCCTCGTCCACCGAATTGTCGACGACTTCATAGACCAGATGGTGAAGACCAATCTCGCCGGTCGAGCCGATGTACATGGCGGGACGCTTGCGAACCGCTTCCATGCCGCCCAACACTTTGATGGAGTCGGCCGTGTAGTCGCCGTTGCCGTTAATCGGGTTTGGTCCGCCGACGCGATTCTTGGTGTCGACGATCGCCGTGCTATCGATTTCTTTGGTCGCCATTCAACTCCGGTGGAGAGTGCCAGATTTGAGCTCTGGCCGACGCGCATTTCCTGTGCCCTAAAATGTGGTCAAATGACTGAAATTATTAACACTTATGGGACCAGGATTTGTATCAAATTATACCATAGTCCAGCCTGCTTCGAGAGCCGGAATCGAGGCGGTAAACCGTGTTGGTTGTGGCGCTTAGGGACGCATGCGGAGAGGGAGTATTCGGGTTCCGATGGACCCCTACTTGTGGGGCGGAGGCGCTTGTTTCTGTCCGAAACTTAAGCCCTCGACGAGTTCGGCCACTTCGTCCTCGTCGCCTCCAATAAATGTGAATGAAACGACATAGCCTTTTTCGAGTAAGACTAGCGTGCTCTGGTGCATGCTCAGATTGCCAAGCGCTTTGCTGAAATCGCCGCGCACCAGTTGCGTGGCCCCGACCCGGAACTCGTAAGGCTCGTTGACAACGGTCAGGCCTTTGGACTTCGTTAGCCCGGTGAGCGGCCCGAAATATTGTTCGGCACTGTGCAAGCCAGGGTAGGAAGACGCAGGTTCGGCTGCGACGACGACCGCAGAGTTCACCGTATCGCCGATCGCCTCCGGTGGATGCTCGAATACGGCAAGGAGCAGGATTGATTTCTTGGAATCGGGTGAATCCGCACTCGGCTCTTCACTCGGCTCTTCGCTCATCTCCCGGGTGCGATCCACCCAGCCAAAGTGAATCTTGTATGTGAACCCGTAAGCGGGGTTGTGGTAGACACCGTCGACGATAGCACCCCGATCCGGTGCCGAGGTTGCGGGCTGTGACGGAGCCTTGGATGTCGATTGCGCCTGTAGCGCGCAGCCCAGTGCGAGCACCACAAGAAGGCGAAAGCCCGCGCGCGCGACAATATCCATCTGTCCAATGTTACCGCAGAAGGAACCTGCTTACGCGGCTTTGCCCAGGGGAACGGGTTGGGTGCAGTGCGCGCAGCGCTTGGCGTCGATCGGAATCTCGCTCATGCACTCGGGACACTTCTTCGTGGTTGGATCAGCGGGCGCCGGCGCTTTGCGCATGCGCGCGATCAGTAGATTCACCGGGGTCACGACAAAGAAATACACGGCCGCCGCAACCAGCAGGAAGGAGACGCCTGCATTAACGAAGTCGCCAAGAGCGAACATGCTGCCGTTGATGGTGAACTTGATCGCGGAGAAATCTGGTTTTCCAACAATCGCCGCGATCAGCGGCGTCAGCAGATCCTTGGTGAAGGCTGATACCACGGAGGCGAACGCCGCACCAATGACGACTCCAACCGCCATGTCGATCACGTTACCGCGAAGAATGAACTGCTTAAATCCGCTGAGCATAGACCTGCCCTCCTTTAGACATGGCGGCCACTCTACGGCCAATCACCGCCGCCGTCAAGGCCCGTGGAAAACGAGCGTCCAGGCCCGTTTAACGAGACAATCTTATGTTTTGGGAATCAACAGCGTTTTGGGAATCAACAGCGAGACAACCCACGCATGCGCGAGGCGGCAACCTCAGATCCGCATCGGCATCACGATGTAGCGATACTTGTACTCTTCGCCTTCGGCGGGTCGCATCTGTCCGGCGGACTGAGAATCCTTGAATTCGAGTTTCACTTCGCCGCCGCCGGTTGCTTTGAGGAAATCCAGCAGATACTGCGCGTTGAAGCCGATCTGGATCATATCCCCGTTGTAGTCGATTTCGAGTGAGTCTTCCGACTCGCCGGTTTCACTCGAGGAAGCTGAAAGCTTCAGCTCACCTTTTTCCAGACGCATTTTAACCGCGCGCGAGCGCTCGTCCGCAAACTGGGCCACGCGCGAGATCGCGGCCGTCAGTTCATCGCCATGCACGGTAATGCTCTTATTGTTGTCCTTCGGCAGCACCGCTTCGAAGTTGGGGAATTGCCCGGTCAGTTGGCGCGAGGTCAGAAGCCGCGGACCAATGCGGAAAAACAGCGTGGACTCATCTTTCGCAAACTCAATTTCCTCGGCATCCGTGGAATCGAGCAAGGACTTCAGCTCATCCATCGCCTTCTTCGGAACCAGAGTTTTCATCTCGCCCGAAACCCCGGCAAACTTGTCGCCGATGCGCTCGATGTGCGACAACCGGTGCCCGTCGGTAGCCACCATAGTGATCGATTCCGGCTTCAGCACCATCAAGGCGCCGTTCAGGGTGTAGCGCGATTCCTCGCTGGCAATGGCAAACCCGGTCTTGGCAATCATCGACCGTAAAACTTGCGCCGGAATTTTCACCACACCAGCCGTCGGGAATGTAGGCAGGGTCGGAAAGTTTGACTTCGCCATTCCAACCATTTTTGTATTCGAACGGCCGCAGCGAATGCTGACCCAATGATTTTCCAGCAGCTTGATCGTAATATCCGCGTCCGGCAGCAGCTTCACGTAGTCGTGCAGTTTGCGCGCGGGAATGGTGCAGGCGCCCTCTTTCTTGACCTTGGCCACGCACGAGGTGCGCAGGCTCAGATCCAGATCCGTCGCCGTAAGCGAGAGCTTGTCGCCGGCCGCTTCAAACAAATAGTTCGACAGAATGGGGATCGTGGTCTTGCGCTCGACCACGCCCTGGGTCGCCGTGAGCTCGCGCAAAAGTTCGAACTTGCTCACCGTAATCTCCATGGTGGTGATTCCCGCCGCGGATGCGATTGCTTCTACCGGCATAACCTGAAGTCCCCCGCCCAAGTGGCGCTACTTTGAATACATCCCTTATATCAAAACAAAAACAGCAGTAACAGCAGGTAAGCAGAAAAAAGTGGGGTTTCGGCCGACCCCCGGCTCTATCCCCCCAACTGCTCGGTCAATTTATTCAGCAACCGGTTCAAATCCTTGTCCGTCTTGCGCACGGCATCGATCTTCTCGACCGAGTGCAGTACGGTCGTATGGTGCTTGCCGCCAAACTGGCGCCCAATCTCGGGCAGGGACGCTTCCGTCAAATGCTTGGCCAGGTACATGGCAATTTGCCGGGGATAAACGATCGCGCGCGAGTTATTCTTCGCCTTGATCTCCACCAACCGCAATCCAAACTGTTCAGCGACAGATTTCTGGATCGACTCAATGGTGACTTTCCGGGCCTGCGAATCAATGAAATTCTTGAGTACCTGCTGCGTGTAAGGGAGGGTGATCTCGGCCCCAATAAGCGAAGAGTGCGCCACCAGCCGAATGAGCGCGCCTTCCAACTCGCGGACGTTCGAGCGAATATTGGAAGCAATGTACAGGGCCACGTCGGTGGGAATCGTAACCTTCTCCTGCTCCGACTTTTTCTGCAGGATGGCCACCTTGGTCTCTAAATCCGGCGGCTGGATATCGGCAATCAGACCCCACTCGAACCGGCTGCGCAGGCGGTCTTCGATCTCAGCCAGTTCTTTCGGCGAGCGATCGCTGGCAATCACGATCTGCTTCATCGACTCATGCAGCGCATTGAAGGTGTGAAAGAACTCTTCCTGAGTCCGCTCCTTCTGCGCCAGAAACTGAATATCGTCCACCAGCAAGACATCGACGTTGCGGAACTTGTCGCGGAAGCTGGTCATCTTGTCATAGCGCAGCGAGTTGATCATCTCGTTGGTGAACTTCTCGCTGGATACGTAGCAGATAGCCAACTGCGGTTGCCGCTTGCTCACCTCGTGACCGATAGCCTGCATCAGGTGAGTCTTACCCATGCCGACGCCGCCGTAGAGGAAGAGCGGGTTGTAAGCCTTCGAAGGACGTTCCGCAACCGCCTGGCAGGCCGCATGAGCGAACTGATTGCCGCTGCCGATAACAAACGCGTCGAAGGTGTATCGCGGATTGAGTTGCGCCGCTCCATCCCAGTCGAACCGTGACTGCGAGGGGTGAGTTGCTGGCGCTGCGTACGCCGAAAGGCCGCCGTCGTGGCGGACGGGCGTGGCCGCCGGATCGTCTCCCGGAGGAACAAACTTTACCTCCTGATACTCGAGGCCAAGATTGTCCAGCGCCTCCTGGATCAGGTCGGCGTACTTGTCGCCCACCTGGCAAAACTCAGCTTTGGGTACCCAGACGAACAGTGTGCCCCCGCTGGAGTGACTGTAGCGGGTGGGTTTCAACCAGGTATCGTAGGAATGCCGGTTGATCTTTTTTTCTAGCGCGTCAAGGATGCGCAACCACGGATTGGGAGCAAGAGTTGGACTTGAAACCGACATAAGAAATTCTTAGATGATGCTTCCGCCCTGTGCGGGCGGTCTGAAAGCAAATGATTGCAGTAAGAAAGCGCTCATTTTTCCATCCTGCCAAATGCCCACGGCGGGCCGCTTTCGTTTGCAGCGGACAAAATTTTTAATCAGCAGGAACGGTCCGCATACTAGCACAAAAAAATTGTCTTTGTGAAAAAGTTCGACAAAGATTTCCTTTCCGTTCCACAATTCAAAACGCGAAAAAAAAAGTCTGTCAAGTAGCGACTTTGTAACTGCCGCGCGCATGGTGCAGCCATCAGCGAATTGAATTGTTCAACCATGGCTCGCCAAGCCTCGACCCTGAATCTTCTCCGGCCGATTCAAGTTCCAGCCCGGCTGATTTCAATGAGTCCGGTTTGCCCGTCTGCCCTGGCTCATTTATACTTCTCATTCGTCCTACAGCTATTATTGCACCGACTAACTGAATCAGGAGCAGCTAAGTTTCATGCCCAAGCGCACATTCCAACCTAACCGACGTCACCGCTCGAAGACGCACGGATTTCGTACCCGGATGAAGACCAAGAGCGGCCAAGCGGTGATCTCGCGCCGGCGCGCCAAGGGACGCAAGCGGGTGTCGGTGAAGCCCGGCTTCCGTGAGTAGCGGATTTCCTTTTCCGGAATTGGCGGCAATTCCGCAACCTGAGTTTGGATCGTGAACCCTGTGAGCGCTCTCGCTCCGAACCGTGGTCTTAACCTGTCTGGCTCCGGCCAACGAGCCAGATTTACCAGCAGCATGCGCCTGCTCCGGCACAGCGATTTCGAGCGGGTCTACAAAAAGGGCCGCCGCCACTTCGCCGCTCACATGACCGTGTTTTATTTGTTGCGCGAGCCAGGCGAAGGGCTCCGCATTGGATTCACAGTCGGCAAAGTGCTAGGCGGAGCGGTCGACCGCAATCGCATGAAACGTAGATTGCGAGAGTCAGTTCGTTTGCATTGGCCGGGAGTTCGGGTTCCGGTCGATGTAGTGATCAATCCGAAGAAGTCAGTGCTCAAACTCGAGTTCGCCGAGTTGGAAAACGAGATCGGCCAGGCGTTTGAAGTAATTCAAAAGTCGCTGCATAAAAGGATGACGTAGTCTCAGCTGTTGGCATCGTTTTACTTGTTGTCATCCCGAGCAAAGCGAGGGATCAGGGTTCTTCGCGGGCCGGCAAAAACCCAGATTCCTCGTCGCTTCGCTCCTCGGAATGACAGGGGAATAGAAAACTGGATGGAGCAAATTCCCAAAACCGTCGTGCTGTTCTTGCTCCGAGGATACAAGTGGGCGCTGTCGCCGCTGTTCTTGCCAGCATGCCGTTACGTGCCCTCGTGCTCCGAGTACGCCATGGAAGCGGTAGATCGCTACGGGGCAGCGCGTGGCTGTCTCATGGCAGCCTGGCGCTTGTTGCGATGCCATCCCCTGGCGAAGGGTGGACTCGACCCCGTGATCAAAACCGTGATCAAAACAACAAAGGCGACACCAAAAATTTCCAGCATGCTGGCTCGGCCTGGTCGCGATACCGAGCCTTGCACTCATTGAGAAAGTAATTTGGCAGAATTTCAAAATCCTCAACAAGAACCCGGCACGGAGCGCCGCCTGCTCTTGGTCTTCGCCTTGACCTTTCTCGTCATCATATTGTTCCAGCCCATCCTCAAGAAGTATTTTCCCCAGGCCACGGCGCCCGCCGTTCCAGCATCGCCAAATCAGGGCCAGGCTCAAACCGCCTCGCCGGCTCCTCCGCTCAGCCAGGCGAAGGCGGCGAAACCCTCGGCTCCCATCCTCAATCCGGGTGCCACCAAGCAAGCGGCTACGGAATCAGAAACAGTGGTTGAGAATGATCTCTATCGCATTACCTTCACCAACCGCGGCGCCCAGGTCAAGTCCTGGATACTGAAAAAGTACGATGATGACAAAGGACAGCAGCTCGATCTGGTCAACCATTCCGCTGCAGAAAAATATGGCTACCCGCTCTCCCTGTGGACATACGACGAGACTCAACGCAACCAGCTGAATTCCGCGCTCTACGTGGCGTCCAAGTCAGGTGCCGTCCAGGTCCCCGCCGAAATTACATTTGAATACGCCGATGGCGATGTGGCCGTTCGCAAGAGTTTCAGCTTCGACCACACGTACGTCGTGCACGTCGAAACCTCGGTGGTGTCCAATGGAAGTCAAGTCGCGGCGTATCCCGCATGGCCTGCGGGCTTCGGAGACCAACTCTCTCTCGCCTCTTACGCCGCGAGCCAAATTCAGTATCAGTACAATGCGACCACTGAACGGCTGGCTATCAAGAAAATCAGCGGCGGCAATACTATCCGCATACCGTTCAACTATGCGGGAGTGACGGATCAGTACTTCGCCGCCGTTTTTCTTCCAGATGATTCGCAGAATTCCGCTTTGGTCACGCTGCGCGGTTCGCTCAACGTTCCCAAGAATGCGAAAAACCCAAACCCGCAGGATACAGCTCCCGCGGAAGTGCTGGGAGCAGCGGTTGGCAACCCGGCCGGCTCGACGAATGCGCGCATCTATGTTGGACCGAAGGCGCTGAAGACGCTGGAATCCGTGCCCGTGCCCACCATGGTCGGCGCCGACCCAGACCTGCGCTCGCTCATCAACTTTGGTTTCTTTGGTGTGATTGCTCGCCCGCTTTTCTTGTGGCTGCGCTGGACCTACGACTTCATCCACAACTGGGGCTGGGCCATTTGCCTGCAAACTTTGATCATCAATCTGGCGCTGATGCCGCTGCGCATCTCCAGCATGAAATCCGCATTGAAGATGCAGAAGATTCAGCCGCACATGAATTCGATCAAGGAGAAATACAAGAAGTACGGCATGCGCGATCCCCGCCGGCAGGAAATGAACACGGAAATCGGCGAGCTCATGAAGAAAGAGGGCGTCAGCCCAGTCGGCGGCTGCCTGCCGCTCGTCATCCAGATGCCATTCTTGTTCGCCTACTACAGCATGCTGGGTTCGGCGCTTGATCTTCGCCATGCCTCCTGGTTGTGGATCCACGATCTGTCGTCGGCCGATCCCTGGCATATACTGCCCATCGGCATCTTCATTACTATGCTGTTCATGCAGCGCATGACACCGCAGGCGGGCATGGACCCGTCCCAACAGAAACTGATGAATGTAATGATGCCGGTGATGATGGGATTTCTCAGCTGGAATTTCGCCTCCGGCTTATGCCTGTACTGGGCCGAAGGAAACTTCATCGCCATCGCCCAACAACTGGTCATGAACCGCACCAGCCTGGGCCGCGAAATGCGCGAAATGGCCGCCAAGCGAGCCAGAAAGAAAGACAAATGAAGCTTTCATCCGTCAGCTATCAGCTTTCAGCCACGCGATAAGCTGACAGCTGAGAGCTGAAAGCTGAGAGCTGTTTTATGCCCATTCCTGACAAAATCGCAGCCGCAAAGAAAATCGACGCACTCCTTCGCGTCGTCGTCACCCACGGTGGTCTCCACCTGAAATACCGTATCACCGTTGATCCTCCGCTCCCCGAGGAACGCGATTGGGAACGGCCAGAAATTCTGGTCGAGCTTTCCGGCCCCGATTCCACTCTGGTGCTCGAGCGCGGCGGCGAACTGCTGCGCGCCATCGAAACCCTCGCCATTGAAATGCTCCGCCTGCCCGGCAACGAGCACGAGAAGATCAACTTTGACTGCATGAATCAACGAGCCATGCGGTTGGAAGAACTTCGCCTCGCCGCGGGCGTCGCCGCGGAAAGAGTTCGCAAAACCAACATGCCCTATGAATTCGCCCCCATGTCTTCGCGCGAGCGCCGCATCGTGCATCTCGCGTTGCGCGATCACGCCGACCTGCACACCGAAAGCCAAGGCGAAGGCGGGCGGCGTTGTCTCGTCGTCTATCCCAAGAACTACAAGCCCGCAGGTAAGCCCGCGCCCAGGAGCCTCCCGTAAGCCATACCCTGGGATAAAACCGCTACAATCTTCCCGTGAACCTCGACGACACCATCGTCGCCATCGCTACGCCGCCCGGGCGCGGCGGCATCGGGGTCATCCGTTTCGCTGGCCCCGACGCGAAAAAGATTGCACTATCCATGCTGCGCCTGAAACACGATCTCGAACCAAGCCGCGCAACGTTCGCAGAACTGATCGATTCTGATGAACACCTGGGGACAGCCGCTCTCGTCTGTCCAGCCGGGCAAGGCTCGGCAAGCCGCATCGACGAAGTCGTCGTCACCTACTTCGCCAAGCCTCACTCCTATACCACCGACGACATCGTAGAAATCTCCGCCCACGGATCGCCGGTAATCCTGCACCACGTAGTCGAACTCGCCCTGGCCCGCGGCGCGCGCCTCGCCGAACCCGGCGAGTTCACCATGCGCGCCTTTCTCAACGGACGCATCGACCTCACCCAGGCCGAAGCGGTTCGCGATCTCATCGACTCCCAAACCCTCTACCAGGCCAGGATCGCCGCCCAGCAACTCGAAGGCGCACTCTCGCGTCGCCTGCAACCCATCAAACAGAAATTAGTCGAACTGATCGCCACCCTTGAAGCCGGAATCGACTTCGCCGAAGATGACATCTCGATTCTCCCCGCCGATCAAATCCTCCAACGCATCGCCCAAATCCGCGCTCCACTCGAAGACCTGTCCGGCTCCTTCGCCTACGGAAAGATCGTGCACCAAGGCCTGACCCTCGCCATCGTGGGCCGCCCCAACGTCGGCAAGTCGAGTCTGTTTAACTGCCTAGTCGAGCGCGACCGCGCCATCGTGACCCCAACCCCTGGCACCACTCGTGACTTGGTCAGCGAAACCGTCGCCATCGGCGGCATCCCCATCCAACTCGTCGACACTGCCGGCATTCGCCGCGCCCTCGACGAAGCCGAAAGCATCGGCATCCGAAAATCCATGGAAGCCCTCGCCGGCGCCGATCTCATCCTCATCGTTCTC
>Ga0210390_10004376_pt1 | contig 11917 bp, 12 predicted proteins | sample IncBWH11OmetaG_FD_161050 | JGI IMG/M metagenome (GOLD analysis project Ga0210390, IMG submission 161050) | Forest soil microbial communities from Barre Woods Harvard Forest LTER site, Petersham, Massachusetts, United States - Inc-BW-H-11-O ... | reverse complement strand
CTCGGCGGTCAACAAGATCGGGGCGTAGGTGGTCACTCTCTCTCGCAAGCCGATGGCGTTCGCCCCGACCGCGTCCAGCAACGCCTGCCCACCGTTCAGCAAGGCGTTGACCCCTGCCCCGACATCCGCGGCAACGTTCGTTTCCTTCAGCCGCGCTTGCAGCTCGTGTTTGCGGGCGTCGTAATTCTTCTTCACACCCTCGACGTCTCCCCCGGTCGAGGTTGCGAGCAATGCAACATCGAGCGCCGACATGTATTTGGTAATGGCCGGAACCACTTCGGCACGATCAGCCGCCAACCGGAGATCGTGCGCATCGGTTAAGGCACTCGAGATGCGGAATCCCCCGAAAACCATCGCCAGCACCAAAGGCACAACGACAATGGCCACGACTTTCCACCGCACCGGCCAATTTCGCAGCGACCATGAGGCCGGCCGTTTTGTCGATGAGGACGCGGCGGTGCCGCTGTTTGCGGTGTAACTTTTGGCCGGCAGAATCACCCGCGACGCGCGGGCAAACCTGGTCACCGGACTACGTCCGTGCGGGCGACCGCTCCGCTGATATGCAGTGTTGGCGCGACGTTCATGAGACTTCCTGCTGATTACACCCGCCCCGAGTGACGGGCGGGCGATATACGCCTGGCAATTCTGCGAGTATGCCAGTCAGCGGCTAGGTAAACCACAATTCTTACTGAACAGACAGAGTCCGCCGACTGCTGCCAGGCACCGCAAAGCATAGCCGAGCAAATTCGTCGACGACAACTGAGATGATCGACAGATGTTCCGGCTGCTGTTTTACTCATCAAATATTGGTAACACCGGAACATCAAGGGGCAGACAGGCGCGACACAACATCTTGTGTTGCCTGGTGTTGTCGGTACCGGGAGCTAGAAATAGAACCAACGGAGAGGACCCCGATGAAGCTGCTACTCACTGGCATCCTGGCGGCTGCGACTGTGCTTGGCGCTGCCCCGGCCCACGCTGACCCCGGTTCCGATTGCGGGTTGCATGATCCACGACTGTGCGGCGACCCGTCGAAGATTTATTACTGCCCGTCTACACACGGCATGGTCACGTGGTTACAACCTTGTCCGGCGCTGGTTCTCGGTCCTTACGGGCCGGGGAACCCGTCGCCTTCGTAACGTCTTGGCGCTCGGCTAGAGCCCAGAGCGCAGCCGCGGTGCTGGCCTCCTTCGGCGTTGGCTCGGATGTTGCTCGGAGATATGGGCAATTGACACCCTTCGCTGTAACCGCGATCTGTGGTCACGAACTGCACTTGTCCACCAGCGAAGACGCGGTGCGTATTAGACGTCAGATCCAACCCACCGCTTAACGACCCACCCCGAGAGCAGCCCCCGCAACGACGCGGGGGCTTTCTCGTCGCATCCCTTGACCTGCGCATTAGGAGACAAAATGATCTTTACCAACTCGACACCCCTAGGGGGCTGATATGACACTCCCCAAGTTCACCCTTACGGGGACCGTCGAGACCCTGACCGGGGACACGCTGACACCTCTCGCCACGGAGGTAGAGCTGACCCCCAACTTTCCGTGGAACAGCTTCCTCTCTACCGACGACGCGGATGCGCTTCTGCTGATCCACCCGGTTGACGTGGTGACCGACGACGCCGGCCACTTCTCGGTGGACTTGCTGGCCGACGACGAATCGCTCGGCCTAGCCACACCCGTTCAGTGGCAAGTCAAAGTTGGAGGACTCCCGGCTTGGTGGTTCAACGCACCGGCAGACGGAACCACGATCGACCTCAAAGACACGTCCTCGGTGACGGGGGTTTTCCCTTCCTACGCCACAGCCAAAGGAGACACGGGAGCCACTGGACTCCAAGGCCCAGACGGGACCACCCCGCGTTGGGGTGTGTCACCGATCCGCGCCTCAGGCGCTCCGGTCGAGGTTGAGTTCACGTTCAACGCCTCCACCCTCTCGTGGAATGGGGCTGACGGGGACACCATCGACCTGCGGACCCTGACTGAGGAGCAGTACAACTCGTACTTCTCCCTGCCGATGGTGCTGGACCCGACAGGCTTCTTCGGGAACGGCGTTCTGTACCCGATGGCGCCGCAGAGCGGCAATTACGGGCAGGTCTATCACATATTCGGCCTGACCACGGACTCCACCCGGATCAGGATCGAGGGCGATGGCCTGACAGGCCGTAACTACGACCCGTTCATCCTGATCGACGGGCAACCGGTGGCGTCGTTCCTGAATCAGACGTTCCAGGCATATGACGGGCACTCGTTCGGCGTGCTACTGACGTTCCCGTCAGCGGACATGCGGACGGTCGAGGTCGTCTCGAAGCTGGGCTACATGTCGTTCTGGGTGGACGCGGGGAAGACGAAGGCCCCATACCAACGTCCGACCCCGAAGGTAGCGATCATCGGTGACTCGTGGATCGAGGGCACCACGCAGGCTCCGTTCTTTCAGGGCTTGCAGATCCTCGCAGGATCGAACTGGAGAGTCCTAGCCAACGGCTCGGGCGGCACTGGATACACCACGACGCCAGGTATCTACTGGCTGAAGTACGGAGATGCTGAGCGGATCGACCCGGTAGTCGCTTGGCAGCCAGACGTGCTGGCGCTATACGGAGGCGGGAACGACGTAGTCTCGACGCCCGCTGCTGTTGCTGCCGCGCTGAACACCCTGCTGGCTCGGCTGAACACGGACCTCCCGAACACACAGCTGGTGCTGTACGCCCCTCAGGACGCTCGCGGGACGATGACGGCGCACTGGGCGGATATGAAGGACGTAGCGGCGAACTATCCGCGTGTGATCGTCCTAGAGGCCCTCTGGCAGGACAAGTTCCCCGGAGCCCTCCGAGGCCCGAACGACTTCGTCCACCCGTCACCTATCGGTGCCGAGTGGGTCGCGTCGAACATCATCGCGGACATCAAGACCGTGATGGGGCAACACAACATCGAGTACTGAGACCAGCGTTCCGGCCCGTCCAACCCGCACCCACCCGAGAACGAGAACGGCCTCCGGCTTTCGAGCCGGGGGTCGTTTCGTTGAGCCACAACATATTAGGAGAGGTTCAGAATGAACATCGGAAATCGAGTACGCATCGAACGCGACGAGACCCGCTACCCGTCGAAAGGAAGCTGGCCGCAGTTCCGTGGCAAGACCGGAACCATCGTGGAAATCAACCTAGGCGAATACGGAGTGGCATTCGGCAAGGTGTGGCCTCGCCCCGACCGACCCGGCGTGCTCCGGTGGTCCGACTCAGCGCTGACATGGTTCCAACCGCACGAACTTAGGGTGCTGGCAAGAGCCCTACAACCAGCGCCAGTCGCACCTACCGCCGTTCCCGGTGTGGGAGTGCCCGCGAATGCACTCGCCTATGTCTGAGGCGCTCATCGAAGCCAAACCCGAACCGACCCACCACCGGGACCGGGCGAGCAGACGGACGGAGGCCGAGTCCTTCAGGACAGCGATGCAATCCGCGCTACTTGAGTTTGAGCCGGACCAGCGGACGGTTGATCTGCTGGGGCAAGAGCATCATCACGGCACATGGATCGGACCACGGCTATTGGACATCGCCAACAGGATTCGCAACCAAGGTGGATCGGAAGACGACTATCGGCGTTGGGTCATGTCGTCGTACTTGTGGCGGGACTACACCAGCAGCACCAGTGACTCCGCTGCGGCTCAGCGCCGCACCCTTGCTAGTTCGTGGGACAAGTCCGAGACGTCGCTGCCGTTCGACCTGGCGGATGCATTGCCAGCGTTGTACGACCGGATCGCGTCCGCCTTATGGGTCGGACGCTCAGGCAGCAGGAACCGCGAGGTTGCCTTGGCGTTTGTAAGGTTCTGCTGGGAACACAACTGCTTCACCCGAACCATCTCGTCCTACGAGCTGTCCAAGCGCACAGCCGGCCTGTCACCTGCGACGGTGGGTCGGGCATTGCTTGACCTGATAAACCTTGGTCTGTTGTTCAAGATCGAACGGACAGACAGACGGGCATCCAAACGGTCCACCTGTCGGTATCAGGTGAACCTGCGATGGACCGACCCGAAGTCGGTCCTTAAGCCCCCCAAGGGAAATCACGTAACTGAGGCAAGGAATACCTGCAAATACTCATTGCCTCACCTACGTGATAACGCAGGTCAGGATGACCTGTGGTCCAGTCGTGGGTTGGGGTTGACGGCTGGTCGGGTGTACGTGGTTCTGGCCGATGAACCGGCAACCGTCCGCGAGATCAGCGAGCGGGCCGGCGTCTCAGACGGGCAGGCTCGCAGAGCCGTCGCCAAGCTGGCTGACCATGCGCTTGCCGGAACCATACCCGGCAGGCCGGCTCGGTACTTCAAGGTGGAGACACCGCTGTACGCGATAGCAGACATGCTCGGTTGCGCGGGATACGTCGATCACGTCATAGATCAAACCGAAGCACGACAGCAGGCCAACCGGATCGGCTACCCGTCCGCCTACTCGCGGAGGTCTACAACGGCGTAGACCAGTTCCGCTCGGGCCGTCGCCGCCTCGCTCGCGGGTGCGGTTACGAGAACAGCTCCGCAAGGTTGACCGCGGTGCCTATAGCCGCAAACAGAGGGCTTACGGCACCGAGTATGAGGTCGTATGGAACCAGTGCGGTGTTGGCGGACATCGGATCAAGGATCGCGTTAAGGAGGTTACCGGCTTCGAGCTGATCCGTGAAAATGTTCGCGTCGTATGCGGGCAGACTGGTCAGGGACACATTGATCGCGTCCGCGACGGGGAGCAACGAGGAATAGTCGTACGACAGCGTCGCGCTGATGTCGTTGATGATCTCTGTTGGTGACGAGCTGAGCGTCACGTCGGACAGCGGGAAGCCGGCGGCACTGAGCAAACCATCCACGACGTCGGTAAACGACGGGTTCTCGGGGGCAAGGCCAAACGTGTGCACCGAGTCCGCGAACGGCAGCAACGGGGCGACCTGGTCTTGGTAGCTGATTGGGTGCTGCAGATCGTTGAGCGCGTCGGTGACTCCCTGCTGCCAGCCGTTGCTCAGTGCGTCGGAGAGCTGCGTCTGGTTGATGTCGGGGAAGAGCCCGAAGGTGGTGGGCACATTGGCCGGCCCCTGATTCCAGCCCTCGGTGATGCTGCCATAGCCCAGGTTCACCAGGATCCGGGTATCGGGTTCCAGCAGGTCATAGAGTGGCTGTCCGATTCCCGGGATCAACAGCAGCGGCTCCAAGATCGGCAGCGTGTCGCTCGGAATCATGTAGTAGTCGGTCAGCCCTTGCCCGGTGAGCGCCTCGGATCCCGGCAACAAAATCGCGCTGTTGATCTGGTCGGGGGTGAGATCCAGATACGTGGTGTGCTCGAAAACGATTCCCAGCAGGGCGTTGAGGTCCGACAACAGGTTGGTCGTGTAGTGCGGGAAGTCGGCGAAACCGTCGTATTCGATGCTGTAGATGTCGGTCGGATAGAGATCAGATGGTGCCGCGGGTGCGAAGGGGAAGCCGAAAGCGGTGAAGGCCGAGGTGTTACCGGCCGGGAAATCGAAGGTGCTCAGAAAGCCGCCGTTAGGGTTAGTCTCATCGCCGACCAGCACGAAGTGCACATCGTCACTGGGCACACCTTGTTGGGCGAGCTCTGGCATGATCTGCGAGGCGGCCACGGAGCTCTGGGAGTAGCCGAAAACCACGACGGGATTGGTGGGGCTCACCCCTCCGGCGGCTATCTGGCCTTGGATATCGGAGACCATGATCTGCTGGTCCTGACCCAGCGACGTGCCGAACTCCAGGCTTTTGATACCGGTAAGCGGATACAACTCCTCGGGTGTAAACGAGGATTGGGCGGTGCCGGTGAAACCCAGCGGCTGCAGATACAGCGTGTCGGCGGCATCCACATATTGCGGGGGCGGTATCGGGACACCGCTGGCGCCGAAAACCAACGCCGTACCGTCCCCCAGTGGCGAATCTGCGGTGTCAACAAGCTGTATCGCGTGGACTTGAACGGTTCGCGGCGACGGTGCGACCGAGGGGACCACGAGTAGGCCGGCGCCCACGAGTGCTACACCGGCAGCTAGGTGTGCGGTTGGTGACCAGCGATTCCGCTTGCTGCTGTGCTGTTGAACCATCGGTCAGCCTTCCCGACGCGAGGCAACGCACCGTTGTCCTCGGGTCTCCTTCTATAGGAGGTTGAAGTCAAAGGGCGTGGGTACATCCGGGCATGCGAGATTGACGTTGGGGTTGCACCGGATGACGAAGTGGTCTGTGTGCAGGCCGAGGGTGATCTCGCGTCTCATCAGATACCGAACGGGATGCCCAGGATGACCAAAAACGCCAAGAGCTCCCGGGGCAGCTCCGCCAGCTGATACAGCCCGGTGACGAAGGGGTCCACCGTCGAGGAGAGCCCGCTGGCGAAGACCGAGTAGTCCAGGGCCAGCGCCAGGTCGCCGTTGAAATCGAGCGGAACGAGGTCGCCGCCGGGGCTGAAGAGATACCCGCCGTCGGGCTCAAACGCGCCGGGGTCGATGTTGAAGTAGGTGAGCGCGCTGAAGGTGAAGTCCTCACCAAAATTCGCCGGGCCAGCCGTTAGGAAGCTGTCAACGCTCGCGTCGAGGTTCGCGCTAAGTGCGCCGGTCGGATCGATGCTCAGCAGCGAGCTGTCGGCGCCGACCGTCCAGGTGTTGATCCCGGCCGTGCCGAACAGGTCCTCGAAGGGGTTCAGGTCGGCAGCCAGCCCCGGCAGCTCTGCGGCGGGCAATGTCGCGGCAGACAGCGGGGCCTCGGTATAGAACGACGGCTCGAAAAAGCTCGGGCCCAACAACTCAACGAACCAGGTTGGGAAGTTGAGGTCACCGAAAGGCGTGATGTATGCCGCCTCCGACGTGCCGCCGATGTTGTTATAGACCAGGCTGAAGCCTTCGGTTGCGAAATTGAGTGAGTTGTACTGCTCCCCGACCGGGACATTCCCGGCGATGTCCTTTTCGACGTAAACGTTGTAGTCGGAGTCAATGCCGCTGTAGCCGAAGAAGGGGGTGTCGAATCGCACCAGGCCCTCGAACGTCTCGGCCGGGTCATTGGGCACGCTGAAATCCTGGTAGTACTGGTCTTCAAGGGCCCCCCATGGGCCGATGACGCAGCAGTCGGTGTAATTGAACGCGTCGCCGATTGGCGTGGGTGCCTCGACGTCGGCGTGCACCGTGGCTGCGGAGAAGGTCAGCGCGGCCAGCGCGCCCGTCAGGGTGAGGGTGATGCGGTGAGAAGAGGGCACCAACCCCACCGCCAGCAGGCCCAGCCGACCGAGACCACGAGAACGGAACATGGGCTTTCCTCTCTTCTCAGCCCCCTATGCGTATTTTCTTAGTGACCGCAGCCAGGCACACGAGTAGTCCGGTACTCTAATCTCCACTTTCGTGTACTGACATCCGTGTGGCCAGACGGTACCTGAAACCAAGGTTGGAAACTACAAAAATAGAGATATGTGCCTGGTAATTAATACTTAGAATCTCCTGTTAATTTCTTTGTTTAGCTGCACTGGTTGTATGTGGCGCTGCTTGTGCAGCGTGTTTTGCACTTGCCTGCTTGCACTGCGCTTCGCCTGCTCGTTGGGCGCTTCGCTTACGTGCAGCCCTGTGGCGCTGCCGCTGGCGGCTGCGTCGAGATTGCGGTGGCGGCAGGCCCGCACCGGGGGTATGACACCCCCCGCGTTATTTGGGACGACGGACGCCCAGAGCGTCCACCCGCCGCAGCGGTGTCCAACCCACCCGATCCGAAAGCACTGGCGAAGCAATTCGCTGGCAAGTCTGAGGAGAACGAATACACACCCGACGAGCACGTGACGAACATTCGCCTAGCCGGTGCCAAGCGTGAGCATCGGCTGATATGAGCCACCTCAACATACGCAAAGACCCTGACGGCTTCCGGCTCCACGCGACCGCTGTAGCCGACTGGCTGAACACCCAAATACCCGGCACGGCTGAGCATCTGACGATGCCGTCGCCACTCGAAACGCTGTTGGTACAAAGGTAATTACTAGACGTCTCGCTGTGAGTTTGCTGCTGAGGGAGACTTGCTGTAATACGCTCTGCGACCGTGAGCAAAATCGTTCAGTTAGCCAGCGTCGCCCTATCCGCAATTGCGTTGACCGTGGCCGCCTTTGGAGGTACTACGCCGATCGCCACGGCATCTTCGATCACAATCCCAGACTTAACGGGGCAGAACGCGAAGATTGCCGAAGACAAGCTGGAATCCCTAGGACTTACTAACGTCACGCTTGCGTCGGCTAATCCGAAGTACACGATGGTGCTAGCACCGGAGAACTGGAAGGTTGTCAGTATCGAGCCGACGCCCGGCACCGCTGTCAGCTCTAACGACGATGTAATACTCAAGTAACCAAGCCCTGACCTGCCAGCGTGGATCGCGTCGTGCTCACAAAGTATTGGCTCCCCGCTGCTGCCGCTGCGACAGCCGTTTCAATCGGACTGGCTGCGCCAGCCCACGCCGACCAGCAAGGATTCCTCGACTACATCCACTCCCAAGGCGTCCCGTCGGGGTACTTCACCACGCCGGGCGCCGACTACAGCAACATCAAAGTTGCGGAGATGGTGTGCGACGTGTTCCACCACGGCGGCACCGCAGCAGACATCCCATTCCTCGGGTATCAACAGAACGCCTATCGGGACGTGCTTATTGACGGTGCGCGCCGTTTCATGTGCCCCGACACCCTGCACTAACCAGTCTTGACCTCTGTCATCTGCCGCCCCGACGCTAGCAGCGACTTCCGCGCATCCAGATCGGGATCGGTTGGCAGATTGACTGTTTCGACCTAGTGCGCTGGGAGGTGGAACTGCTCAGGCCGGGATGATCCGCGTTCGATGTCAAGTCATGGAGATCTCAGAGGGCACCCGTATTTCGAACTGCCACGCTCCCCCGTTGGACGCCGAGCGCTTCCCCTCGACGCCTCGGATACTTGCGGCGATAGTGATACCGGAACGGAGCAGCAGCTCGCGGCGGGCGTCGGAGTCAGACGATTCCCACACCGACAAGTATGTGCCTCCGGTGGGCTGGTACTCCCACCGCGCTTCGCGGGCTGGGGCTGTTTCCAGCTCGGCTATCCGAGCGTCGATAGCGTCGAGCTGCTTCTGTAGGCGTTGCTTGGCCGTGGTCGATCTGACACGGCCAGCAGCGCTAGACAGTTCGTCTAGCGCCGTGACAGCCTCCCGCATCTCAGCCTCGCGGGCGTCACCGCGAACCCATACCCGCTCACGGACTTCGGTGTCTCCCAGCGCTTCTAGGAATGTCTCCTCGGCGAGGGTCTCCAGCTCCTCGGCGGGGATCATCGTGTGATCCCGGCTCTTGCAGCGGTAGTACCGATACACGTAGTGGTGCTGGTCGCGCTTGACGCTGTTGCGGTCATGGTGCAGCGGCTCGCCGCACTCGTAGCAGACGACGATGCCGGCAAGCGGGCTTGCCTCGTTGCGGAGAGTCCCAGCTCGGGACTGCTGGACCCGATCAAGTGTTGCCTGGATCAGCTCCCACTCGTCCAGCGTGACCAACGGCTCCGCTAGTTCTACCGGTAAACCGTCGTCGTCCCGCACGGTCTCGCCGTTGTGGTGTGCGTACCCTCGGAGCGCTTTGGATCGGAGCATGTTCCGCAACGGGGTTGCGTCCCACTTCCCGGTGGGCGTTTCGTCTGGCGTCCATCGCAAGGCGGGCTGATCGGCCCGCAGAGCCGTGTAATACGCGGCGGGGGTCCTGTATCCCTCGGCCGTCAGTTCCCGAGCAATCCGGGTCAGTGGCTTGCCGTCCAGCACATCATCCACGATGCGACGGACCACACTGCTCGCCAGCGGATCGACCACCAGCGTCCAACCCCCACCGTCGCGCTGTAAGGCTGTGTAGCCGTACGGAGGCTTGCCTCCCGGCCACCTGGCGGACTGGCGTAACTTGCTGCGAGATGCCTTTTGGCGCTCTCGGATAGCCTCCAGTTCCCCCTCGGCCAGAAACGCGATGACGTTGGCGATGAGCCGGCCTACCGGCGTGCTGAGGTCGATTCCCTCGGTGGCCGATACCACCGTCTTGCCGTGGTCGATCGCCCAGCCGAACAGCTTGTTAAGCCGGATGGCGTCGCGGCCCAGCCGGTCCAGCTTCCACGCACACAACACGTCCCAATCCGGTGCTCGGCGGCTCAGCCACTCCCCGAGTGCCGGGGTGTCGAACGGATCGACGGCACCGGACACGTCGAGGTCCTCGGCCCAGCCGACGACGGTATGACCCCCCGAGTCAGCCCATTGCTGGATCACCTCCCGCTGGCGCTCGATAGAGGTAGATTCCTCGGTTGACCTGGACAATCGGAGTCTGCCCAACACCCGGAGACTATCCGGCTGTTTGGTCGGTGCTTTCGCCATACGGGCATGTTATCGTATGTTGTGTTCAAGCTGATGTTCGTATCGCCGCGTATCGCGCCCAATACTGGCAATGCAATCCGGACCGCGGCGGCCACCGGCACCGAACTGCATCTCGTCGAGCCGCTCGGCTTCGACCTGTCCGAACCCAAGCTGCGCCGGGCCGGTCTGGACTATCACGACCTGGCTTCGGTCACCGTGCACGCGTCACTGGCTGCCGCGTGGAAGGCGCTGTCGCCGCAGCGGGTGTTCGCCTTCACCGCGCATGCGACGTCGTTGTTCACCGATATCAGCTACCAGGCCGGCGACGTGTTGATGTTCGGCCCCGAGCCGACCGGACTGGACTCGGCGACGCTGGCCGACGGCCACATCACCGAGCGCGTTCGCATCCCGATGCTGACTGGACGACGCTCACTCAATTTGGCCAACGCCGCCACGGTCGCCGTCTACGAGGCGTGGCGTCAGCACGGGTTCGGCGGCGCCCGCTGACGATGCAGGACGCGGAGCGTCCTGAGGAGGAGGCGGGCAATTCAATCCGGTCTAGGCGATTACCAGGCGTTCCAATGCGTGAGACTTTCGGCGGGCAGACGCTTGGCAGGCCGGAAATCCGTGCCCTTGGTGTAGGCGATCGGAAACAGCCCGCCCTGGCTGTATTTCTCGTAGGGCATGCCCAGCACGTCGGCCACTTTCTTCTCACCGTCGCGAATCAGGTGCAGCGTCGTCCAGCAGGAGCCCAGCCCGCGGGAGCGCAGCGCAAGACAGAAACTCCAGACCGCCGGGAACAGCGACGCCCAGAACGAGACCCCGCCCAGCGGCGAGCTGTCCTCCCGACCCTCGATGCAGGGGATCAGGAGGACGGGCGCCTCGTGCATGTGCTCGGCGAGATAGGTCGCGGAATCCCGGACCGCGCCCATCCGCTCACCGCGGGTGTCGCCCTCCGCGTACTCCGCTACCGGTGAACTGAGGTAGTCCCGAGCATTGGCCAGGTAGACGTCGCCGATCGCCTTTTTCTTGTCCGGGTCATCGACGAACACCCACTGCCAGCCCTGCGAGTTGGAACCGGTGGGCGCCTGCAGCGCCAATTCGAGGCATTCCATCAGCACTTCGTGGGATACCGGCTTGTCGAAATCGAGGCGCTTGCGCACCGATCGGGTGGTGGTGAGGACTTCGTCGACGGACAGATTGAGGGTCATGGTGTGGAGATTACCTGTGCCGCGGAGTCACACCAGCTCCGCCTGCACAGCCGACTTGCCATGGCGAGTTCGCGAAAAGCGGTGGCGCATGCGAATTCACGCTGCGATCGCGCTGAAACACTGCTCACGGCGTGGTCCAGTCCCGCGACGTGGTGCAACGGCGTCACGATTTCAAAGCGGTGCGAAGCGGTAGCGCAGAATCCGGGCCTTGCGCGCGCCCGTTTTGGTCTTGCCGGCAAGCCGGGTAGCGACGCGAATCCACCCCGGGAATAGGTTGATCTCGGAGGCGTGGGCCAGACTTGCCTCTTCGACGAGCTTGAGCCGCGGGTCCCAAACCTCGGGGTGGTGGGCGTCCTTGGATCCAGCATAGCCGCGCAGTG
>Ga0210390_10004375_pt1 | contig 11918 bp, 18 predicted proteins | sample IncBWH11OmetaG_FD_161050 | JGI IMG/M metagenome (GOLD analysis project Ga0210390, IMG submission 161050) | Forest soil microbial communities from Barre Woods Harvard Forest LTER site, Petersham, Massachusetts, United States - Inc-BW-H-11-O ... | reverse complement strand
TTGATGAAGTGGGCCTACCCGCCTTCCAGTGGATACGAGACTACATGGAAGGCGACAACACGCGCTCTCCGCACACGAACATGGACACCTACGACCACGTCCTCGAAGACGACCTGAAGCAATCCGCTGCTATCGCAGCGTCACTCATTTACCAACTCGCTATGCGCGATGAGAGGATTCCGCGCAAGCCGCTGCCTCCTCACTGGTTGTTTTCCGTGCCCGGAGGAAAACCTTGACACTCGCAGATTCCGGGCGTCGAAACTAGCAAACTACCGGAACCGCTCGCATTGCACGTGGGTTAAATCCCGGATGACGGGCAACTCGGAAGTCACCTGTTGCTAACAGGCCATTGCACTCAGAACCCCCGGCAGGGGCATGATGAGTGTAATGGCGATGTTACGCCAAATTGGGGGTTGACGGACCGCCACGCAGCAGGCGTTCCGAGTGAGTGTTGATCCTGTTGAAGAGAAATCACTGAGCTAGATGCAGGATCAGGAAAACAGCAAGCACGTTGGTTGCGAACGCGGAATCGAGCAAGAACTTGCCCAGCATTTGGGACTGCACGTCGTTACCAATGAGGAACATGGGGATGAACTGAAACGACATAAAAAGAACGATACCGGACAAGTACAATTCCGCAACGATTGCATACCGGAGGTTCGTACAGCGACCGCGAAGCACACCAATACAGCGAGCGGCAGCATCCGCCCCGAGATGCTTGACCGAGTGAAGTCGCATGATGGTGGACACTATGCAATATCCTGAGTAAATGCAAAGAGCACACAACGTGTAAACCAACCAGTGCTGCAAACTGGAAAGCTGGTGCCAGATCGACCAAAGCGCGTAGGTTGGCTCGCCGACAGACCTAAAGATTGATGACATTTGCCTCAGACGTCACTCGGCCTGAGTACATTCTCGCTCCATTAGATGACATGTAAAAAGTAACTGTCGTAACCAGGCCATTTCACTCAAGTGCCCTACTGGTGAAACATTTCACGGACGATAGCAGCGATTTGGTCTCGGCGCCATGTGCCCTCCAAGCCTTCAGCCAATCCAGGATTGTTGTGGGCTTTGGCCAGTCTTTTGAGCAGAGCAGCGGCCCCTTTGCTGGGCCGTTGATTTGAAAGGTGAAGTTCAAGCCAGTCCACCATGTCTCGCGGACTGCCGAAGGTCTCTGCATCGCCGTCGGGAATTTCAGTTCCGAAGACTTCCTCAATGAGCATCACAGCTTCAACGAGATCGAGGCTGTCCATCGCCTTGGGAATCATCGGAACATTTTAGCGCTTGGCTGGCGTTAACAGGCCATTACACTCAAAATCCCGCTAACAAGGCCCGCGATTAGGGACCGCTTCAAACAGGTGATAGGCTTCACCGACCCCGGCTACATTCTTGGCGACGAAACTTCTGCGTTCGAGGACGCGGCGGAGCTTCAGATTGGGCTTGGCGCACGTCACGGCATGGATTATCCACTCCACCCCAGAGAGTTTCCGCAGGGTCGCGTATCGCTTCGGCAATGAAGCAAGTAAAACGAGAACGCCCTCACCGTCTCCCTCGATCTGTGCAAGTTCGACCACCAGATGGTCGGACGCGATCTTGAACGACCCGAGAAGCTCGGCTGAGCCGGCTCGAAAAACCAGTGGCAGCGCACATCAGGGATAGTGCAGCAAAAACGAATTTCATCGTCCACATGTCTATCCGTTCTTGATCTACGGGTATCTGCGTGCGGAGTGCCTTGATGCCATCTTCGATCTCCGCTATCTGCGCTTCAAGTTGTGAAGTGCCTGACATCATCTTCCCGTTGCCGCTGACGTCAACTCCGGCTTCGCAGCCGTGCGTGTGTTGACTTCGATCTGGCGCTGACACAAGAGTGTCTGTGCTTCCAGCTTGAGCTTGAACGCCTTCGTCCTCCCTACACCCGCGCCGACCAATGCCCCGATCACCGCGAAGAGCAACACGCCTGGCTGGATCGTGAATTTGACGTTAGATCGAAACAGAGCGTTGCTATTCGCGAAGATGGAGAAAGCGGCGAACGTGACCAGGCCATAGATCAAGGCCATTCTAACGATCACCCAGCTCGCCTGAGTATATAGATCGTCGGCATACTGCTGGAGGATCGATGCGTCGTACTTAGTGTCAGACATAATCGCGTTCTCCTCTACTAATCGTGCTACGCGCGCGCCGTTCGGCCAAGGTGCCCTCGGTAACTTGTCCCGTGCCATCTCGGCGGTAAGAATCTGTAGTGGGAGAAGCTGTAAGTAAGAGTTGTTTTGGGGAGCATCGAGTATGGGCTTCTACATCCGTAAGGGTTTTAACTTCGGCCCACTGCGATTGAACTTATCGCGCTCTGGTCTGGGCGCGTCGTTCGGCGTCAAGGGCGCTCGGGTTGGGATCGGACCCAGGGGAAGCTACATTCAGATGGGCCGGGGCGGTCTTTATTACAGGCAGACCTTAACTCCGGCGTCGCGCAGGCCGTACCCTCATGCTCCGACTCCCTACCCTCATGCCCCGACTTCACCGCAGGCTCCCCCCAGCGATGGTCTGAGACAGATCGCGAGCAATGCGGCTGTGACGATGGCCGACAGCTCTGCCACTGATCTACTGAACGAATTGAATCGCGTTAGGAAACGGAGAGATCGGCTCCCCATTGTTGGCGTCATAGGATTGATCGTGATCTGTGGGCTGGGGGCGCTGGGTGCCGCCTGGTGGGTGGTCGCGCTCGCAATGGTCGCAACCAGCGTGCTCGCGCTCTACGCTCGGCACTTCGATGTACTGAAAGGCACGGCAGTCCTCAACTACTCTCTTGAGGACGAGGCTGCACAGAACTTCGCGACGCTGCAATCACCGTTCCATCAGTTAGCAGCATGTGAACTCGTCTGGCACATCGACGCAGCCGGAAACAATACGGACACGAAGCGCAACGCTGGGGCTACTACGAGTCTGAAGCGCACGGAGATACGTCCGAGGTTTTCCCGTCCCCCGAAAGTGCAGTGCAACCTGGAGCTGCCTACTCTTAAAGCTGAGAACACCACGCTCTACTTTTTCCCTGATCGCTTGCTGGTTTATGACTCGGGCGGGGTCGGAGCAATCGCTTACGCTGACCTGAAAGTCGAGGTCCAGGAGAGCAGGTTCGTTGAGAGCGGGAAGGTGCCGCGAGATTCTCATCAGGTCGGAAGCACTTGGCAGTATGTCAACAAGAAGGGCGGCCCTGACCGGCGATTCAATAACAGCCAACTGCCTGTGATGCAGTACGGCGTCCTGGCCCTTACAAGCAATTCTGGTTTGGCTGCGCTCTTCATGTGCTCGCGTGCAGATAGCGCGGTCCTATTCCGCTCATTTCCGCAAGCCGCGAAGGCAGCGGCGAGTGCGAAACCTTGAACTGCCTGCTCAGCGGAGGTTCTACTTGAACAGCCAAGCCCAAAATGCGGCCCATAGGAACTCCGCTGGTTTCAAGACATGCTCGAAGAACCAACCTGCCGCTTTCCCACTGACTTCTTGTGTCTTTGCCACTATGCGATTCTTATAACCCTTACATTCAGGCGGGCAGCTTATCAGCGGTGCCCAAGTCGGAATGGCCATGTAGGTCACCGGGCTACAGGGTCGCGATGGATGGGGCATTTCGAAGAAGTCTCCGATGCTGTGCTTGTCGAATCTACCTTCCAAGCACATCGGCATGTACAGCACTTTGTCGTGTAGGTTGACTTGTGAGCACTCCAGATTCGCGCAGGGTCGAAATTTCTCGGACTCCAAAAACCTCTCTACCGAATTGCGATCTCCAAAGTTGGTGTTCTCTGGCGCAGGGGCACCCTTCCGGTTGAGTTCCGTGAAGCTCATATTGGGCAACTTTACGCCCTAGTATCGACGTTTTCCATCGCCAAACTTTTTTACTCTACTCCTCCCCCTCGATGAGCCACGGCGACTACGTTGTTAACTACTTTTCCAGTAGGAGAGGCAGGCGACGCCGCTGATCTATTGCACGATGAGCGCGTGCCCGTGCTTCCCACTGAATCCAACGTTGACGCGCGTGACGTTAACTGTGGCCGTGTTCTTAACGATGCGGCAGTTGCCGTCCTGCGTGCAGGAGAGCTGGGTTGCGCGGTGCCATCAGCGAACACGATGCGCAAACCATTCGGGTAATCCCGCAGTCGTGTCCTGCGCGATGCAGAAGCAACCGAGTACCAGCACTGCCAGAGCGATCATCTTCTTCACGTCGTTCTCCTTCGCTGCGATTGTAGATCGACTCCAGCCTCTGGCCGGATTGGCAATCTGGCTTCCTCAATGCGCCACGCAGAAAAGAAAAAGGCCCAAGGAGGATCGGTGGGCCTTGAAAGTTTCTTCCACTGCTTCTCTTGCTGGGCTCCCAGGAACAACGGCCACATCTTAGCCACGTGCCCGACGTGGTGTCTCTGGCCCTTTGGTAGAGGTGGCGTTGCACGATGGTGGTGGTGATGATGCGAACGCGGGCGGAGGGGGCGGGATCGACGCGGTTTAGTTCCTGTCGCAGCGAACCCAGAAATCGTGTCCGTATTTCACTTTCCCGGTTGAATCTTTTTCCTTACCGGCTGAGCAGTGGTAGAGAAACCATAGGTGGCCTTCTTCAAACTTCTGCTTGCCTTTGAAGGTTATGGTCGCAACATCGTGCTTCGGGCACTTAACTTCACCTTCGCACGCTGCCCAGATCGCACCACTCAGAATTACGAGAAGTAAAGCTACGACGGCTACTTTTTTCATATTGGCGTCCTCCGCACCGAATCAAGCTCAGGTCGGACGCGATGCGCATCAAGACTTGAGGAATGTTAGCCTCGGTTCAGTGGGCGGTCTCTGGCCCATTAGTGGTGCCAGCGAAGCTGGTGGAAGTGTGCGAAACCGTACCGACTTCCCATTTGGCCTCGCAGTACAATTCCCGCCGGAATACCTTCCCCCATCCGCAAGCCCGCGTCGCATAGGATGGTTCCTTGCGGCGCGGTTGCTGTATCATTGTTCTGGGCGTGCCGCTTCATTCGTGGCGGTGCTTTATGCGTAGAATTTCGTTTGGCGATTGCCCTTATTGCGGCAGATCGGAAGAGGTTTACCGTTCGCACAGAAAGACCTGGGGAGACCTTGCAGCGCTATTCTTCCTCCTCAGCCCCGCCAGATGCCACGGCTGTATGCACCGACATTTCCGTCCGCTCTTCTGGCCTGCTCCTGAATTTCAAATCCCGTCAGCGAAGAAGCCAGTCCAGACCCGCGCTAACGATGAGAAGCGGAAGCGCTCGGCGTAAGCATCGGCACCCTGGAAAGCTTCATCCTTGGTCATAGGTAAGACGTATAATCCTGGGCGGCCATGGAACATGCATACTGGGTAGTGGCCTGTAAGACCGTCGGCTGTACTACGCTAATCCCCTTGCGGTATGCCGGAGTGTACCGCCCAGAGCCGTACTTTCAGCGTCCTCAAGATGCGTCGGAATTTTTGGATTTGGCTTGCCTTTCTTGCAGTAAGGAACACAGGTACATTCCACGCATCGAGCTTCTCTTTCATAGAACATCGGAGCCTCCGCCACATGACTTTGAGGATGATTGGTGCGGAAGCTTTCGGAAGATTAGTCGGCGCTTTTTATCGACAAGTCCCTCTAGACGACCTTCTAGGGCCAATCTACCCGGCTAGTGATCTTCTAGGCGCCGAGCAGCGCCTCCGAGATTTCCTGATCGGTAGGTTCAGGGGCCCCCAGACTTACATCGAACAAAGAGGCCATCCCCGCCTCCGGGCGCGGCATTCGCCGTTTGCTATCGATCAGACTGTCCGCGACCGCTGGATGCGGCTGATGGAAAATGCGTTGGGGGAAGCTTCGCTGCCAGGCAGAGCCGAAGAAGTCCTTCGGAAATTCTTCGATGAGATGTCTACCTTCATGATCAATCAGTCAGAGGCTAGGATCAGCTAGCGCAAAGCGACGCGAAGAGGGCTGCGCATGGCCGTATCCACGATATGGGAGAGTACTTTTATCGGATCTTCTTCGACGCACGAGCGACTAACTCGTCGACTCTTGAAAGCAAAAGCTTGAGGATTGGCGACTGGTTGGACTTTCTGTAGCCGAGGACCAGATCGACAGTTGGCACATCTCCCTTCAGGGGGCGACTCGTTACAGACGCGGGTAGAAAGTTCTGCGCGTAGGCGGGTAACAGCCCCACGCCGCGGGTCGACATTATTAGGGAAATTCCCATGGTGACGTGGTCCGCCTCGTGAGCTGGCGTGATATTGACTCGCGATCGCTTCAGGTAATTGTCGATGACCGCACGCAGTACAGGAGCCGTATGGGACACAATCACGAATGTTTCGCCTGCCAGATCCCTTGGACTGATCGCCTCAAACGCGGCGAGACGGTGGTCACTAGGCAAGACCACGACCAAATGCTCCTTCACAAGAAGGCGGAACGCCAGATCTGGCAGTGCCCGCTCTTTTCGAAGAAAAGCTGCATCGATTTTTCCTTTCGAAAGGCCCTCGGCAAGCAATGGGGAATACTGACTCGATATCATCACGTCAATGTTCGGCAGCTCGTCGCGCAGGATGCGCAAGGCCTCGGGCATCCAAGTCAATTCGTGCCCGGTCAGAAATCCCATCGAGAAGCAGGGCTTGGCAGGACGAACAGCCCGTCGCGCAGCTTCGGCGGCCGCGTCAATCTGCAAGAGAACTCCACGCGCGTGATCGAGAAAGGCCCGACCCGCCGGTGTCAGCTCGACTCCACGAGCTGTGCGCGTTATTAGTTGGGCGCCAATTTCTTGCTCAAGATCTCGGATCTGGCGGCTGAGCGAAGGCTGCGAAGTATGCAACTTAGACTTTGCCGCGAGGGTCAGACTCTCTGTTTCCGCGACCGCGACGAAATAACGTAGATGTCGTAATTCCATTTTTCAGCCCCATGCTTCTGAAGCATCGCCACTGAGCCTAACAAAGTATGCTTCGAGTGCGCTACCACTGGCCTAGCTGGGTACTCCAATGTGGTGATTGGATGCTTTGGGCGAGCAACGCGATTTGGCTCATGCCTGATGAGCATATGTCCAATTCAGGGAGATGGATTATGTCAAAGAAATTAGAAGGAAAGATCGCGCTCGTCACCGGCGGTTCGCGTGGCATCGGCGCAGCGGTCGCCAAGCGTCTTGCCGCGGATGGAGCAAATGTCGCTATTACCTATGCGAAGGACGCCAAGGCAGCTTCCGCCGTGGTCCAAGCAATTGAACGCGCTGGCCAAAAGGCCATCGCAATCCAGGCGGACGCTATTGATGCCGATGCCGTCGCAGCCGCAGTCGAAAAGACGGTGGCGGCCTTCGGCCGGTTGGATGTCCTTGTGAACAACGCCGGCACGGCTATTCCGAAAGCGTTTGAGGAGACCACGCTGGAAGAGATGGATCGTGTGCTCAACATCAACGTCCGCGGCGTATTCGCAGCGACGCAGGCCGCTCTCAAGCACATGAATGAGGGTGGTCGCATCATTATGATCGGCTCGGCAGTGGGCGAGCGTGCCGTTGCGCCCGGGCTTGTGCCTTACGCGGCCACGAAGGGGGCCGTCAAGATGTTCACTCAGGCATTATCCAGAGAGGTCGGGAGTCGGGGCATAACGGTCAACAACATCCAGCCGGGTCCGATCGACACTGATTTGAATCCCGCTTCAGGTGATTGGGCCGTACCACAGAAGGCCGCCACAGCACTCGACCGCTATGGGCATGTTGAGGAGATAGCCGCAATGGCGGCGTTTGTCGCGGGTCCGGAATCCTCCTACATCACGGGAGCGAATCTTACCGTGGATGGTGGAATGAATGCGTGAGCAAACTCCACACTCAATCGCTCTACGCTCATCAGTCGGAGTTGGTAGCCCCAGCCGCGTGTCATTGACGAATTGAACTGTGAGGGAAAATAAAATGTCCACTCTCCAAGACAAAATAGTACTCGTGACCGGGGCGTCACGCGGCATTGGCCGCGCGACGGCAACGGTACTTGCCAGGACCGGGGCTCACGTCCTGGTTCACTATGGTCGCTCGGCGCACGAAGCGAAATCTCTGGTCTCCGAGATCCAAGCGAAAGGCGGACGGGCAGAGGCGGTCTCGGCGGATCTAGGAACTCCGAACGGTGCTGTGCTGCTGGCGAAACAGGTGCGCTCAATCGCCGGTGATCGATTGGATGCGCTCGTGCTCAATGCTGGAATTAGCAAGGCGGCACGCATCGCCGACTACACGGTTGAGGATTTTGACAACCTCTTTGCCACAAACGTTCGAAGCCCGTTCTTCTTGGTGCAGCAACTCTTGCCAATTCTTGGTGACGGCTCAAACATCGTTCTTATCTCTTCTGCTGTAGCTCGAACGGTGGTCGGCACTCCGGGTCTGGAAAACCCTTCAATCCTTGCATATGCCTCTACGAAAGGGGCAATCGAGACTTTGGTCAAGCACTGGGCCGCAATCCTCGGGCCAAGTGGCATACGCGTAAATGCTGTTGCACCTGGAGTGATCGACACGGACATGTCGAATTTTACGAAGACTGAAGCGGGTCGCGAGGTCACGTTGGGGATGCAGGCATTGAAGCGAATTGGCAAACCTGAAGATGTCGCCGACGTCGTCGCTTTTGTGGTGTCCGATGGAGCGCGCTGGATCACTGGTGCGAGCATTCCAGTGGATGGCGGCTCGAAGCTGTGACTGGTAGGCGTGAGGAGCGCAATGGAGACAAACGCGAGGAAAAGCAAGGAGATCAAAATCCCTGGACCGGACCATCCCATTACGATTTCGCCGGCTGAGGGCAAGGTGCGTATGACGGTCGCTGGAAGGATCGTCGCTGAATCTGCGCGAGCGCTTCGGCTCGACGAGAAGGGATATCCACCTGTTTATTACCTGCCGCGCATCGACGCAGACATGTCGTTGCTCGTTCGGACCACGCATTACACTTATTGTCCGTACAAGGGTGATTGTACGTACTACAGCATTCCCATCGGAGGATCAAAATCGGAATACGCCGTTTGGACTTACGAAAAACCTTATGAGGCAGTTGCCAGCATTAAAGAGTACCCGGCGTTTTATCCCTCCCGGATTGATGCAATCGAAGTGATCTCCTAGGCGCGAAAGGAATCATCATGCTGAAGACTACACCCGAACAACACAAGGCCCTCGTTCTGGAAGCGTTCGACACACTCTTCAACAAGCGCGAATATGCGACCGCAGAACGATTTTGGTCGCCCGACTACATTCAGCATAGTGCTCATATCGCGCCTGGTCGCGAGGGTCTGTTCAATCTCATCAAGAACATCCCGCCAACACTGAAATACGAAGCTGGGACCATCTTGGCTGAGGGAGACTTCGTGATCGTGCACGGTCGATTCAGCGATTTCGGTGCTCCTGTGAATTGGATTGCCGCCGATATTGTACGTGTCGAAGCCGGGAAACTCGCGGAGCATTGGGATGTCATTCAGGACGAGGCCACGAAAGAGCAGTCGAAGAGCGGTGCGCCCATGTTTGGAACTACATTCCCGACGTACGGCGGAACGAAAACAAGTCTCGACGGGTAGGCACCAATGACAGTCCATAATCAAGGCGGCCCTTGCATCGAACTGGAGCACTCTTTGCCAAGCGAAGTGGCTGCGATTTCTCCCTTTCGTGGATAAACTCATGCGATTGATCAGGAAGTGCGGCTGTGCCGATGAGGGCGAGAGCAACGTTGAGATCGCACTGCGGGAAGCTCTCGCGAACGCGATCATTCACGGAAATCATGAGAACCCCGGAAAGCACGTCCATGTCCGTTGCCGCTGTGAACCTAGTGAAATCTCAATCGCGGTAGAAGACGAGGGACGAGGATTTGACGTTGATGCGATAGCGGACCCGACGGCTCCCGAGAACCAGGGATCCATTCATGGTCGTGGGATTTACCTGATGAAAGCGCTGATGGATGAAGTGCGCTTCGAAGAAGGTGGTGTTGTCGTTCATATGCGAAAGGGCGCCGGCCAAACTGCGGGCAACGATCGACAAAGGAGTTCGCGGAGGTAGGTAACTTTCCGATTCCGATTCGAAAGCGATATTAGAGCATCTACTAGAGAGAACAGTTATGTCTGCCATTATCCAAGCCAACCCCCTCGAAAAGTTGTCTCAAGAACGACTGCCAACCGGAGATTCGTGTGTCCTGATTATTTTTGGAGCTTCGGGCGATCTGACGAAACGGAAGCTGATCCCCGGTCTGTATAACCTCGCATGTGAGGGCTGCATGAACCCGCAGTTCGAAGTTCTCGGGATCGGCCGCACCCCGATGAGTTCTGAGGAGTTTCGCAAGAAGAGCGGGGAGGCGGCTGTCAAGTCGAAAGACACACGCGACTTCAGCGAGTCGGGATGGAAGGACTTTGAAGCGCGGCTGCACTACATGGTGGGTGACATCAACGATTCGCACTTCTATGCGCAGTTGCGGGTTCGTTTGGAGGCGATGGAGAAGAATGGTTCGAGCCCAAACCATTTGTTCTACGTATCTACGCCCGCCTCAGTAGCGGGACCAATCATTGAAGGGCTGGGAGCTGTAGGACTGAACCGTCGCGACGAAGGGTGGACGCGAATTGTTCTGGAAAAGCCCTTTGGACGGGACCTGGAATCGGCAAACGTACTTAACGACATGGTGCACGCCGTATTCGACGAGAAAGCTGTGTACCGGATTGACCACTATCTTGGCAAAGAAACAGTGCAGAACATCCTCGTTTTCCGCTTCAGCAATTCGTTGTTCGAGCCGGTCTGGAACCGGAACTACATTGACTATGTTGAAATCACCGCCGCTGAGACGGTAGGGGTTGAAAACCGCGCGGCGTTCTATGAAGAGACGGGTGCACTGCGTGATATGGTGGCCAACCATCTGCTTCAGTTGCTTGCATTAACTGCGATGGAGCCGCCCATAGCGTTTGACGCTGACTCGGTGCGGGAACAAAAGGTGCAGATATTTCGATCCATCCGGCCGATGGGTGTCGAGGACGTCGCACGATTCACCGTTCGAGGGCAGTATGGGGCCGGCGTGATTAACGGGAAACCGGTACCGGGATATCGGCAAGAACCAGGCGTGAATCCCAACTCCGCAACCGAGACCTACGCAGCCGTAAGGTTTCACATTGAGAACTGGCGTTGGGCCGGAGTTCCTTTCTACATCCGGACCGGGAAGCGTCTCGCACGAAATTTGACCGAGATCCGCGTGCATCTCAAACCGACGCCACAGGCACTGTTTGCGAACACATCGTCGGGGATTGATCCGAATGTCATAACAATCAGCATTCAGCCGGACGAGGGAATCTCGATCGCGTTCGACGCGAAGCGGCCGGGAACACAAGTGCGAACGGTGACGGTTCAGGCCAACTTCTCGTATCAAGCGAGCTTTGGCTCGAAGGGGCCGGTTGCGTACGAAACACTGCTGCTTGACTCGATGCGTGGCGATGCAACGCTATTTACGCGTCGAGACGAAGTAGAGGCGGAGTGGCGCATCATTACGCCGATTGAAGAGGCCTGGACCCAATTACCGGCGCCCGAGTTCCCTAACTATGCCGCGGGTAGCGAACCAACCTCGTGGCATGAACTGCTCGCAATCAGCGGCAATACTGCGGAACGGGCCATCGGTTAAGCTATTCGGAGAATGGCGCTCCAGCGACGAGGTCTGCGAAATTTCGAGGTGTGAACCCCTCAACGTATCGAATACCAAAATCCCGAAGAATGTTGTCAACCGCCGTCATCGGTTTCTGACGAACGACGTTGCAAAGGCATCCTTTAAATCCGTCCTTGAATGCCAGCCGAGGAAATGCGGTTAGGATCGCCTGCTGTTTCTCCCGCGAGATGCGATCAAGACCGGCGCCAAGGACATCCACCGCGATTCCTGAATGAGTCATCACTACTTCGGGCTCTTTATGGAGAGCGAGTGTTGGGGTCGTGTGAAGTGCAATAGCGTCCCACACAAG
>Ga0210390_10004374_pt1 | contig 11923 bp, 10 predicted proteins | sample IncBWH11OmetaG_FD_161050 | JGI IMG/M metagenome (GOLD analysis project Ga0210390, IMG submission 161050) | Forest soil microbial communities from Barre Woods Harvard Forest LTER site, Petersham, Massachusetts, United States - Inc-BW-H-11-O ... | reverse complement strand
CTCAATATCGACGAAAAAGAAAGTCTTGTTCTTCCGGATGGGACCACCAAGAGAAACTCCATACTGATTGCGGGAGTGATCCGGCCGCGGCAGCCCGGCCTGATTGCTGAAGAAGTCGTTGGCGTCCAGCACGCCATTTTGGCCGAACCACCAGGCGCTGCCGTGAAGCGCATTGGTCCCGCTTTTTAAAGCCATGTTTACGACGGTGCCGCCGTTGCTGCCGAACTCCGCCGAAAAGCTGTTGTTCTGCACTTTAAATTCCTGAATCGCCTCCACCGACGGCTCGTAATAAACGTTCGAGTTCCCTCCTTCCCCCTGCTCCGGGGCAGTGATCAACGCGCCATCCATCCGAATTTCGGCCGTGGCGTTGCGCTGCCCATTGGAGACGAAATTGGTGCCCGAGGGATAATTGTCCGCGATTCCAGATCCCGCAGCTTCGCTCACTCCCGCATTCAGAAACACCAGGCCGAAGAAATTCCGGTTCAGCAGCGGAATTTCTTTTACGTATTGGTTCGTCACATCAGTTCCCAGAGCCGAGCTTTCCGTGTCCAGCAGCGGCGCCGCTTCCGTCACTTGGATGGTTGTGGATGTGCCTCCGGGGTGAAGCGTGAAGTTCAGCGTTGTCTCTTGGTCGACCGCCAGAACCACTCCCTTTTGCTCCACAATCTGAAAGCCCGGAGCGGTCGCCTTCACCACGTAAGTGGAGGGCCGTAGCGCCCGCAAGGTATATTCTCCGGCGCTATTGGTCTTCGCAGTTTGCGAAACGTTTGTGCCCACTTCAGTGATGGTGACCGTGGCATTCGGCAGGACGGCTCCGCTCGCATCGGATACAAGGCCGCGAATCTGGGCCTGGTAACTGGCTTGTCCCAGAAGCGCCGGTTGCACGAGCAAAAGAATGCCAAGGCTGGAAACCAAATAAAGCCGGACCGGCCAATACCTGGGTCGCATGGAAGGCCTCCCGCGCAGATCAACGCATCTTTCGTATGCTTGCGTTTCATAACTTTTACTTTCGTTTTCCTTGGGTGTCAAGGGTAAAATACGTTTTGACTACGAAACCTTTGAGCGAGCCTGTGCTGAACGAAGAACGACGCAGACTGATTCTGGAGATGTTGAACCACGACGGACGCGTGCTGGTCGGCGCGCTGGCCCGGCATTTCCACACTTCCCAGGTTACGATTCGAAAAGATCTCGATATTCTACAAGCCCACGGCCGCATCTACCGGACCCACGGCGGGGCACTGCCGACGAGGGCCAGCGCGCTGGAAGATCCCACACTGCGGGAAAAAGAAAAGCTGCATCGCAAGGAAAAGGTACAAATCGCGGCCGCCGCCGCTCACATGGTCAGAGAAGGTCAAGTGGTGATTCTTGATTCCGGAACCACGACCACGGCGATCGCGCGAGCGCTACGCGAGTTTCAGAACCTCACGATCATTACCAACGCGGTGAACATCGCAGCCGACCTTTCCGGTTCTTCGCTCGAGGTGATTCTGACTGGGGGCACCCTGAGAAAGAATTCTTTTTCGCTGGTGGGACCGATCGCGGAGGAAACGCTGCGGCGCTTGAACGCAGACATTCTTTTCCTGGGAGTGGATGGTTTCGATGTGCACTACGGATTGAGCACGCCCAATCTGCTCGAGGCCAAGGTCAATCGCGCGATGATGGAGGTTGCCCGACTTTCGGTCGCGGTCTGTGACTCTAGCAAGTTCGGGCGACGCAGCCTGTCTTCGATTGCGCCGCTCTCCGCCGTCCACCACTTGATCACCGACCGGGGAATCCCCAAGCTCGACCTCGCAGCCCTGAGAAAGACAGGCATGCAGGTGACGCTGGTCTAGTTGGCGCCGAAAACTACCCCACTTTCACCGTCCACGAAACTGCGCGAACATGCGCTCCGCGTTCTTGTGATAGATTTTTTCCAGGACACTGTCGGGAAGTTCCATGCCATAAATCTTCCAACGCCCCTGCCCCGGATACCCCCAGTAATCGAAGTATTCATCCCCAGTTTCGAGCCAGCGGAAGTGGTTGCTATACATGGCTTCGTCCATGCCGTTATCAGTCCCAAACATGATGCGGTCCTGATATTTGAGGAAGAACTCGCGGGCCCGCCGAGGCTGACGCCCCAGTTCGGCTTCGCGCGCTCCAAACTCGACCATCACATTAGGAAGCGTATCCAGTAGATGAGAAACGTAATCGAGATTTTCCGGCCAGTTCGCCATATGGAGAGCGACAAACGTGGTGTGCGGATGCTTGGCGAACATACGGTCGCGCGCCGCCAGAATCGACTCCTTGCTGGGAAATTGTGAGCCATGGAAGCTCCAATCCGGATGCTCAATCAGCTCCTCATAGCGTTCGTTGGTGTTGTCTACCGGATGAAAGAACGCTTCAGGATCAGTAACGTGAATGGAAACGGGAATGCCCAGCCGCCCGCATTCTTCCCAGATGGGATCAAGGCGCGGATCGTCCACCGCGATCAATTTTCCCGACTTGTCGCGCACGCCCAGACCCAAGTCTTTTAACTGTTTCAGGCCGCGGGCGCCTCGCGTCACCGCATCGTCGAGTTGCGCCACCATCTCCTGGCTGAAGTTTGCATCGTCAATCTTGCTCCAGTCGATTTGAGAAAAAACCATGAACCGTTTGGGATACGGCTTGACCATCTCGTCGATTACCTTTTGTAGTTTGTCTCCCCACATGCCGGTTAGAATCACGACCGTCTTCACGTTGGTGTTGTTCATGATCTCGACCACACGTCCGGGCGGCATGTGTTCGTCGATTCCCATGGCATCGTTGACGTGATTGTGAACGTCAATCACGTAATACTTGGCGCGGTCTACGTTATGCACCGAGGCATGCAACATCGAAACCGGCTGAAAGTCTTTCAGCAGAAGAGTCTTCCTGTTTGCGGCATCAGAGGCGGATTTGTAGCCAATCTGATCCTGCGGCTGGGAACCGCGTTGCGCAGCCAGCCATGCGGCCGCGCTCAATAATAAGAGACTAGCTAGAACCGCTTTAATCCACATTAAGTTCACCCGTTTTCACTGGTTCGCTGGGACGCTTGACAATCCCAGGCAAACGAAAGTAAAAGTAATTGATCGCAATATATCGCAATCCATGAATTTCTCCAATAGATTCCGGCCCAAACGGGTGGCAGGGGATCAAAGTCCGATCCAGTATGATCGGTGGTTCCCTGCGAGAATGAAGCATAGGCGGCCCATTGCGGCAACCTGCTGCATTCTGCTTGGCCTTGCGTTGTCCGGTTGGAAGCCAGTACAAAACAATTCGGACCAAAGGCTTGCCCCAGCAAATGCTCGCGACGCCTTTGCTGATGTACAGATCCAGAGTTCGATCTTGCGCATCGAATTCGACCATAACCTGCACAGTCGCGTTACAGCGCTGTTCAGTCCAAGCCAAACGCGTCTGACTTCGTTTTCCGCAACGGAAACGGTCACCGGCGCGGGCCGCCACTGGAGCGACTTTGCGCTGACTTCCAACCACAAGGAGCACGTCTTCGACGCCTTTGGCGGCGGTGAAAAGCTCTCGCTAACGGGTAAGTCCGGGGACCTGCAGAAGAGCGTTTCCGTCACGATATACGACGACTTCCCTTCCATCGCCATCTTTGACGTTGAGTACACCAACACAGGCACAACCCGACTTTCGATCCGGGGCTGGACCAATCATCAATATTCGCTAACTGCGCTAACTGCGGCGCAAACGCCCGCGTTTTGGTCCTACCAGAGCGGCTCCTACGAGAAGCGGCCGGATTGGGTGCTTCCCTTGCGGCCAGGTTTCTCTCAGCAAAATTATCTTGGCATGAATGCCAGCGACTACGGTGGAGGCACTCCGATTGTCGATATATGGCGCAAGGAAGTAGGGCTGGCCGTTGGTGACGTCGAGCCCGGACCCCGCCTCATCTCACTACCCGTTTCCATGCCGGATGCGCGCCATGCTCGCGTGGCCGTCCACTCGGGGCGGGAGCAAACGTTGGAGCCGGGAGAGAGCTTCCATACTCTGCATACTTTTGTCTCCGTGCATCAAGGAGATTATTTTCGCACCCTCACAGAATACCGGCGCCTCATGCAGCGGCAGGGGTTTCAAATGGCTTCTGCGCCCGACAGCGCCTTTGGGCCGATCTGGTGTGCTTGGGGCTACGGCCGCTCGGTCAAGCTGAAACAAGTGTACGACACGCTTCCGACGGTTAAGAAAATGGGATTCTCCTGGGTCACATTGGACGATGGCTGGCAGAACAACTACGGCGATTGGGGCGTCGATCCCAAAAAGTTTCCTCACGGCGACGCTGATATGAAAGCGCTGGTCGATCGCATCCACGAGGAGGGCTTCAAAGCGCAGTTGTGGTGGTCGCCGCTGAGCGCCGTCTCGGATTCGCAGTTACTCAAAGAGCATCCCGACTTCCTTCTGCTGAATAAAGATGGATCGAAGCGGAAAATTTCCTGGTGGAACTCGTTTTATCTTTGTCCAGCCGACCGAGCGGTAGTGGAGTATCACAAAGCCCTGGTTCGAAAAATCCTCGGCGATTGGGGGTTCGACGGTCTCAAGCTGGATGGCCAACACATGAACGCCGTTCCTGTCTGCTACAATCCAGCCCACCATCACAAGCGTCCGGAGGACTCGGCGGAGGCGCTGCCGGATTTCTTTCGTGAGCTCTACGAAACCGCGCGCAGCGTGAAACCGCAAGCTTTGGTAGAGTTTTGTCCTTGCGGCACGGCGTATTCGTTTTTTACCATGCCGCATTTTAATATGTCGGTCGCATCTGATCCAGAGAGCTCGTTTCAAATTCGATCCAAAGGCAAAACCTTGAAAGCCCTGATGGGCAACAACGTGCCATATTTCGGCGACCATGTCGAATTGAGCGACGGCGCGATTGATTTCGCTTCTACCGTGGGCGTGGGCGGAGTGGTGGGCACACAATTCGTGCTCCCGAATCTCGTTAAGAAGCACAGCACATCGGACCTGACCCCGGAGCGCGAGAAAGTGTTTGAGAAATGGTTGACGATCTACAAAGACAAAATGTTGTCGCGCGGAGAATATCTCGGCGATCTTTACGACATCGGTTTTGATCGCCCCGAAGCGCACGTTGTTCGCAAAGGCGGAGAAATGTACTATGCATTCTTCGCTCGCCATTGGAGCGGATCGATTGAATTGCGTGGTTTGCAGGATCGCACTTACCACATCGTGGATTACGTGAACAACAAAGATTTCGGAAGCGTTCACGGCCCCAAGGCCACGATTTCTGCTCACTTCGACAAACATCTTCTTCTTGAGGCTCAACCCCAGTAACGCCTTAATTGTGGAATCTAAGGCCAAAAACGCGAGCGCGGGACTGCGGGAGATTATTCGTCGCAACCGGGCCTCGGAGAAAGTGGGTGTGTACGCGGTTTGTTCTGCTCATCCCAGCGTCATCGCGGCGGCGGTTCAGCAGGCGGCCGAGGATGGATCCGTTCTGCACGTCGAGTCTACTTCCAGCCAAGTCAATCAATGGGGCGGCTACACCGGGCAAACTCCTTTTCAGTTCGCCGAATTTGTTCACTCCACGGCGCGCCAGGGTGGACTTCCCCAAGAACGAGTGTTGCTAGGCGGAGACCATCTTGGCCCGTATCCGTGGCGAGAACAGGCGTCGGACGCGGCCATGCACAAGGCTTGCGAACTAGTTCGCACCTGCGTCCTCGCCGGATACAACAAAATTCATCTCGACGCGAGCATGGCTTGTGCCGATGACATCAAGAGTGGCCCCGACGAAAAAACCATCGCGCACCGGGCCGCCATTCTTTGCCGCACTGCAGAAAACGCATCTGAAGATTTGCCCTCGGGCTCCGCGCCCCTACTGTACGTAATCGGCAGCGAGGTTCCCGCGCCCGGTGGCGAATCACTCCCAGGAGCACCTCCGGCGGTGTCTCCCAGCCACCGGGTTCATGAGACCCTCGAACTCTTCCGCGCCGCCTTCGCCGAGCAAAATATAAACGCGGCGTGGGAGCGGGTGATCGGCTTAGTTGTGCAGCCCGGAGTGGAATTCGGCGAGAACGTAATCTTTGACTACGATCGGCCGAAAGCCATAGCGCTGTCGTCGGCATTGCCAAAACATCCTGCACTCGCTTACGAAGCGCACTCCACCGACTACCAGAAACCCGCGGCTCTCGCGCAGATGGTCGAAGATCATTTCGCCATTCTGAAGGTGGGGCCGTGGCTGACCTTCGCATTCCGGGAGGCTGTGTTCGCCTTGAGCGCAATCGAGCGCGAATGGCTGGCATCTCGAAAAGGAGTGCGCATCTCGCAGGTCAGAGAAGCGCTCGAAGCCGCCATGCTGTGCAATCCGGTCTATTGGCGATCGTATTATCACGGGAGTGAGGACGCGATGCGTTTCTCCCGCGTCTACAGTTATAGCGACCGGTGCCGCTATTACTGGGGCGATGCCGCGGTTCAGCAGGAATTGATTCACCTTCGTGCCAACCTGGATGCGGCTCCGCCTCCGCTGACACTCGTGAGTCAATACCTGCCCTTGGAATATGAAGCGGTCCGCTCCGGATCTCTCCGATCCCGCGCCGAAGACATGATTCAGGAGCACATCCGAACTGTCCTCCGTATCTACGCCGCGGCTTGTGGGCAACATACTAGCCACTCACAGTCGCTGTAACGAACGTAGCGAATCAGAGTTGTCTCTCTCAACTGCGTCTAGGTTCATGTCTGAACCATCTGCCGCACAATCAGCTTCGCGCCATATTTCTTGATGTCGACGCGAATTGCGCGTCGGCTCAATAGTCTATGAATTCTTGGAAACTTATAACGCAGATCATGGCAAAGACCGAGGTCTAAAGATGGCTTGGGAGCGGATCGGGTGGGTTCGGCCTGGTTTTCAAGATGACCCTATCCGGCGTGGTTACTTCTTTGTACTCTTTCAACATCGACGGAGTTGATGGTAGTTTTCCAAATAACAGAGTTTTCCAAGCCACCGATGGGGGCTTCTGGGGAACAACCAATCAAGGCGGGAACACTAACTGCTCGGGCGGTTGCGGCACAACCTTCCGCAGCAAGAACGGGTTTGGCCGATTTGTGCAGGCTGTACCCACGGTGGGGAGGGTCGGAGCGACGGTCATAATTCTGGGGAACGATCTGACGGGAGCTAGCGGCCTTACGTTCAACGGGACGCCGGCGCAGTTTAGAGTGATTTCGGCGTCAGAAATCGAGACCGCAGTTCCCACTGGCGCAACGACGGGCAAAGTTGAGGTGACTACGCCCCACGGAACGCGCGTAGGTAACGTCGACTTCCGCATCGCACAGCGACAGGACTTCACTCCGATTGACGCAGGCTCAGTAGTAACAGAAACCTCTGTTTGGAGTCTAAGGAGGTTGTGGTGAATCGGCTGGAAAAGGGAGGAAGTCGATGAAGCGTATCAAGAGCACACTATTTCCGCTTAGTATGGTGCTGGCGCTTGTCGTTACTGCCGGCGCGAGCGATGCGCCACCGTTAACCTTCAAGTTCACCACCAAGAACGTCCCCGGGGCCGCGGAGACTTGGATCCACGGCATCAACAATGCGGGCGTAATCGTAGGGCCGTATACGGACAAAGCCAATGTTTGTCACAGCTTCATCGTCGATGGAAAAAAGCTGACCAAACTTAATGATCCCAACGGCAGTTGCACTCAGGCCAACAATCTAAATCCCAACGGCCCAATCATGGTTGTTGGCTCGTACGAGCCTACGCCAGGAGTTCCGCGGGGATTTTTGTACAAGAATGGCAAGTTTACGGACATCAGTCCCGCAGGTGCGACGTTCTCAATCGCCAACGGGATTAACGACAAAGGCGATATTGTTGGTGTTTACATAGACGCCAATAACGCTGTGCATGGGTTTCTGTTAAGGGGCGGAAGATACAAAACGATCGATGTCCCGGGCTCAGTGTTCACGGTTGTAATGGACATCAACAATGCCGGACACATGGTTATGTATTGGGTTTCCCCAAGCGGAATAAACAATAACTCCTTCTACGACGGGAAGACTTACAAAACGATCAATGTTCCTGGCGCGGCGATTTCGTATGCCGCCGGCCTGAACAACGAAAATGACATCTCATTTTTCTGGCTGGATGGTGCCGGCCAGACGCACTCCGCATTGCGGCACCAGGGGACTATCTTCAAGTTCGACTACCCCAAGGCGGTTGGAAGCTTTGCCTGGGGCATCAACGATAAAAGCGAAATTGTTGGAGGTTACCAACTAACAAACAACGGCAGCGTCTCCGGCTACGTTGCAACTTACAAGTAACGTTAAGCGTAGGTTAATCCCAAATGGCGTGATTGAAACAAAAAGCCATGAGCTAGCTGTTTTCCATCCTGAGGGGGATTGCGATGTTTAGAACGATTTGTGGTGTGTGCTGTCTCTGCGCTGTTTTCGCGATTGCATTGCATGCCGGAACCTTAAAACCAATCGTCAGGTTCAACCAGACCAATGGCGAACGAGTTTTTGGTCCACCCATCGAGGCCACTGATCACAACCTCTACGGCGCCACGGTGTTTGGCGGCGCTTCGGGGTATGGCACGATCTACAAGTTAACTCGAGCAGGTGTTTACAAGGTGCTTTACAGCTTTTGTGCGCAAAGCGGGTGCGCCGACGGCGAGTATCCTTCGTGGCTGACGCAAGCTGCTGACGGCGATTTTTACGGCACCGCGTACATGGGAGGAAAGAGCAACGTAGGGACGATATTCAAAATCACGGCCAGTGGGAGGTTCACCGCACTTTATAGTTTCTGCTCCAAAGCCAATTGCACTGACGGTGCGATGCCTCAATCCTCATTGGTGCAAACCAGTGACGGAAGTTTCTATGGGACAACAACTGTGGGTGGCACCTACAGCAACGGCACAGTCTTCAAGTTCAAGCCCGGCCACGGGCTTACCACGCTTTATAGTTTCTGCGCGAAAACAGGCTGCGCGGACGGCTCACAACCCTACATCGGATTGACGCTGGCGAGCGACGGAAACTTCTATGGAAACACGGCTCTGGGCGGAAACCACAACAGTACATCGTGCCCGGCAGATGGCTGTGGCACCGTCTTCAGAATTACTCCAACGGGCAAATTAACGACTTTGTATCGCTTCTGCGCAAATAGCACATGCAGTGATGGCGCGATCCCGCAGGGCTTGCTCGTACAAGGAAAGGACGGAAACTTGTACGGCACAACCGATGGTGGAGGCGGGCAGGGCACGGGCACAATCTACAAAATTGGTTTGCGGGGGAAACTCGCTACATTGCATAGCTTTTGCAATGGGATATGCGCAGATGGTGGAATCCCCTACGCCGGCGTGATCCAAGCCACCGATGAGAACTTCTACGGAACGGCCTTTGTTGGCGGCACCGGAGGATGGGGAACGATTTACCGTATGACCCCTGCAGGCAAAGTTACGGCGCTTTACAGCTTCGACGATAAGGCCGACGGAGCGTTCCCAGCAGCTTCGCTTTTTCAGGCAAGCAGTGGAAATTTCTACGGTGGCACGGAAGAAGGCGGGGATGATAACTGTAACGCCCCGTACGGTTGCGGAGTAATCTTCGTAATGTCGAAAAAAGCTGCGAGCGAGGTGGCTCCCGAGGATTTTACGCAAAGAACTGATCACGGAAGTCGGACAATCATCAAGCCGACACAGCCCCTCCCGCTTAACTCGCAAAGAGTCGCGCCGTTCTAGGGAGGCATGAGAGAGTCTTCGGTAGGGTGCACGAGCGGTCTTTGCTGCGGAAAGACCACCAGCTTGGGCAGTGATACGTTGATGTTCGAACGTGCTGTTTGAACCCGATAATGTATTTTATCGGTAGTACGGGCGCCCATCATGCGGAGCCGGCGGATATGATCGACGTGTGCTGGTTCAACCGTGAATGGTCGCGGATATCTTTCAATATGGCCAGAAACAACGAATTTGGGATCCACCCCATGCCTGCATGCTTCACTTTGGAGAGAGCGACGCCGTTCGCGTTGGCCGGGTATGGTGTCGCCCAGCAAGGCTGAATTTCTTGATTGGAGCCGTCACGATGGAGGGTCCTTTATCAGTTCTTGAATCGGACTTCTGTTGGTATTTGGCATTGGGGTAGGATATCTACGCTGAGCCGCCAAACCCCAGAGATCAGTCTGCTCGCCGCTAGTCGTCCGGTTGGAAAAGGGACGGTTGTGCGGATATATCTTCGAGTTCTCGGAAATTACTAAAGCCGACGCCGACAAGTCGAAAACGTTGCTTCGGTTCCATATCTACTCGCTCCCGCAGCTTCAAGATAATCTCCGTCAATTCCTCGCAGGAAGAAGGAGGACGATCTGGCGTATGGCTGCGAGTGAGGATCTTAAATTCGCTTGTCTTCAATTTGAGGACCACTGTGCGTGCCAAGCGTGATTCTTTGCGCGAAGCAGACCAAAGCTTTTCGGTCAGGTGCCGGATCATGGGCTCGGTTTCCGCCAAAAGGATGTCTTGCTCAAAAGTGTCCTCGACGGAGATCGATTTTGTGGGCCGGTCTGGCACGACTGCACTGTTGTCGATACCGCGGGCGAGTTCGTGCAGGCGGAGCCCATAGCGGCCGAAGTGCTTTTGGAGCAGAGGCAATTCCAATTTTCGCAAATCACCTGCAGTCTGTATTCCAAGCTTCGCCAGTTTGTCTCCTGTAACTTTGCCAACTCCCGGCAGGCGACCGACCGGAAGCGGCAGCAGAAACGAATCGATATCCTCGGGCTGGATGACAAAGAGCCCATCCGGTTTGCGCCAATCAGAAGCGAGTTTTGCCAGAACTTTGTTCGGCGCTACGCCCGCAGAGGCGGTCAAACTCAATTCCTGACGGATTTGGTTACGAATCGTGCGGGCCACCAAGGTAGCGGTTGGCAGGCTCGTCTTGTTCTCTGTGACATCGAGATATGCTTCGTCGAGCGACAGTGGCTCGATGGTATCCGTGTGTCGCTTGAAAATCTCCCACACACTGCGAGAGACGGCCCGGTACCGTGTAAAATCCGGTGCTACGAATATTGCCTCAGGACACAAGCGTTCAGCACGCGCTGCCGGCATCGCTGAACGAACCCCGAACTTCCTGGCCTCGTACGAAGCTGCGCAGACGACGGAGCGGTTGCCTTTCCAGGCGACAACCACGGGCTTGCCACGCAGCTGCGGATCGTCGCGCTGCTCGACCGACGCATAGAACGCGTCCATGTCGACATGGATGATTTTTCGCACGATCGTTGGGCGACAGAACTAACCGGCCTTAACGCGGCGCCTATGATGCCTTGAAAAGCCCAGTACAATTTCGCGCTGCCGTTCTGATGCATCTGAAGGAATCAAGATCGCGCGATTCTGGGGGAGATTCCCGCCAAAAACGCGAGCTCCGTTGAAAAGAGAGCGGCTTCCACACATCAGGCAGGTGTCATGGGGGCTGTCACTTACAACCTCACACTCGTCACACAAGACGGCATTTTGCAGCGCCACCGCATTGAGAAACCGCGCACCTTCCATCTCCAAGCTCTTCATCACAGAACCTCGCGTGACATTCAATTCTTTAACTCAATCTTACCGACTTACCATATAAGTGCGAGCGCATTCGACGACATGCCAGCGTTTCAATTCGATACTGCATTCATCTTCGTGTTCGTCATGGTCTGACTTGTTCTACGGACGAAGCCGTGGTGCGCTCGAGCGGAAACATGTCCCGGCTATAAGGTGCTCGTGGAAGAAGGCGCGGGTCGCATTCTGGGTGCCAGTACTCTACCAGTACTCTAATGGTGACAATGTTTGGTTTGGAGTTAGGGGGGCTCCAATTATCTTGGAGCATCTACACTCGTGAGGGCCCGCTTCCCCGGTAGATCTACTGCTACAATTGCCCCGGATTGTCTCCAGATCAAGTTTATGCCCGATGGGTACCGAACACGCAGCAGGCTGGTCGCCTTTTCTGCCCTGGTTCTTCTCG
>Ga0210390_10004373_pt1 | contig 11925 bp, 6 predicted proteins | sample IncBWH11OmetaG_FD_161050 | JGI IMG/M metagenome (GOLD analysis project Ga0210390, IMG submission 161050) | Forest soil microbial communities from Barre Woods Harvard Forest LTER site, Petersham, Massachusetts, United States - Inc-BW-H-11-O ... | reverse complement strand
ATCTAGTCTCTCCTCACGTGTTGTCATTGCCCGCCCAACAACGAAGGGGGATCGACGATGTTCCGCGGTTTGGCCGGTTCCCTGAATTTTGTTTGATGAACCGACGATAAATGGCGCGCGCTGCAAAGAGGATAAGGCTGAAGGGATTCGTCCATTCGGAACGAAACCTCCATGCTGCACATCCACCCCTCTTAACCAACGTCGCCGCCGACGGCCTGTCCGAAGCAGAGGGGGTGCAACGGGGAGTTCGCCATGGTCAGACAAAAAAGGCCGGCGAGATGCGCCAGCCTTTTGTTCGAAGTAAATACTCAGCGCTTGAAAATCAAGCTAGCACGTCGCCTTGCCGCAGCGGGCGACGCCGATCTTCTGCTTGAGGCCCTCCAGACCAATTGCGCCGACCACGATCTGCTTGCCGATCACGTAGCTCGGTGTGCCGTTCATGCCCATGGCGTCGGCAAGCTTGAAGTTTTCCTCAATGGTGGCGCGCACCTCGGGGCTTGCCAAATCCTTTTCGATCCTGCCAACATCAAGACCGGCGTCCTTCGCTGCCGCCAGCGCGCGCGCCTTGTCCGCCGGACCGCGACCGCCGAGCAGCTTCTGGTGAAAATCGAGATATTTCCTGCCGCTCGGGTCCTGCATCCGCACGGCGACCGCCACCTGCGCTGCTTCGACGGAACCCTGGCTCAGCACGGGAAATTCCTTGAGCACCACTCTCAGCTTGGGATCCGACTTCATGAGATCGAGCATGTCGGCCATGGCGCGTTTGCAGTAGCCGCAATTGTAATCGAAGAACTCAACGAAGGTGACGTCGCCGTCCTTGTTGCCAAGTACGACGCCACGCGGCGAATTGAAAATCGTCTCCGAATTTTCAGCCACGCTCGCTTCGTGCTTTTCGGCTTCGGCGGCAGCCTGGCGCTTGTTCAGTTCGGCCATCGCCTCTTCCAGCACCTCGGGATGGGCGATCAGGTAGTTCTTGATGATCGTCTCGATCTCGCCACGCTGGCCGTCGGAGAAACCTTGCGCTCTGGTGGCCTCTGGCAAGGCGCACAATGCCAACGCAGCAATTGCGGTAACGAGCAGGCGGAGCGGGGGCATCGGCAAATCCTTTGTCAGTGAGGTCTCAAGGCAGGTTTCTGGCAGGACCGGTTCTTAAGAACGTCTTCGGCTCGGAATCGTTCGGGTCGGTGAATTTGGCGTTATTCTTCTGGCCGGGCAGCGGCTTTGCGGTGACGATGTCGTCGGCCTTGACCCATCCGGGTGTACCGACGGCGAAGCGAGTTTTGGCACGCGAGGCGAGATCGCGCGCCGTCTTGTTGTCTCCACGGAGAAACGCCGCCTGTGCCGATGCAAGGTCGGCCTCCGCCAAATCTCCCTTTCGTCCATAGGCCATGGCCAGTTGCATATAACCGAGCGGCTGTTCGGTCTCACGTGACACGGCGGCACGCAGAATCGAAATGGCCTCGTCGGTATAGGCCTTGTTATCCGTCGCCACGAGCGCCTGCCCAAGTAACATCTCGATGAGCGGCGCGTTATTCGATAGCTGCACCGCCTTTCGCAAGGGGACTATCGCTTCGGCCGGCCGTCCACCTTCCATCAGGGCCTGCCCACGCAATTCATAAAAGTACGGATTGCCGGGCTGGGCCTGGATCAGTCCGTCGATTTGTACGAGGGCGGTGCGCAAATCGCCGTGGAGATAGGTCGAGATGGCGTGGGCATAGCGGGCCGGAAGGCTTTCGCTTGACAACGGATAACGCCGATAGACGGTTTCTTGCCGTTCCAGGAAGCCGGAAATCTTGGCGCGCATCATGTCATGACGCAGTTGCAGCGCCGGATCGTCCTTCTTGTCCCAATAAGGGCTTGTGCGGGCCAACTCCTCCAGGGCGGCGACGCGCTCGGCCGGCATCGGGTGCGACTGGAAGTAGGGGTCGGCGCCCTGAGCCGCAAACAGGGTTTCATTGCTCAGGCGCTTGAAGGTCTCGTACATCCCCTTGGCGGATTGCCCCGTCGCCGTCAAAAACTTCACGCCGGCGCGGTCGGCGCTTTCTTCCTGCTGGCGCTGATAGGACAGCAGGGAATGAATGATCATGCTCTGCGGTCCCGCAAGCGCGGCAGCACCCACATTGGTCAGGCCGCTATTGCCGCTGTTGCTTTTGGCACCAGCCGCGATGGCGCCGACGCCCAGCAGCATCGCGATGATCATCTGGGTCTGGGCCTGCGCAAGTTGCTCGCGCAATCTGGCAAGATGGCCGCCTGCCAAGTGACCGGTCTCGTGCGCCAGTACCCCGATGATCTGGTTCGGGGTCTCCGATTGCAGCAGCGCTCCATGGTTGACGAAAATCCGCCGACCGTCGGCGACGAAGGCGTTGAACACCGGCTGATTGATGATCGTGACCTGAATGTTCTGTTTCTCGAGACCGGCAGCCCGCAGAATCGGCCTTGAGTAGTCACGAAGCAGTTGCTCGGTTTCCGTGTCGCGGAGGATCGCCAATCCCTTCTCCTCCTGAGCGAGGGCTGCCAGCGGCGCAAGCGTGAGCGCGAGCGCTGTGGCGATGGCGGTCAATTTCATCGTTTTCCGGAGCAGGGCTATGCGGAGCAGCATCGATCAGTCTTTAATGATTGGCGGCTGGCCTGATACGAGATATGCCCTAACAAACCGCCGAATGAGGCTAGTCTTGGGCGGGGCGAGAGATATCAGAAATTGATGCTTGATGCGATACTTGGAGAGCGTGCACGGGGCCTGTTGATGGCGTCCGGACGAAGCAATGTTCCACCCTTCATGGTGATGGACGTAATGGCGGCCGCCGCGCGAATCGAGGCGGCCGGCGGCCACGTCATCCATATGGAAGTCGGGCAACCGGCGGCGCCTGCGCCGAAATCGGCAATATTGGCCGCGCACACGGCTCTTGACGCTGCAAGGATCGACTACACCTCGGCGCTGGGAATCCCGTCGCTGCGGCGGCGTATCTCCCGCCACTATCGCGAGACTTACGGGTTCACGGTCGATTCCGAACGAATTATCGTCACCACCGGCTCTTCGGGCGCGTTCATCCTGGGCTTTCTTGCGATGTTCGAACCCGGCGATCGGGTCGCAGTCACGGTTCCCGGATATCCCCCGTATCGGCACATTCTGACCGCGCTCGGCTGCGAAGCGGTAATGATCGAAACATCGAGCGAGAATCGCCATGCCCTGACCGGCGAGGCGCTGCTTGCTGCGCACCGAAAGGCACCGCTCAAGGGGGTACTGGTCGGAAGTCCGGCCAATCCGACCGGTACGATGATGTCACGCGAGGCGCTGACAGGTCTGATAGCGGCATCCGATAGTGCCGGTATCCGGTTCATTTCGGACGAAATCTATCATGGACTTGACTATGCGTTCCCGGCCGTATCGGCAATCGAGCTTTCTTCCGATGCGCTGGTGATCAACTCGTTTTCAAAATATTTCTGCATGACCGGGTGGCGGGTCGGCTGGATGGTGGTGCCCGAATCGCTGGTTCGCCCCATCGAACGGCTCCAGCAGAATCTGGCGATCTCGGTTCCGACGCTGTCCCAGATCGCGGCCGAAGCGGCATTCGAGGGCCGCGCCGAAATGGAGGGGGTGAAACGCGGTTACGAGGAAAACCGGCGAATACTGATCGAAGGGTTGCCCCGCGCGGGTCTGACTAAATTTCTGCCCGCTGACGGCGCGTTCTACCTTTACGCCGACGTCTCCGATTTCACCTCCGACAGTTTCAAATTTGCCGGAGAGATGCTGGAAAAGGCGCACGTTGCCGCGACACCCGGCATCGACTTCGATCCACTTTACGGTCACAGGTTCATCCGCTTTTCGTACGCGCGTTCGGCCTCAGAAATGCATGAGGCCGTCGAGCGTATTGCGCGATGGCTTGGGTGACCGTGGTTGCGAACTGCAGTGCGCAACTGATTGTCGTTTCGCCGAAATTAAACGAAACCATTGACTCCGCGGAAATAAACGATTTTGGCTCTTTGGGCGGCCCGGCGGTCCGCGCCGGCGGCATCTGTCCTTTCGATCCCGAAGTTCGAAAACGGGGGAGCTGCAAAATGATGCGAACTTCGAAAATCAGGACACCAGGGGGGTAAATCCATGGCGGCAACGATCGCATCCGCAGGCCCGACGCGCGCAGCGAAACCCTGGTACAGGGTGCTTTACATCCAGGTACTCATCGCCATCGTCCTTGGCGCCCTCATCGGCTGGAAATTCCCGGATTTCGCAACCAATGACTGGATCAAGGCGCTCGGCGAGGGCTTCATCAAGCTGATCAAGATGGTGATCGCGCCGATCATCTTCTGCACGGTGGTTTCCGGCATCTCGCATATCCAGGACGCCAAAAAAGTCGGCCGCATCGGCGTCAAGGCGCTGGTCTATTTCGAGGTGGTCTCGACATTCGCACTGGTCATCGGGCTACTCGTCGGAAATCTGGTCCGCCCCGGCGCCGGCTTTGGCGGAGCTTTGGCTGACGCCCAAAAAGTGGCTACCTACGCCGAGCAGGCCAAAGCCCAGAAGAGCGTCGATTTCTTCCTTCACATCATCCCCGATACGGTGGTCGGTGCCTTCGCAAGCGGTGAAATCCTGCAGGTACTCTTGTTTTCCATCCTGTTCGGCTTTTCCCTGATGGCCCTTGGCGAGCGCGGCCGCACCTTGCGCGCCTTCATCGACGATTCCGCGCAGGCGGTCTTCGGCGTGATCGCAATCGTCATGCGCGCCGCGCCGATCGGTGCATTCGGCGCGATGGCTTACACGATAGGCAAATTCGGTACCGGCGCTATCCTCAATCTCATAGGCCTTATTGCGACGTTCTACGTCACTGCCGCGCTTTTCGTGATCGTGGTGCTTGGCACAATCGCGCGGATAGTCGGCTTCTCGATCTTCAAATTCCTTGCCTACATCAAGGACGAGCTGTTGATCGTGCTCGGTACCTCGTCTTCGGAAAGCGCGCTGCCTTCCCTGATGGAAAAACTCGAACGGCTTGGCTGTTCCAAGTCGGTGGTGGGTCTGGTGGTGCCAACCGGGTATTCGTTCAATCTCGACGGCACCAACATCTACATGACGCTTGCCACCCTTTTCATCGCCCAGGCGCTCGGTTTCGATCTGACGCTCGGCCAGCAAATCACGATCCTGCTGGTGGCCATGCTGACCTCGAAGGGGGCCTCCGGCATAACCGGGGCCGGCTTCATCACGCTTGCCGCGACGCTTGCCGTGGTCGATCCGCGGCTCGTTCCCGGCATGGCGGTCGTGCTTGGGATCGACAAGTTCATGAGCGAGTGTCGCGCGCTGACCAACATTTGCGGCAACGGCGTCGCCTGCGTGGTGGTGTCGTGGTGGGAGGGCGAACTCGACCGCGAGCGGTTGCTTAGCAATCTGGGGCGGCAGATCGATCCGACCGACGTGGAGACGGCGGTCACGACGGGCTGAAGCGCGATCATTTTGGTTTAACCACCTCTGCCCTGGAGTATGATGCCGATTGAAGCATGCTTTGATTTCCGACAACAAAAACCGCCCGGTTTGCCCGGGCGGTTTTTCATTTTCCGCAATTGCGAGCTTATTCGCCGCCGCCGAAGCGTCGCGACCACCATCCTGCACGGCGAGGCTGGGCTGCGGCCGGCGATTCGGATGCAGGCTGGGGAACCGGGTCGGGGGCGGGGGCGGGAGCAGAGGCCGCTGCCAGCTCGGGCTGGCTTTGGCTCTCGGGCGCCGCCATGTCGGGCTGGGCATGCGCCAGGAAGCTTACCTTCTCGCGCACCGTCGAGCGACGCCGCGCCGCGGCTCTTTCGGCCTCCTGCGTCTCGGTCTCGGCACCTGGGTGAGACACTTCCGGCGTAGCGCGATCTTGCTCAGGCGGGGCTTCATCGGTTTCCCGGTGAACCGCTGACTGTGCAGGCTGCGAGGAATAGCCGTCGAAATCGGCGACTGCGCTCGTTGCCTCTGGCGCGGTGGTTGGTTCGAGTTCGTCCACGATCGAACCGGCAAGACCATCCTCCACTCCGCCGCGTCGTCGGCGCCCGCCGCGCCGCCCGCGCCGTCGGGGCCGCCGCTCGCCACCTGTCGGCTGATCGGGACGCGCCTGGCTTGGCCGTTCCTCGGATTCCTCTCCATCCGAATCGTTTTCCTCGCCAACCGTTGCTTCGGCCGGGAGGGGTGCGCCTCGCGCAACGTCGTTTTCGTCGCGCGGAGCTCCGCCGTCTCGCGCCTCGCCACCCCGGCCGCGCCGCCGCCGGCGTCGCCTGCGCCTCTGCCCGTCGTTTGAGGGCTCGGAGCCTGTTTCCTCGAGCGCAGCGGTCTCGTCGGTGAGCCCCTCGGTCTCGTCGGTTTCCACCTCCGATTCGACTTCGATATCGAACCGCTCTTCATCGTCGAATGATTCATCACCTTGCGACGGGTTGGCCGCGGCCTGCGATGCCAGAAGCGCCTTGGCGGCTTCCAGGGTGTGGACCTGTTCGCCCCGATCGATCACGAACGATTGCTGCCCGCTAACGCTCGGATCGGCAATCACCGAAAGGCTTACCTTGAAGCTGTTTTCGAGATCGCGCAGATGACCGCGCTTGTGGTTGAGAACGTAAAGCGCGACATCGGTGCGGGTGCGCACCACGAGATTATGGGTCGCACCCTTCATCAGGATTTCCTCAAGTCCGCGCAGCAATTGCAGCGCCACGGAGGATACGGACCGGACATGACCGCTGCCGCCGCAATGCGGGCAGGGTTCGGTCGAACTCTCCAGCACGCTGGCGCGGATGCGCTGGCGCGACATTTCGAGCAGGCCAAAATGCGAGATACGTCCGACCTGGATTCGGGCACGGTCCTGGCGGAGGCAATCGGAAAGCTTGCGTTCCACCGCGCGGTTGTTGCGCTTCTCGTCCATGTCGATGAAATCGATGACGATAAGGCCGGCGAGGTCGCGCAAACGCAACTGGCGGGCGACTTCCTCGGCCGCCTCCAGATTGGTCTTTAGCGCCGTATCCTCGATATGGTGCTCGCGGGTCGAGCGGCCGGAATTGACGTCGATGGAGACAAGCGCCTCGGTCTGGTTGATGACGACATAGCCTCCGGACCGCAATTGTACCGTCGGCGAGAACATCGCATCGAGCTGGCTTTCCACCCCCATACGGGAGAACAACGGCTGGCCGTCGCGATATTGTTTGACCGCACGCACGTTCGAGGGCATCAGCATCTTCATGAAGTCGCGCGCTTCCTGATAGCCGCCTTCGCCCGCGACCAGTATTTCGTCGATTTCCTTGTTGTAGAGATCGCGCAGCGATCGTTTGATCAGGGAGCCTTCCTCGTAGACCAGGGTAGGCGCCTGCGACTTCAGCGTCATGTCGCGCACGGTTTCCCACATGCGAATGAGATATTCGAAGTCGCGCTTGATTTCGGGCTTGGTCCGGGCCGCGCCGGCCGTGCGCAGAATGATGCCCATGCCTTCCGGAACGTCGAGATCCTGCACGACCTCCTTCAGCCGCGAACGGTCCTGCGCCGAGGTGATCTTTCGGCTGATGCCGCCACCGCGTGCGGTGTTGGGCATCAACACCGCGTAACGACCGGCAAGCGACAGGTAGGTCGTGAGCGCCGCACCCTTGTTGCCGCGTTCTTCCTTGACGACCTGTACCAGCATCACCTGGCGACGCTTGATGACTTCCTGGATCTTGTACTGGCGGCGCGGGCGGTAGGGACGTTCGGGAACCTCTTCCAGCACGTCGTCGCCGCCGACGGATTCGACGACTTCCTCCTCGGCCTCGTCGCCTTCGTCGTCCTCGTCCTGGTTTTCCTCCGTTTCCTCGCCCCTGGCATGTACCTCGTCGGGCGAAGCAGGATGTTCTTCACCGGCGGATTCGGCAGGCTCGGAACCCTCATCTTCCTCACGGCCGACGGCGTCGCCATGAGCCTCGGCCTCACGCGGTTCCACCGCATGAGCCTCGTCATGGGCATGTCCTTCCTGGATTTCCGCGCTGGCGGGAGGCTCTGGCTCGGCGGACGCCTCCGCGAGGTTCGCATCGAGTGCAGTTGGCGCCTCCGGTATCGTGTCGGCGTGAGCAGCATCGGCCGGAAGGTCGCCATGCTCCTCGTCAGCATGCTCGTGCTCGCCCGAACGATCGTCATCGTGCGAATATGCGTGCTCCTGATGCTCGCCATCATGGCCGGCATCGCCATGATGAACGTCGGCATCGGTGTGCTGAGCGCGATCGTTCCCGGTGTGATCGTGCCCGGTGTGATCGTGTTCGACCAGCTCGTGCACCGCATGCTCGTAAAGGTCCTGCGGATCGCCGGTGGCCTGCGGGTCGCGCCCCGCATTCTCGACGATCTCGCTCCGGATGCGATCGCCATTGCCCCGGCGGCGCGAACTGCGATGGCGCGGACGGCGGCGGTTGGAGCGGTTTTCGGATTCTTCCTCGGCCTCGCGATGGGCGCGCTCGTCGGCCTCGATCAGCGCCTGGCGATCGGCGACCGGGATCTGGTAGTAGTCGGGATGAATTTCGCTGAAGGCGAGGAAGCCATGGCGATTGCCGCCATATTCGATGAAAGCCGCCTGCAGCGACGGCTCTACGCGCGTGACCTTGGCGAGATAAATGTTGCCGCGAAGTTGTTTGCGTTGCGCGGTCTCGAAATCAAACTCTTCGACGCGATTGCCGCGGACCACGACAACCCGGGTCTCCTCCGGGTGGGTGGCATCGATAAGCATTTTGTTGGGCATTTTTGAACTCTTGGCGGCGGCGGGCGCGTATGACGGTGCGCGCGTTTCGCGCGGCCGGGTGACGCGACGGTCCACCTGATTCGGGGTTTAGGGGAAGGCCAAAACGCAATCCTGGAGCCGCCGATCCGGTTGCGAGACGACGCGCAGAGGTTCTGCTCCGCGTCGGCGCGATTTTTTCCGGGATCATGGTCGGCAACACAGTCTGGCGCATCAAGCGTCGGCCCGTCTGAACACATTGGCGGCAAAAAGTGCCACCTTGTCTCTCGCTGAAGGCCCGGCACGGCGCCAAGGCGCCCACCGGCGATCGCATATCGGGACGAAGCGGCCCGACAATCGGTTAAGCCGAATCTACAGCCGTCCCTGGAACAAGATGGTAACCTGGGACCGGACGCCGCTCGGGCTCGAAACCGCCGCTCCTTGTCAGCCGCGCGCTGCGCTGGCTGCGGAGGGCCGGAAAGACGCTGGAATCTCCGCCTTTTGGAGGTCCCTGCGCTGCACCGGGAGGCTGAATGCGACACAACCGGGAATTTTAGCCGTCAGCATGTTGTACATACGTGGATTGACCGGCTGGTGCAAGTGAGGCGTCGTGAGAGTAGCAACACTTCGCCTTATTCACCGCCAAGATGAATGCCGCAGTTAACCCCGCGGTTCGGTTGCGGTAAAAGGGGCTGCCTGGAGGCAGAGATTCGTTGGCCAGCCGCATAACGATATTGCTAAGCTGGTTGCTGTTGTGCAGCGCAGCATTATTTTGCTCGTCGGCGGGTATGGCAGGGGCAGTCGAAACTCAGCCTCCCAAGTCTGGGCCTGCGGCGAATAAGCCTGCGCCTGCCGCGAGCTTCCCGATTGCCTCGGATGCTCGCCTCGCCGGCGATGACAGGCAGACCCGTTTCATTCTCGACCTCAGCCGGTCGATCCCGTTCCACGCGTTTCCGCTTGCCGATCCCTACCGCGTGGTCCTCGATATCCCCCAGGTCAGCTTTCAGCTTCGTCCGGGAGTTGGCGGGGAGGGCCGCGGGCTGATCAAGGCATTTCGGTATGGCCTGGTGATGCCCGGCGGCTCGCGGATCGTGTTCGATCTGACCGGACCGGCAAGGGTTGCCAACGCCTACGTGCTGGACGCGGCAAATGGCCAGCCGCCCCGCTTCGTGCTTGAACTCGAGGAGGTCGACCGCGCGACTTTCCTGCAGGCGCTGCCGTCCGACACCAGGGTGGAAGCAAAATCGGCGGTCGGCGACGTCAAGGAGACCGCGGCGCCGGTGGTGGCCAACGTGGAAACGGCGCAAAAGCCGGAGGCGCCTCCCGATCCGCGTCCGGTAATCGTTATCGATCCCGGCCACGGCGGGCCCGACAACGGCACACAGTCGGGCAGCGAGACGGAAAAGAGCCTGGTGCTGGAATTTGCGCTCGCCTTGCGCGATCGAATCGAGAAAGCCGGTAAATACCGCGTGGTCATGACACGCACGGACGACACGTTCGTTCCGCTCAGCGAGCGTGTCCGGGTTGCGCGCAATCAATCGGCGGCGTTGTTCGTTTCGGTTCATGCCGACGCCTTGCCCCGTCGCGAGGGAGACGCCCAGGGGGCAACGATCTACACGCTGTCGGACCGGGCATCGGACGCGGAGGCGGAAAGGCTGGCGGAAGCGGAGAACAAGGCTGATGCCATCGGCGGCGTCAACCTGACGGAGGAGCCAACCGAGGTTGCCGACATTCTGATCGACCTCGCGCAGCGCGAAACGCGCACATTTTCCAACCGTTTTGCCCGCATCCTGATGGCCGAGATGAAGACAACGACGAGGATGCACAAACATCCGCTCAAGTCCGCCGGCTTCAAGGTGCTCAAGGCCCCCGATGTGCCGTCGGTGCTGATCGAACTCGGCTACGTCTCGAATAAGGATGACCTCGAACATCTGGTATCCGAGCACTGGCGCTCGCGTACCGCCGGATCGGTGGCGCACGCCATTGACAGCTTTTTCGCCAAGGGCCTCGCAACCGCGGGGGCCGGAAACTGACCGATGAGGTACCCGCTCCAAGCCCTAGTTTGGCCACAGCGGCGGCACTATAAAAAAACGCTGCGAGGCATTCGGGAATCGATCGCGAACGCCTCGCGCCAACCTATGACGCGCCTGTCGTTAAACCGTCGGTTATCCCGACATCAGGCTGAAACGGACGTTCGATAATGCGCTTTCTGGTTCGGTTCTTGGGTTTCTTGTTTGCCGCGGGAACCGTGGTGTTCCTCGTGGGCGTCGCCGCCGCCGCCGGACTGATCTGGCATTTCTCGCGTGATCTGCCGGACTATTCGCAGCTTCAGGACTATGAGCCGCCGGTGATGACCCGCGTCCATGCCGCTGATGGCGCGCTTTTGGGCGAGTATTCCAAGGAGCGCCGTCTGTATCTGCCGATTCAGGCGGTTCCAAAGCTCGTCATCAATTCGTTCCTTGCGGCCGAAGACAAGAATTTCTACGAGCACGGTGGCATCGACTTCTCGGGCATGGCGCGCGCCGCGGTTCTCTACGCGCAAAATCTTGGCAGCAATCGCCGCCCACAGGGCGCCTCGACAATCACCCAGCAGGTGGCAAAAAACTTTCTGTTGACCAACGAAGTTTCGTTCACCCGCAAGATCAAGGAAGCCCTGCTGGCGATGCGGATCGAGCGGACCTATTCGAAGGACAAGATCCTCGAACTCTATCTCAATGAAATCTATCTGGGCCTCGGCGCCTACGGTGTTGCCGCGGCATCTCTCGTCTATTTCGACAAATCGGTGAACGAACTCACGGTCGCCGAGGCCGCCTATCTTGCCGCGCTTCCCAAGGCGCCGGCGGCGCTGCATCCGGTGCGTAACCGCGACCGGGCGATCGAACGACGCAATTACGTGATCGACCGGTTGCTCGAGAATGGCTGGATCAAGCAGGCCGACGCGGACAAGGCCCGCAAGGACCCGTTGAACGTGACCAGCCGTACCAACGGCGCCCACATCTTCGCCGGCGAATATTTCGCCGAGGAAGTCCGCCGCGATGTGTTCGAACGCTATGGCGAGAAGAAGCTCTACGAAGGCGGCCTTTCGGTCAGGGCAACGCTTGATCCCAAGGTTCAGGTGATGGCGCGCAAAACCATGGCCGCCGGTATCGTCAACTATGACGAAGCCCAGGGCTGGCGGGGCGCGCAAGGCAAGCTCGATATTTCCGGCGACTGGGGCGTAAAGCTCGCCGATGTCAAATCGCTGTCGGAT
>Ga0210390_10004370_pt1 | contig 11927 bp, 10 predicted proteins | sample IncBWH11OmetaG_FD_161050 | JGI IMG/M metagenome (GOLD analysis project Ga0210390, IMG submission 161050) | Forest soil microbial communities from Barre Woods Harvard Forest LTER site, Petersham, Massachusetts, United States - Inc-BW-H-11-O ... | reverse complement strand
GCTCGAAGCTTGACAGGAATGAGCGCGCCAAACCGAGCAACGTGTCAACAGCACAAAATCGGGCGGAATTTCCGGACGGACCGTCTCCATGCTTATGGAAAATAGCGTGACCGAACGCCCGGCGAATTCCCCCGGTCCGCCGATGCCATCTCGCAATTCATTGAGTTAAGGCTTGCTGAGTGACCGAACTATGAAACCGTTATCGGTGCTATTTGTTTTCGCCGGTCCAGCCACATTTGGAGAAAGCCGCGAGACGATCAGGGCTTACTGCGAAAGAAAATTTCGCTTTCTCGTTGCCGCATTTCTCGGAAGCCTTCTGATCGGTTCCTCGGCGTTCGCAGGTGAGCTTCAAAACTCCAACCCATCGGCCGGAGAGAAGGGTCGTAGCGTTTTTGAAAAAGCCACCAAGGAGCAGCCCGGGCAAAACAGCCTTGGAATGAAATTCGTGCCGGTATCCGGGACGGAGGTGCTCTTTAGCATTTGGGATACGCGGGTAGAGGACTTTCGTGTGTTCGTCGAGAGCGCCGATTATGACGCGACGGAAGGAATGTGGTCACTCGGGAACGATGGCTGGAAGCAACGAGGGGCGACCTGGAAGGACCCTGGGTTTAAACAGAGTTCCACCGATCCCGTGGTGGGCGTCAGCTGGGACGATGCGAAAGCGTTTTGTGAATGGCTGACGAAGCGAGAGCGCGCTTCTGGAGTGCTGCCCCAGGGCATGCAATACCGGCTGCCGACCGACCAGGAATGGAGCGTAGCCGCCGGATTGGACTCTGAAGCCGGTAGTACGCCGCAAGAGAAAAGCGCCAGGATCAAGCTCTACCCGTGGGGTCCCACGTGGCCACCGCCGGCTGGAGCCGGAAATTACGCCGGCGTGGAATCGAGGACAGGAGACGAACCGCCAAATTGGACCGTCATCGAAGGTTATAATGATGGGTACCCGCGGACGAGTCCGGTCGGAAGTTTCGCGGCAAATAAGAATGGATTGTACGATATGGGAGGCGACGTGTGGCAGTGGTGTGAGGATTGGTACAATTCGGAAAATACCCAGCGCGTCTTGCGCGGTGCGGGCTGGGACTCTCACAACGCCCTCTTCTTGCTCGCCTCTTCTCGGGATTACATCACGCCCGATTATCGCGGAGCTTTCGTCGGCTTTCGATGTGTTCTGGCTAAGGAGACGTCGCGGTAGGCGAACGCAAGGCACCCCTTCCGTCTGGAATTAGACCCCGCTAAACACGCCAGCGGACGCCAAATTTGCAGGCGATGCTGGCTCTTCGTCCAGTATCGTTCGCATCGCCTGGAGCAATGTTCTCGCCTCTGCGGTTTCATCAGGAAGAATAAATGAATAAATTGGCCTGATGAAGGTGACCTTCGAACGCGGGATTCTCCTCCCGGATTTAGACCTCTGGTTAGATCCACAGGATGAACGCGACACCGCTTTCGTTTCCCACGCGCACACCGACCACATCGGGAATCATCGGGAAGTAATTCTGTCGGAAGTCACTGCCAAAATGATGGCTGTTCGATTGCCGGGCCGCCGAGTGGAACACCGACTCCCATTCCGCTCTCCCTTCCAATTTCGCGATGCCGCAATCACGTTGCTGCCGGCGGGGCACATTTTCGGCTCAGCCCAGATCCACCTTCAATTCAGAGGCGAAACGCTACTCTACACCGGAGACTTCAAGTTGAGGCAAGGGATGTCCGCCGAACCTATCGAATGGTTTCACGCCGATACCTTAATCATGGAGACTACCTACGGGCTGCCCAAATATGTCTTCCCGCCAGTTGAACAGGTGACGGCCGAATTGACGAAATTTTGTCTAGAGACTCTGGAAGAGAACCTCGTGCCAATTCTCTTCGGATACTCGTTAGGCAAAGCGCAGGAAATATTGGCGGCGCTTAGCGGAAGCGGGCTTCGCATGATGCTCCATCCGAGCATTTACAAAGTAACTAAATTTTACGAAGAGCAGTACCAACCACTCCCCGAATATTTTCCGTACGATGAGAGTCGAACCGCCGGCAGCGTGGTCATTTGTCCGCCGGCCGCCAACCGGACGAGGCTGGTTCAACGAATCAAGGACCGGCGCACGGCGATCCTGACCGGCTGGGCGCTCAATCCGGCAACCATTCATCGATACCAGTGTGACGCCGCTTACCCGTTGTCGGATCATGCAGATTATCCAGACTTGATCCGATATGTGGAGTTGGTTCAACCGAAGCGGGTTTTCACGGTCCATGGGTTCGCCCGTGAATTCGCCGAAGACCTCCGGCGGAGGGGTATGGAGGCCTGGAGTCTCGGTGAGGATAATCAGCTTGAGTTGGCACTCCCGATCAATGCCCCAGCAACTCATTCGATCCCGATTCACGCGATCAGCGATTTGACTGAGTCTGGATTTCTTCGGTTCGCCAAAATCTGCAACCAGATTGCGAGCCTGACGGGCAAACTCAGGAAAATTGAAGTTCTATCGAACTATCTGGCCTCTCTGACCCACGAAGAACTACCCGTCGTTGCCACGTTTCTCACCGGACACGCTTTTTCCCGCGCGATCGGACAAACATTGCAAGTCGGCTGGGCGGTCATCCGCAAAGCATTGATCCAGGCCGGCGGCTTGAGCGAAACACATTTTCGCAGCATTTCCGCCGGTTACGGGGATGCTGGCCGTGTCGCCTACGAAGTATTGCTGGGGCGGACAACCGACAGAGAGATCACCATCCGGGAGGTTGCCGAGCGATTCTCCGCTCTGCAGGGGGCCGTCGGGCCCGTGGCGAAAGCGGCGCTGCTGACGGATTGGCTGCGGACGGTTGGTCCCGAGTGCGGTAGTTACATCGTGCGCATCATGACAGGCGATCTTCGCATCGGCTTAAAGGAAGGCCTCTTGGAGGAGGCGATTGCGGCCGCCTTCGGAGGAAGCGTCGAACAAGTTAAAGAAGTTAATATGTTAACCGGAGATATCGGAGAGACGGCGCAACTTGCACAAACGAATCGACTCTCTACCGCGAATCTCACGCTGTTTCGGCCCGTCAAATCAATGTTAGCGATTCCCGAACCTTCGGCCGAAACGATTTGGAACCGGGTGCAGTCGGAATTCACAGCGCAGACCGCTCTCGTCGAAGCGAAGTACGATGGAATTCGTGCCCAACTCCACGGAACTCGGGAGCGGACGGAACTCTATAGCCGTGATTTGCGCAACATTTCCGAGGAATTTCCGGAACTGGCCGGACTTCGATTTTCCGAAGACCTAATCGTTGATGGCGAAATTGTGGCCTTCGGCACGGACAAGAGACTCTCCTTCTTTGATCTGCAGCGACGGCTAGGGAGGAGGCGCGTACTCGACTTTTTCGAGACCGAAGATATCCCGGTCCTCTATATAGCGTTTGATCTGCTCCGGTTGAACGGTCAGACCCTATTGAAAACGCCATTGAGCGAGCGGCGCCGGCGATTGAATCAGGTGATCCTTCCGGACCGAATCAAAGTCTCTCCCACACGGAAAATTGCTTCGATCAAGGAGATTGACGAAGCGTATCAGACAGCCAGGCATGAATCTCAGGAAGGCCTGATGATCAAAGACGCGGATAGCCTCTACACGCCGGGGAGACGCGGGGGCAGTTGGATCAAATATAAAAAGGAGCTAGCAACCCTCGATGTTGTCGTTGTCGGCGTAGAACAGGGACACGGCAAACGCAGTCATTTGCTCAGTGACTACACCTTTGCCGTTCGAGATGAAGAGACCGGTACATTGCAAACCATTGGCAAGGCTTATTCCGGACTTCGAGACGCGGAAATCGAAGAGCTGACGGAGCACTTTCTTCGAACCACGATCCGGAAGGAACGCCATTTTCGCGAGGTTACTCCTGAGATCGTTCTGGAGGTCGCATTCAATGCCGTCCAACCGAGCGATCGCCACGCCAGCGGGCTCGCCCTGCGATTCCCACGAATCAAATCGATTCGGCGTGACAAAAGAGTTCAAGAAATTGATACGGTCCAAGATGCGCGGCGGTTTGTCCACCAGGTGTAGGCGAAAGGGATCGGAACCGGGATTGAAGATGGTTTGGCGGCTATTCAAACGCTTCGAGCCATTCAGCTGTCGACCCAAAAGGGAGAACCTGTCACGGTTGCCGACGTCACCGGAGCTATCTGATGAAGATTGGGATTTTCGCCAAGACTTTTAGCCGGCCAACGATCGAGGAGCTGTTTCAAGCAATCGCCGGTTATGGAATCAATTCCGTGCAATTTAATCTGTCTTGCGTCGGGCTCGAAACTCTTCCAGAAAACGTGTCATCCGAGCTGGTTCAGCGAATAGCCGACGCTGCAGAACAGGCGGCCCTAGAACTGGCGGCGCTGTCCGGGACGTTCAACATGGCTCACCCCGATCCTGCAGTTCGGCGTGACGGATTGGAAAAATTCGAAATCCTGTGTGAAGTCGCAGCGCAGCTTCGAATCCCAGTGATCACACTATGCACAGGATCGCGGGACCCAGTTAACATGTGGAAATGGCATCCCGACAACGACTCCAAAAAGACTTGGGATGACATGGTTGGATCCATCGAGGCCGCCCTGATCGCCGCTGAGAAAAATAATTTGATCCTGGCCTTCGAGCCGGAAAGCGAGAACGTCGCCAATTCGGCAAGCCATGCACGTAAATTGCTCGATGAGCTAGGGAATCCTCGTTTACGGATTATCATTGATCCAGCCAACCTGATTTCTCCCAAACTCAATCAGAAGGAAGTCCTTGATGAGGCTTTTACTTTGTTAGGTGATGCGATTGTCATTGCGCATGCAAAAGATCGGAATAATGACTTTAAAGCGTGCGCTGCTGGGAAAGGTATTCTCGATTTTGAGTATTACCTTCAAGGCCTGAAGAAGATCGGATTCACCGGTCCCCTTATTATGCATGGCCTAGAGGAAAAGGATGTTGCGTTCTCGCGCGATTTCCTACACCGAATCCTAGCGCGATGAACTACTCGCATTTTGCTAAATACTCGAAAAACTTTGAATTACAATAGCGCAGAATCGATGCCGAACTCTATGACAGAGATTTCACCAAAATTCTCGCCGACGGGTGCACCGGTCCTCAACGTGGATGATGCAGGGGGAAAGGGACTGCCGGTAATATTTCAGCACGGGCTGTGCGGCGACGCGCGACAGACCATTGAAGCCTTCCCTCAAGATCCACGTTTCCGTCGAATTACCATCGAGGCACGCGGCCACGGTGGATCTGAAGCCGGCGACCCCACGCTGTTCTCAGTTCGCACGTTTGCCTCTGATGTTGCGGCCTTCATCGATGCCCATCAGCTCGCGCCTATCGTTGTCGGCGGCATTTCGATGGGGGCAGCTATCGCATTGCATCTTGCAGTGCAGCGGCCCGGAATCGTACAAGGCCTAATTTTAGCCCGCCCAGCGTGGATTGCCGCGTCTGCTCCAGCCAACAATATCCCGAACGCACTGGTCGGTCGGCTTCTCGCAGAGCTATCACAGGAGGATGCCAGAAAGGCGTTTGAGGCTAGCGAGATAGCGAGGCTTCTCGTGGAGAAAGCGCCTGATAATCTCGCATCTCTAAGGGGCTTCTTTTCTCGAGAGCCACAAGCAACTACAGCCGCCCTGCTTCAGGCGATTGCGGTTGATGGACCTGGCGTATCAGAAGAAGACCTTCGTAATCTGGAGATACCTACTCTCATCATCGGGCACGACATCGACTACATCCACCCGCTTTCATACGCCGCAGCTATTTCGCAACTCATTCCTCGTTCCCAGCTTGTCCTGGTTACGCCAAAAGCCCTGAGTAAGACCGCTTATCTTAAAGACTTTCACACAGCGGTCACCAATTTCCTGGAGACTTTTCTCTGATGCCACACTGTGTCTTAAAACACAAAATTTACATACTCAGGCAGCAAGAATTTTGGAATGCGCAGCGCAAATATGCGCAACCGCTTCGGATCCATTCTCCGCAAAGCCAATTTTCGGGTAAGCGCAAAACAGCGGAAAAGAATTTTCCGTGCATAGCCGGTGCCACAAATGCTCCAACCTCACCGCAGCGCCGTAAAATCCTTGCGCCCACAGGACGGTCACCATTTCCCCGAACGCTCGCGCTTTTCGGCCATCTTTAGTCGCACGCGCCAGGATGTCAGCCACGAGTTGGAAAAAAAGCTCATCGTCGGCCCGTCCGTTAGCCATGAACTTTCCAGTCATTTCTTCGGCATCCAAGCAGATCAACTGATCCTGTAATCGTAGAGCGGCCAGATCGTGGCCGCTCTCCGTCAATCGTTTGTTCAGCTCTTGCCGGTGAACGGGCGTCGCGATGACAACCGCCGTGTAATCTTCTTTCAGCGCCTCACTGACGAAGCTTGCCAGAATATCCATGAACACCTCTTCGGACTCATAGATTTGCACGAAGTGCTCGCAGGCCGACATTTCAGCCCAGAAAGCATTCGCCCGCTTTAGATGAGTCATAGCCATAATCAATCCTCTCGTTCTTCCAGGTGGTGAGCGCGGCAGTGTTTACGTCGGCCATTATACCACGCAAGAAGCGACAAAGGCCGAGGAGTTTCGGGACTGTCCCTTGATTGCAGTCAATGATGGCGCACGGTAATCGCATGATCGATTGGGAGGGCCTTGCCCAACAGCGTATTGCCGAGATTCAGCGCGCGTTGCCGGAGCCGATCCGGGCCCGCGCAACGGAGGTTCCGGTATTTTTCAGCCGAGCGAGCGATGAGAAAAGCGGCACTTATCTAGGAATTTTCGAAGGGTTTTCCCTAATGGAGGGGCCGCCGGCTCAACCCGATGAAATGCCGCGGATCACCCTCTTTATCGTTACCCTGGCTCAGGCAGCGAGACATCGGAGGAAAGTGTTTCTCCGCGAGGTTCAGGTTACGTACCTTCACGAATTGGGACATTATTTTGGGTGGGATGAAGGACAGGTTGCCGATGTCGGCCTCGAGTGACTTCACTTCCACAGGATTACCCTCAAAGTGAGCTAGCCACACCATCTCCCAGAGCATAAGCATCCCCAGGGCGGGTCGCACCGATCATGCTGCGGTCGACTGAGCCAGCGCAATCCGAAATTCCTGGTAGGCACTTACGAGAGCATCACGCGTGAAGCCTCGATTAAGACCACTTGGGTTGGGAAGAAGCCAGGCCATCGTCCCGGCAAACTCAGTTGGGAGGCGGCCCCAGTCGACGTCTGGCCGACCGATCATGGCCGACAAGGCGCGCTTTCCGAGAAAGGCGATCGAACGGGGTGCGTAATGCCGCATCTTGGCTTCAAATCCGAGTCGGGCCTGTCTAAATTCCTCCGGCGAGACCTCAGCCGCCCTTTTAGTCGGCCGGCGAACGACGGCGGTGATGCCGCAGCCATATTCGAGCAGACGGCGCTCGTCTTGCGGTTGGAGGCGCACGTCAGTGAAGCCGGCGAGATGCAGCACCGACCAGAAGCGATTGGTTCCATTCGAGAAATTGTGGCCCGCGACGGCGGCGCTCGAAGCCGGATTGAGACCGCAGAAAATCACGTCCAGACGCCTAGCGAGGATATCCGATTCATATCTGATCAAACCAACCTCCTGGTCGACTTCCATGTCGTTCGCATTTTTCAGAGGATTGTAATTGGCCTGCAGTTCGATCATGCTGACAGGGATCAATCCAACTCCCGAACAATGACCACCTCGATCGCGAAAACCCTTCTCAAAAACCGAAATGAGATTCTTCAGGAATGGCTCCGCCAACAACTATCCGCCCAAAATCTCCGGGCTGACTTGATCAGCGAAACCGAGCTGCGCTCCGATTCGGAGCGCTTTTTGAACGTCTTAACCGAGGCTGTGCAGTTTGGCAATATCAGTGACATTCTGGCGCCTGAATACAAATCGGTATTAGAGATGCTCGAAAGTTTCTCGCGCTCACGTGGACTCCAGGGCTTCACTCCCTCGGAAACAGCGACTTTCGTTTTCTCGCTCAAGGAACCGCTTTTTTCGGCTCTCCGCAAGTCCGACGATAGCGATCCGGTCGAACTGGTCGAAAACATGCTGGCCGCAGACTTCCTCCTCGACAAACTTGGCCTCTATACGACGGAAGTCTACCAGCAGTCCCGTGAGCAGGTAATCCGCCGGCAGCAGGACGAAATGCTCGAGTTGTCTACTCCCGTGGTGCAATTGTGGGAAGGTATCGTGGCCTTGCCGCTCATCGGTACGCTCGACAGCGCGCGAACGAGTGTGGTGATGGAAACTCTGCTTCAGACCATCGTTGAGACCCGCTCCGAGCTTGCGATCATCGACATCACCGGGGTGCCAACGGTCGACACCCTGGTCGCACAACACCTGCTCAAGACCGTCGCCGCCGCAAGGCTAATGGGCGCAGACTGCATCATTTCGGGAATCCGGCCGCAAATCGCCCAGACGATGGTGCATCTGCAAATTGATCTGAGCACGGTCACGACCAAAGCCACGATGGCGGAAGCGTTGCGCTTTGCCTTGAAGCGGAGAGGTAACGCCACTCCGGGTAACTTGAAGAATCCTTCTCCGAAACAGTAAACGTACTTTCCCCGAATTCGCACAATGGACCGAATTCCAATCCTCAAAATGGGAGACTTTCTCATGGTGACGATTCAGGTCGACATGCACGATCAGTTGGCATCGGCGCTACAGGATGATCTCACGACCAAGATCGCCAAGTTCAACGCCAAAGGCGTGCTTATTGACATCTCGTCGTTGGACATCGTCGACTCGTTTATCGGGCGAATGCTTGCTAATACCTCCGCCATGGCGCGGGTTTTGGACGCTCAGACGGTCGTGGTCGGGATGCAACCCGCGGTGGCAATCACGCTGGTTGAGCTCGGGCTCAACTTGAGCGGCGTCCACACGGCCCTCGATGTAGAAAGAGGGATGGAGATGTTGCGCCGCCAAATTGGCATCATAGACCAGGACGAGGATACCGGTGCTTAAGGCTGAGATTATTTCGGTCGCCGCTTCGGGAGATATTGTCGCAGTGCGACATGCGGTTCGCCGGCAAGCGGTGAAGATCAACCTGTCGCTGGTGGATCAGACCAAGATTGTCACTGCCGCGAGCGAGTTAGCGCGCAACATGCTCATCTACGGCGGTGGCGGTGAAGTCACTCTCGAACTTCTTCAAGATGGGATTCGTCACGGGTTGCGGGTGCATTTCGTGGACACCGGCCCCGGAATTCCCAACATTGAGTTAGCGCTGCGGGACGGCTTCACGACGGGAAAAGGAATGGGGCTTGGGCTCGGGGGTGCGAAGCGGCTCGTCAACCAGTTTAATATTGAATCCGCTCCCGGGAAAGGCACGCGCGTGACGATTGTCCGCTGGAGATAGATTGCCGTGACTTCCAGCTTCTATATCGCGGTGAATGAGGAAAGCCAGATTGGGTTGGCTAGACGCTCCGTGGTCCAAATATGCCAGAGGATCAGCAGTGACGAGACGTTCTGCGGAAAAGTAGCAATTGTCATTACGGAGATGGCTCGCAATCTCGTACGACACGGCAAGGGCGGGGAAGTTCTTATCCGTGAAGTCGCGACAGTAACCTCCTCAGGTCTGGAGTTGGTCGCGCTGGATCATGGTCCTGGAATGCGCAATATCGCAGAGTGCCTTCACGACGGCTTCTCGACCGCCGGTACTGCAGGTACGGGTTTTGGATCGATCAAACGTCTGTCGGACCGGTTCGAGGTCTATAGTCAGCCAGGGCGTGGAACCGTGGTTTGGGCTCGGTTGTGCGCTGTTGGCACTTATTTCCCATCACCTGTTTTCGAAAGTAGTGGAATCAGTGTAGCCGTTGAACGTGAGGAAGTCTGCGGTGATGCGTGGGAGGTCATCGAGACGGCGGGAGTTCTTCGCGCAATCGTTGTCGATGGTCTGGGACATGGTCCGTTCGCCGAAGAAGCTGCTCGGGAAGCTGTCGCCGTTTTTCGCTCGCAAACCAGCCCCGGGGCGGCAGCCACGCTGAAGCTGGTGGATCAAGCCCTGACCAAGACGCGCGGAGCGGCCGGCGCCATCGTAGAGCTTTGCCCAGCCAAAGGGCAAATTACAGCGGCCGGAGTAGGCAACATTTCGATGCGCCTCCTGAACAACGGCGGGTCGAAAAGCTTCGGGTGCGACAACGGCACGCTGGGAACAGGTGTCCCAAGAATTCGTGAAGTCACGCACCCATGGGTGCCTGGAAGTGTCCTGGTGATGCATTCCGACGGTGTAAAGACCCAGTGGAATCATGACGATTATCCTGGGCTTGCCCGGCGACATCCCGGACTGGTCACCGCTTTGCTTTACCGTGATTTTCGAAGAGAACGCGATGATGTTACCGTCATTGCCACCCGACATTCTTTATGAACCGTGAGCCATCTGAAAGAAGCACTCGCCTGCTGCTGATGGCCCTCCGGCGAGAGCAGGATGTGGTGCTTTGCCGGAACCGGGCGCGCACCATTGCCGCCTCCTTTTGCTTCGATCGACAGCAGCAGGTTCGCATTGCCACGGCCGTCTCGGAGATTGCTCGCAATGGTTTTCGTTACGCCAGCAAGGCCACAGCTGAATTTTCGCTTATTCGGAGCCGAACCGGAACCAACCGTCGGATGAGCCAGAGTTTTGTCATCATTGTGCGTGACCGAGGTCCTGGCATTGGCGATTTGTCGTCCATTTTAGCCGGGACTTTTCGATCCTCTAGCGGTATGGGCATGGGTATTCTGGCTGCCAGGCGGTTGATGGACAGTGTGCACATCGAGACCGGGGTCAGTGGCACAACTGTGCGATTGGCGCAGGAATTGCCGAAGGGCGTGGATCTTAACCCTCAGGATTTGCAAAACATTGCGGACGAGTTAAGTCGCTCATCCCAGGCTGAACTGCTCGATGAGCTGGCAGCGCAGAACCAGGATCTCATGGCAACGCTCGACCAGCTGAACACCCAACGTATCGAGCTGGAAAAGATTAATGACGAACTCGGTGAAACAAATCGGGGTGTCGTGGCGCTCTACGATGAGCTCGACACGGTTCAGCGGGTCGGTCAGGTCGTGGCCAGCAAGCTCGATCTTGCCGCCCTGCTCCAAGCGATTACGGACGCCACCGTCGAAGTGAGTGGGGCTGAATGCGGGGGCTTCTTTCGAAAGGAACCGCAACTGGCGAACTTTACCTGTCAAACCGTTGCCGGCCCGCTCGGCATCGCCTTGCAAAATAGCTCATTGATCAATGTCAACGAACTAGTTGCTTCCGGGACGGACCAACCAATTATTCGAGTCGACGACCTCGCTGCCGACAAGCGGCCTTTTCCTCTGAGCACACCCTTGCCTATTCGCAGCTTTCTGGCCTTGAGTGTTCGCAATTCGGTCGGTGAAATTGCCGGTGCCCTCGCCTTTGCTCACCGCTCACCCGCCATGTTCACTGAGCGCACCGAGCGGATTTTAGCCATCGTGGCGGTGCAAGTTTCCATTGGATTGGAAAATGCCCAACTTTATCGCAGCGCGCGTGCGGCGAGCGCGGCCAAGGATCAGTTACTTGCGGTGTTGAGTCACGAGCTGCGCACCCCACTTACGCCAATCTTTGCGATTCTGGCCGCCATTGAGCGATATCCTGACGTGCCAGAGAAAATCCGTTCTGATTTGCATGTCATAAGCCGCAATTTGCAGTTGGAAGCGCGCTTGATTGATGATCTCCTTGACCTCACGCGGATCAACAAGGGTAAGATTTCGCTGGTACGGGAAATTGTCGATGTCCACGACCTTATCCGATCCGTTCGCCAGCTCTGCCAGGTTGCAGTCGACGCACAGCAGGTTCAATTCGAAATGCATCTGGAAGCGCACCGCTATCATTTGCTTGGGGATGCCGGTCGTCTTCAACAAGTGCTTTGGAACCTTTTTAGCAACGCGATTAAGTTTACTCCCGCCGGCGGCACGATCGAGTTGCGAACTTCTATCGTCGGCAACGCCGAGTTCTGCCTTCA
>Ga0210390_10004369_pt1 | contig 11927 bp, 10 predicted proteins | sample IncBWH11OmetaG_FD_161050 | JGI IMG/M metagenome (GOLD analysis project Ga0210390, IMG submission 161050) | Forest soil microbial communities from Barre Woods Harvard Forest LTER site, Petersham, Massachusetts, United States - Inc-BW-H-11-O ... | reverse complement strand
TGCACCACGACATGCACCACGGCACCTATGTCAAGAATCTGAACGCCGCGATCGAGAAGCATCCCGAATTAGCCGGCAAGTCCGCCGAAGATCTCATCCGCGACCTCAATGCCATCCCCGAGGACATTCGCGCAGCCGTCCGCAACAACGCCGGAGGCCACGTCAACCACTCCATGTTCTGGAAAATTATGAAGCCCAATGGCGGCGGCGATCCCACCGGCCCCATCGCCGACACGATTACGAAAACCTTCGGCAACTTCAAAGATTTCCAGGCCAAGTTCAACGCCGCCGGCGCAGGTCAGTTCGGCAGCGGATGGGTCTGGCTCGCCGGCAAGCCTGGCGGCGATGTCCACATCATGAGCACGCCCAATCAGGATAGCCCTATCAGCCAGGGCCACTACCCCATCTTCGGCAACGACGTCTGGGAGCACGCCTACTATCTGAAATACAACAACCGCCGCCCCGAATATCTGGCCGCCTGGTGGAACGTCCTCAATTGGGACGAAATCAACAAACGCTACGCCGCCTTCAAATCCGGCAAGACGGCCCACGAACCCGCGCTAGCGCACCACTAGACGTTGCCCGTGTGGGGCGGACACTCCTGTCCGCCGCTTTTGACCGTGATTTCCGGGTGCCCCATTTCTCGCGCACTTCGCGAGAAGTGGGGCTTTTGATTTTGATCTAGTTTTCAAGATGGATTCAAACATTCCCCGGAACCACCCCACCTCCCACCCCGTACAATCCCTCAGACCATGCCCCTGTCCCGCCGCTCCCGTTACGTCCTCCTAGCCCTAATCCTCTACCTAACCCTCTGCACCATCGGCGGCGTCACCCTCGCCGACGCCACCCTCCGCCCCGCCCGCCGCCCGCTCACCGAAGACGAAATCGCCGCCGTCCGCGACCAGACCCGCACCCTCGACGCCGACCTCACCGACGTCTCTATCACAACGCCCGACCACGCAACCCTCCGCGCGTGGCTAATCCATCCCCACCGTTCCAACGGCGACGCCGTCCTACTCCTCCACGGCCTAGGCGACAACCGGCTCGGCATGCTTGGATACGCCCAACTCCTCCTAGCCCACGGATTCACCTTGCTGCTCCCCGACGCCCGCGCCCACGGCCAGAGCGACGGCCCACTCGCCACCTATGGCCTCCTCGAACGCGACGACATTCACCAGTGGTCCGATTTTCTAGAGACGCAGATTCAGTCAGCGCCAGCCCATCCCCACTGCATCTTCGCCCTAGGCGAATCCATGGGCGCCGCACAACTCCTCCAGTCCCTCGACACTCACCCCAGCTTCTGCGCCGTAGCCGCCGAATCTCCCTTCGCCAATTTCCGCGAAATCGCCTACGACCGCATGGGACAACCCTTCCACCTAGGCCCCTGGGTAGGACGAACCATCCTGCGCCCGTTAGTCGAGATCGCCTTCCTCCGCGCCCGCTTCAAGTACCAACTGGACATGCAAAATATCTCCCCAGAAAACTCCGCCGCCGCGACCACAATCCCAATTCTCTTAATCCACGGCGAAGTCGACAGCAACATTCCCCTCCGCCATTCCCTTCGCATCCACGCCCACGCTCCCAACACCCAACTCTGGCAAGTCCCGATCGCCGACCACTGCGGCGCCCTCAGCACTGCCCCGCAAGAATTCGAACGTCGCCTGCTCACTTGGTTCAGCAGGAAGTAGCGGAGCCGCCCCCCGCCTGTCGCGAGAGTAATTTTGCTCTCGCACTCCTAATTCACCTATGATCTTGTTCGTCGTCAGACATCTCATATGGAGTAAGGCATGAAACCGCCTGCGCGCCCGTTCAGCGCACTCTTACCCGTCGCGGCACTCACCTTTTCGCTCGGACTTTTGTTCGAACTGACCGCCCTCAACTTCTACTCATTCAAAGTTTCAGCGCACGGATCAGACAGCATCTACATCGGAGCGACAACTACCAGCATGGTTGTACAGTCAAACGGTTTCCTGAGCCTCGCTTTCACCGGGGCGGCGTTGCTGATGGAAAAACCGATCACCATTCTCAATGTTCCAGCTCACTTCGTGGATGCACTGATCAGCTACGCGATCGCACGACAGCCCTTTTGGTCTCCCATTTCCATCGGCCCCGCCGCCTGGCACTGTCTGACGTATCCATTTTTCGCGCTGCCCGCTTGGTTTTACGTCGGCTTTGGCCTGGATGCTTTTCTTGGGCGCAAGCGAGTGCGTCCACTTGCTCTGACACTGAGCGTGATCCTAGCCCTGGCTTTCGGCGTACTCGCCTCCGGCTTGCGATTTGGCATGACCCCCGAGGAGCGACAGGAGCAAGATATGCTGCCAACGTATATAGGAGGTCTTGCTCTCTGGGCCGTACTTTTCGCCGTCCCCTTTGCAGCATGGTTGCGGCAGAGAATTGGGAAACCCTCCACTGCAGCATCGCCATTGACCAGCTAACGAAAGATCCCGATTACCAACACTGATCACTAACCACTGGCAACTGTCTTTCGTCTTTCTGCATTTCCTGTGCACACCCTGTGGACATTCCGGCGCCCCTCTCCCCCAAAATCTCCCCAGTATCGTGCACCTCACACGGAAACAGCGCCATCCAGTGCAGCAATCTCGCTTCTCTTCCGTCGGCTGATCCGTCCCAATCCGGGAAAATCCGTCACCGCTTTTTTCCTCAACTGCACCAAAAATACTGAATTGACCCGCGCCCGTTTCGCTCGTACAGTCAGCTTCGCCTTCATAAAAAATTTGAGTCGTCCAACCCGGGACAAACCGGCGGGCGGCCGCTTTCAAAATTTCACGCAGAAAGATTCGTACTCGGGTCCGCGCCACATGAAATCAGAGCAGTGGAAGACATACCGCACGCGCTTCCTGGTCAAAGCCAAACAACTCAGTTCCTCGCTCAGCTTCGTCGATCACCTCGGCCGCCAGCACTGCGGACGCAAAGGCGACTACCTCGTCGAATCCTCCGACGGTGTGCTCAGCATTGCACCTCGCCGCATCTTCGAGGACATCTACGTCTCCATGTCCCTGTCTCGCGACCCAGGTATCGCCGAACCCTTGTTGACAGAAAACTCGCTCACAGAAAGCTCACTCACAGAAAGAGCCGTCGCAGAAAAAACTGTCCGCGATTCCAAACCGGAGCGCCTGAAATTCGAGCCCCTCGAAATTGAAGAAGTAAGGCTCGAAGAGGCAGAGCTCGAGCCCCTAAATCTCAAACGAGCCAAGCTCGACCGAGTCAAGCTCGGCAAGCCACCCGTAAGCAGCCGCCGGGTCGATGACCATCTCATCTCTCGGCCCGATAACGTCCGCGAAGATGCCCCCGCCCGCGCCCGCCGCAAACTTCCCCAGCCCTGTGGCGAGCGCCGCGTGTCCACTCCGCGCCTTCACCTGATGTGAATCAAGATGTGAATCGCGAGCTTGGATGGGAGATGTGAGTCGGGACGCCAAGCACCAGATGTGAGGTGGGATTGACGTGAAGAACTCCCAGCAACGTGCATCCCCGTAACCGCCGCGTCACCGGTGGCGGCCGACGTCACCCGCGACCGCCGACATTCACTCGTAACGCCGACGTCGCCGCTGACCGCCGACGTCGCTCCTCACCGCCGGCGCAACCGTGGAAGAGCGGCGCTTCAGCGCCGCGTAAAGCGCCCAATCGATCAACACGGGCTTTAGCCCGGTGGTTCGAACAGAACGGCCAGAAAAAGGAGCCATTCTTGATCCCCGAGCTCACAATTTTCGCCACCGCAACCCAAGCCCTTGCTGCAAGATGCGGTCCCAAAACAGGAATCTCACCGCGCTCCCGACCAATCCCACTCGTCCTCCGTTTTCCACAATGTGGAAAACCGGACCTTAACCCCGCACCAAGCCCGTCATTGCTAGGGATACAACCTGTAGTGTTTCCCTCTTGACAGGCACAATCTGCGGGAGTAACTTTGCAATCCCAAGCACAGAAATTTCGCCTCACGGGAATGGGACGGAATTTCCGCGCAGGCGAGCAGTACAGGAAAGCGATGCGGTCCGGTGCCCAGCCAGAGGTGACTCGGCGCCCTCCGCAGGCAGAAAAGGTTCAGGCGCCTGGGCTTCCAGATCCGTGAGCCCGGCGCCCAAAACCTTAACCCAGGGAGTTCAACCTTCAGGCTTCTCTGGAAGCCGGAAGCCCAAAATAGAAGTGCCAAATGAAAGTGCGGTGGCCGTTCCCCGACCCTCCCCCGGGGGACGACATTAGAAGCGCAGATTGTGAGCGCTTTCGCAGTAAGAGTAAGCCGTATCAGTAATCAGTACCGCCAGCAGCGGAAGGCGCAGTCAACACAGACCTGTCCGCCGGCAGACTAGGAAAATTTCCTTTCTCCGGCGCGGCAGCAAGGACCCGGTAACACAGATTTAGGAGCCCGCAATGGAAGGTTTAACTCGTTTAGTTACAGAGTCTTTGGCGCGCCACGGTTTCGATCGTCCCTTGGACTATCGGCGTCTGCACTGGTCGCGCTGGTTCCGCTGCGACTCCCCCCACAGCCTCCTGTTCGTCCCCAGCAAACCAGGCGTCTTCGCCGTAGCCGAAGAGGTGTTGGACTTCTCAGGTCATGTGGGCACGGCCCGTGTAGGGACGGGCGACTCGCCCGTCCAGCGAAGCGGAGCGAGCGCTCCCGTGTGGGACCGGGTCTCAGACCCGGTCAGGCCGAGCGAAGCTCGGCAGACCCTCCCCACCACCACAACCCACCGCCGCATGCTAGCCGTCACTCAATTCTTCGAAGACGATGACATGGCCTTCGTCCTCGACCGCATGCTCTCGCGCCGCAATCCCATGTACGACCGACTGGCGTCCGGCCGTTACTTCGTCCGCTTCGTCGTCGTCGAAGACCAGACCCAGCGCCGCAGCATCTGCAACGCCCTCAATCAATGGATGGTCTCCTCCGCCGAAAAAGCCACCGGCATCGGCTCCCACTTCGCCACATCGTTGGAGCTGACCCCCGCCACGGAATATATCCCACAGCCAGACGACCGCCAGCAATCGCTCTTCCCTGCCATTGATACCAATGTGGGGCGGACACTCCTGTCCGCCAATGCCGACACTATCAACACCCATGCAGGGACGGACGCATTCGTCCGGCCGGCGAGCGAAGCGAGAGGCTTGAGCACAAAACCTGGTCTTTCTGCTGCAGCCCCTGTCCCGACGTCCCCGCAGCTAGACTCCGGAGCCGCCACCAACCTTCACTGTCCCACCCCCATCCCCTCCGGCTTCTAACCGGAGGCTGTTGGGTTGGCGCAGCGCTTCCAGCGCTGCGATCGAATGCTCTTTGCAAGAAGATCTTGGGAAGGGCACGACTTTAGTCGTGCCGTATGAACGCAAAATTTGAACCGCGGCTTTAGCCGCTGAGGTTAGATCCCCAGAAGGTAAGGAGTATGACTCAAGAAATAGTCAACATCAAAACGGAGATGACCGAAGCCTTAACGCACGGATACGGCCCGAAGGTGGCGAGGTTCGTGCTTGCTCTGCTTGGGGGGATACCTTTCGCTGGCGGCGCATTCGGTGGCGCCGCGGGCGCATGGACTGAGGCCGAACAAGACCATTTCAACAAGGTCGCTGCGAGCTGGCTGAAGCTTCAGGAAGACGAAATTCGGGAAATTGGAATAACGATCGCCGAGATTCTGTCCCGCCTAAACCTAAACGATTTGGAAACCCAAAAACGAATCGAAAGCCAGGAGTACCTGAGTTTGATCAAAAAGTGCTTTCGCGACTGGTCTGCCGCAGAGAGCGAAGAGAAGCGGGTCTATGTTCGAAATCTGCTCACTACCGCTGCTACAAGCAGGATTTGTAGTGACGACGTCGTTCGCTTGTTCATTCAGTGGATTGAGACCTACTCAGAGCTGCACTTCAAGGTCGTAAGGTGGATTTACCAGCATCGGGGGTGCACTCGGATGGGGATGTGGGCGGGAGTCCACGGCGAAATAGTAAGAGAGGACTCGGCCGAGGCGGACATGTTCAAACTCCTAATCCGAGACCTCAGCACTGGTGCCCTTATACGTCAGCATCGCGAGAAGGACTATCACGGCCAATTCATTAAGAAACCACGCCAGTCTCGCGCGCCCTCCCAGACGATGAAATCTGCGTTCGACGATGAAGAAGAGTATGAGCTAACGGAACTGGGAACGCAGTTCGTACGCTACACCGTGGAGGGCGTAATGCCGAAGATAGCAGGCCCATCCGACCCTGCACATTCGACGGGTGAGCCGCCCCCACAGCAAGCAACAATGTGAGAGAAGAGACACGAACGACACCTGAATTGCAGCATACGCTGGCGGAGATGCTCTGAGTCCAGGTGGGAGACATAAGAATCTAATTAATGGAGAGCCCAATGGCAGAATTGAAAACCGTTACCGTTACCGAATCCGCAGCACCCTCGACGACCGCATCAAAGAAGAAGCCCACCGGCCTCTCCTTCCGCCGCTTCTTCACCAAGCCCGGCGTGTCCCCCTACAGCGAAGTCGAATGGGAACTCCGCCTAGCCCAAATCACCGACTCCCACGGCGGCATCATCTTCGAGCAAAAAGACGTCGAAGTCCCCAAAGACTGGTCCATGACCGCCACCAATATCGTGGCCAGCAAATATCTGCACGGCAAAGTCGGCACCCCCGAGCGCGAGACCGGAGTCCGCCAGCTCGTAGCCCGCGTCGCCGAAACCATCCGCGACTGGGGCATGGCCCAGGGCTACTTCAAAACAGCCGACGACGGCGCCACCTTCCACGACGAACTAGTCCACATCCTCGTCCGCCAGTACGCGGCTTTTAACAGCCCGGTGTGGTTCAACGTAGGCTGCGACCGCATCGAGCCCAACTCCGACGGCCGCAGTTGGCACTGGAACCCGCAAACCCAGCAAGTCGAATTCGGCGTCACCGGATACTCCAAGCCCCAGTGCTCCGCCTGCTTCATCAACTCAGTAAAAGATTCGCTGGACTCCATCCTGACTCTGGCGAAAACCGAAGGCATGCTCTTCAAGTGGGGATCAGGCACCGGCACAAACTTGTCGCCTCTCCGCGGATCCACCGAAACACTCTCCGGCGGCGGCACCGCCAGCGGCCCGCTTAGCTTCATGAAAGGCTTCGACGCCTTCGCCGGCGTCATCAAGTCCGGAGGCAAAACTCGCCGCGCCGCCAAGATGGTCATCCTCAACGTCGACCATCCCGACATCATCGAATTCATCGAATGCAAACAGAAAGAAGAAGCCAAGGCCCACGCCCTGGTCGCCCAAGGCTACGACGGCTCCCATCCCGACTCCGACGCCTACTCCAGCATCTTCTTCCAGAACGCCAACAACAGCGTTCGCGTCACCGACGACTTCATGTACGCAGTCGTCCGCGACACCGACTTCTCGACGCGCACAGTAACCGACGGCGGGGTCGTGAAAACTTACAAAGCCAAAGCTCTGCTCAACAAAATTTCCGAAGCCACCTGGCACTGCGGCGATCCCGGCATGCAATACGACACCACGGTCAACCGCTGGCACACCAGCAAGAACACAGCAAGAATCAATGCCTCGAATCCCTGCAGCGAATACATGTTCCTCGACGACTCCGCCTGCAACCTGGCCAGCCTGAACCTGCTGAAGTTCGCCCCCAACGGCACTTTCGACGTCGAGTCCTACCGTCACGCCGTCGACATCCTGATCACCGCCCAAGAAATCCTGGTCGACAACGCCGGATATCCCACAGAATCGATCATGAAGAATTCGCACGACTACAGGCCCCTAGGCCTAGGCTACGCAAACCTAGGCGCTCTCCTAATGGCCGCAGGCCTACCGTATGACAGCGATGCCGGCCGCGACTACGCCTCCTGCGTAACAGCAATCATGTGCGGCGAAGCCTATCTCCAGTCGAGCCGCATCGCCGAACAATGCCCGCCGCTAGTCCCAGCCACAGAAGCGACAAAAAAGAATTTGTCCGAGACCAATCTCGGCTCCAACGTAATGCCCGGCGGAGCCTGCCCCGGCTGGTACATCAACCGTGAGCCGTTCTTAGACGTAATCCGCATGCACCGCGCCAGCGTCAACGGCATCAACAAGTCAAACGTCCCCACCAGCATCTACGAAGCCAGCAAACAATGCTGGGACGAAGCCCTGGCCCACGGCGAAAAACACGGCTACAGAAACAGCCAGGTAACAGTCCTAGCCCCCACCGGCACCATCGGCTTCATGATGGACTGCGACACCACCGGCATCGAGCCCGACCTGGCCCTGATCAAATACAAAAAGCTGGTCGGCGGCGGCATGATCAAAATCGTCAACAACACGGTCCCCACCGCGCTCTTCAAGCTGGGCTACAGCCACGATCAGGCCGACGCCATCGTCAGCTACATCGACGCCACCGGAACCATCGAAGGCGCGCCACACATGAAAGATGATCACCTCGCCGTCTTCGATTGCAGCTTCAAGCCGTCGAAGGGGACACGATCGATCGCGTATATGGGGCATCTGAAAATGATGGCCGCCGCTCAGCCCTTCATCTCCGGCGCGATTTCAAAGACCGTGAATCTCCCGGAAAACGCCAGCGTCGAAGACATCGCCGAAGCCTACCTGCAAGCCTGGAAGCTAGGCCTGAAAGCAGTAGCCGTCTATCGCGACGGCTGCAAAAAATCGCAACCGCTGTCAGCGGCCGGCACCAAGACCGCAAACTCCACCAAAGACGACGCCCGCCTGGCCGCCGCCGCGCAGCACGTCCACGTCGAAGAAGAAAATCTCAACGCCCCGCCCCGCGCCGTCCGCCACAAACTGCAGGAAGAGCGCGCCTCCATCACCCACAAATTCAAAGTAGGAGATCACGAGGGCTACATCACCGTCGGCCTCTATCCCGACGGCGAGCCCGGTGAACTCTTCATCACCATGGCCAAAGAAGGTTCGACGGTCAGCGGCCTAATGGACAGCTTCGCGCTGGCGGTCTCAATCGCCCTGCAACACGGCGTCCCCCTAAAACTGTTCTGCGAAAAGTTCGCCCACACCCGCTTCGAACCCAGCGGATGGTCCGGCAATCCCGACATCGGCTACGCCAAGAGCATCATGGACTACATCTTCCGCTGGCTCCAACTCCGCTTCCTAACCGGCCAGCAGCAAATGCTGTTCGAAAGCTTCCGACCGCGCATCGCGAACGGAGCGGCGGACGCCTCGTCCGCCCAGCCCGACGCAGTCGGCAGCCAGACCGCCCACTCCCCCATCCGCCGCCCGGAATCCGGCACGCGAGAACCAGGAGCCGGTTCCATCCACGCCGCCGACGCCCTCTCCAGCATCGTCGACCTAGGCGACGCCCCCAGCTGCAGCTTCTGCGGCAGCATCATGACCAGAAACGGCAGCTGCTACAGATGCATGAGCTGCGGCAGCACCAGCGGCTGCTCGTAGGTTTGCTCGTGTGGGGACGGGCGACTCGCCCGTCCTTGGTTTAGCGGTGCAGGCGCATGCACTTCAAGATTGTCGGACGCATCACGGACATAAAGTTGATTGCGTCCGGCACTGCAATTCGCGAGCGCAAGCGCCTGTGGAAGGCTTACGGCAAAGGACGTTGGAGAAAGCTGAAAGGCACCGCTGACGTTGAATTTTTCGATGGTACGATACGCCATGCGGAAATCCACTGGTACGAAGCCCACGGGATTGGGGCGAAAGAGTACAAGATCAAGCGCATTCTCGAATGACCTGGCCAGCAAAGAAATGAAACGCGAAGCACAATACGTTATTTGCATCGGCAACAAGGGCTACGCCGCTTCGCTGGAGCTGCGCAAGCTCTATCAGATCATCCCGGACAAAGTAGCGACCGGGCTGCATCAGGTTCGCGTCGTTGACGAATCGGGCGAGGACTATTTGTATCCGGAAGATTATTTCGTGCCCGTGCAATTGCCGCAGGCTGTCGAGCGAGCAGTGCGCCGTGCGACAGCGTAATTCTGTCCTGGTCTTTTGCTTCGTGAACGGATCGAGGGTGGCGTCATTCCACCTCGATTTCATCCTCTAGAATGGGCTCCGCTGCCTTCGCGGGTTCAAGGCAGGCCATGATTCTGGAACATTGTTCGTCGTCCGCAGTTCCGGCAAGTTTGGACCTATTAAGAACCTGGAAATAGAATGCCTTCACGTCGGGATCCGAGGCAATCCAACCGACCTGCCCGTTAGCTTCGAACGCCCGCAACAGCTCAGACATGTCTTCAGCTGTGAAGGTCTCCAGGAACGGGACGAGGCTGCTGATAGCAGAGTGCGTCGTGGCGAAGTTGGGACTATTGATGAGCTTGTCCATCGCCGCTCTCTTTTCCGCATCGATTGCTAACTGAATTTTTGGAAAATGTTCAGCCAGAAACGGCTTCAATTGATCGCGAAGGAACAGATTCCCGGTCTTCTTAGATTGCCATTCGTCAGTAAGGAAGCGGTTAGGAGCATTTGAGAGCGCGGACCTAAAGTCTCCGTCCTTGGAGATGATGTACAGTTCAGCATCGTCTGGGACGACCCGAAGAAGGATCTCCCAGTTGATGGCGTCCCCCAAGCTACCCTCTTTGCCCGGAGGGTTCCCGAGCGCCATTCGAATCTGTGCTTTCTCTAGGTCCAGTTTTGTCCTCTTTATTATCCCGGCGGCCGATTTGATCGCCTCGAACAACTTATCCGCGGCGAGCGAGTTAGTCTCGGCTTCTCGCTTCGCCTGCTGGATAGCCTCGTCCTTGGCCTTCAGCGTCTGTTCCACGGCTCTTCTGAAGTCTCCGATTGCTGGATAACTTTCCATAAACCTGGGCACGCCCGACGAACCGGCTACCTTCTCGAACTCCTTCAACGATTCCCGCAGCTTGCCCTCACGGTTTCGGCGGAACTCGTCTTCCACCTGCTTCGTGAAGTAAAGTCGCAACTGGTCTGTCTTTATTAGGCTGACGAGTTTCCTAAGTTGCTCGATATCGTCATTTGTGTACGCATAGAAACTGAGGAACACGTTGGTGTCGATAAACGCGTGGATTGCTTGCTTCGTCATTTGCAAATACCAGGGCGTTTCCGATCATCCCGCCTCAGCTGCGATAGATTCCAAGTGTTCGTGAATAGTTACGAAATCCGAACAACATCGGTGGCTGAGAGAGCGTGCTGGCACACCTGTCAACTCCCTTTTCGGAATGGGGTACCCCACGTGTCGCGGTTTTCGACAGGTGGGAACCACGGGCCTCGACAAACCAATTCCAGAGAAGACAGATGGGTTCGATGTGCCCACTCTTCGAAAACCGCGAAGGGTGGGGCAGCCGTTGCGTGGCTGTGCAGGAGAAATCGAGGGGCTGGGCTGGCGCGGCCTCAGCGGCTGAAGCCGGTTCCTTCCTTTTCTCGTCTCGCTTGGCGCGGCTGGAAGCCGTGTCCTTCCCGGTCGGGGTTAGCATGAGATTCAACATCAAGGTCAAAGGCGGCGGACAGGAGTGTCCGCCCCACACTTTTACGTTTTCCACAGAATCTGGGAGTTTTCCTCAGGGTGAGTGTGTGATGGATGACCTTTACTGAGGATTTTGGAACGGGAATAGTGGGAGTGGAGGGCGGGGAAAAGCAGGTTCCTCCCCCTCCGCTTCGCTCAAGGTCGGAATGACAAACCTTCGGAGAAGCGGAATAACAAATCAGAGAGAGTCGGAATGGGAAACGGGTTGGAGCATGGGGAAGAAAAACAATTCGAAGTGGATTGCGGGATGTAAGGAACGTGGGGAGTGGGCGGAACTTTGTTTTATGGCGCGGGCGGCGGGGTTGGGGATGGGGGTGTTGAAGCCTTATGGGGAGTCGGGGCGGTATGACGTGGCGGTGGAGAGTGGTGGGGCGATCTGGCGGGTGCAGGTGAAGTCCACGATTTTTTGCCGGCGGGGCAATGAGTACAGCTTGAATGTGATGGGGCCGGGGCGGAAACCGTATGAGAAGGGGACAGTGGATTTTTTTGCGGTGTGGGTGGTGCCGCTGGGGGAGTGGT